>Ga0255047_10000928_pt1 | contig 22903 bp, 29 predicted proteins | sample JV7_2_1_MG_FD_183640 | JGI IMG/M metagenome (GOLD analysis project Ga0255047, IMG submission 183640) | Seawater microbial communities from Jervis Inlet, British Columbia, Canada - JV7_2_1 | ecosystem: Environmental > Aquatic > Marine > Inlet | place: Canada: British Columbia | collected 2016-10-06 | reverse complement strand
GGTGGGGTCATCGCGCACCGCCACCGATGCGTAGAACGCATCGAGATCGGCGTGCAGGATCGTTGCCTCGCCGCGCATGGTCGCCAGTATGACGACCGGGTGTGACTTAGGAGAGCAGTGTCGGGCTGGCTATCTCGAATACTGCTGATGCGTAATCAGCCAACTTCTTGGCTGCATCTGGGTCCCCGACGAGTGCGGCGTACGGGAGTTTGCTGCCCTCCCAGCCCTCGGTGTTCCAGGAGGCTCCATGAGGGAGATCATGATCGGTCAGAGAGGCATCGAACGGCCACGGGTTCGAGTAGAAGTAGGGCTCACCGGCCGGATAGAAGCCGAGGTTGAGCTGTGCGGGAAGTTCCTCCTGCTGGCCGTTCTCGGTGTGGCTCTCCATCCTGGTACCGAACCACTCGAAGGAGAGGTCGAAGCCGTGGGGCCACATCTGAAGTGGACTCACCGAAGCTCCCAGCGAGCCTCGATGGCTGTCGAATACCGAAGCAATGTTTGCCAGCACCTTGGCGAAGGTGGCTGCATGTGCCGTGTCGTAACTCCGTGGCTCGTCGCTCTCGAATTTGGCTCGGTCGTATCCGCCGCCAAGCCCCAATCCTGACGCTGCTGCAATCAACTTATCGGCCATCTCGGTTCCGGTGGCGCCTTGCGTCATGTCGAATTCGAAGGACTCGCCGCCGTCGGTCTCCAGGACGATGACGTGGCGCTCGAGATTCATCCGACCTTTGAGGTGCCCGCCGGCAGGTAGCGGGATCGGTTCCGTCACGAGACCGCCGGAGATCACCTTCAGACTGGCATGCCACCACTTCGGGTGTGCCGGTGCGTGAGTTCTGGCGAGGGCGCTCACTCCGTGGGCGTATGCGTGCAGTGTGGCTCGGGTCGATTCCCAAGCGTCTGGAAGCTGGGGAAGGAAGTCGGTCGTAGGCATGTCGTCCTCTCGGTGTTTCGACCCCACAACAGCATCGGGCCGAGGTATCTTCCCGCACAACTCGGGAAGAATGACGCCCGCTTGACCGTTTCCGTCTCTGCCACGACGAAAGGACCGAAATGTCGCCCGACGCTCTCAACGCAGGCCTGCTGACCCTCCGGGTGGTGCTGGGAATCGTCTTTATCGCCCACGGCGTAAAGCACTTCATCAACCGGGAGAAGACGATCAACTGGACTGCGTCGATTGGATTCAAGAGTCCGGGAGTGCAGTGGGCATTTATGACGTTCGCAGAGATCGGTATCGGCGTGGGGCTCGCCGCCGGCTTGCTCACATCGTTTGCGGCGGCGGGACTGGTTTCGATGATGTTCGTGGCGTTCTGGACGGTGCATCGCGCCGCCGGCTTCTTCGTATCGGCGAGGCCCGACGAGGGGTATGAATACGTGCTCGTGTTGGTGGCGGCAGCATTTGCGCTCGCCGTAATCGGTCCGGGAGAGTGGTCCCTGGACGAGTCACTGGACATTGCTGCATCGCTCGATGCAGGTGTTGGTGCGCTGATCGCAGCCGGTGGACTGGTTGCTGCGGTACTGCAACTTGCCACCTTCTATCGGCCCTCCAAGGTCTAAGCCTGCGAGAACCCGACCCCCGGTGGTCTAGTTGAGCCTGGGGTCGTCGGGATAGTTTCGGTATCGCCGAATCAACCCGTCCTGACGCCCGTATACCTGTCGCCATAGCTCGGCGGGTTCCGGTGTCAGGATGTCTTCTGGGGTGCTGCTCGCCAGGAACCAAGCGCCTTCGGCGATCTCAAGCTCTAGTTGACCCTGTTCCCAGCCGGCATACCCGGCGAAGACTCTGACCGATTCCGCGCCGGCACCCGTTTCTAGGTCCATCAGGTTGATGGCGCCGTCTGCCACGCCGATGATCAGAGCGTGTTCCACGCCTACCGGGCCGCCGTGGAACACGACGGCGGGCGGGGCAGCAGCCTCAGCGAGAGTCGGCAGAACATCACTCACAGGTATGTCGGTCGGTCGGTTCACGACAACACCGGCTGCCCCTTCAGTGGTTTCGTACAAGTACACAACGGTGGCGTCGAAGTTCGGATCCAGCATTCCCGGAACAGCGACCAAGAGTTGGCCGAGTTTCAGCGGAGAAGTGCCTGTGCTTGACCGACCCAATCGTCCCGTCGGATTCGACCTGGATAGACCGGCATTATTTCTGCCAGGCGGTCGATGTCCGGATCAGCGAGAGCGGCGACATCCTCGATGGTGGTGACGCCGTGTTCAGCAAGGATTCCGGCTATCACTGGTCCGATACCGCGGATAGTGACAATCGGAAGCGGTGGGGTTGGCGTGTTCGGTTTCGGTGGGGATGTTCGGAGCTGCTTTTCCTTTTCCTGGACCACCGTGCGCAGGTGCCCAACCTCGGTCTCGAGGCGTACGGTGGCCTTGCGAACGGATTCGGCGATGCCTTCCCGCATCCGGCGGTCCCATTGGGCGTAGGAAGCCGCGTCTGTGGCCGGTGGCGTGGTCTCTGCGGTAGCGGAGTCGAGGGTGGCCTGGTGACTGCTGCGTAGTTCACCGAGTTCCATCTCGAGTCGAGTAACGGATACGACGGCGCTATCTCTCGCCATCGCTATCTCGGCCATCCCTTCTTCGAGGTCGGCGAGGCGACGCTCTCGCTCCGCGATCTCGAGGTGGAGACGTTCCAGGCTGGAGATGTGTTTGGCGGCTGCGGCCTGTTCGGCCGACCGGGCCGCGCTGAGTCCGGTCATCTGGTGCTCAAGCTCCTGTCGGGCAGCCTCGGAGGCTAGGAGTCGGTCTGCAGTCACTCGATCGCTCGGAGCAGGATTGGCAGGGTCCAGGTGGCGTGTGTTGGCCCGCTCCTCGGCCAACTGATTTCTGAGCTGGTCTATCTCCTCTTGGAGACGATTGATGTGAGCCTGCTCGATTCGGACGTCGAGTGAAGGTGTGTCGACCCCTGCTCGCAGGGAGGCGTTCTCCTCGCGGACGGCGGTGAGCTCCTGGTGGACCCGCCCGAGCGCCGCAAGCTCGGCTTGGAGGTGCTCGTCGCGCTGAGCGACCGAGCTGAGTCGGTCGCGCTCCTTGATGACCGACGACAACCGTTGCTTCAAGCCGGGAATTCTCTCCGAAGCCTCAACAACCTCCAGGCGGGACCGATCGAGGTCTCCTTCGAGGACGGCGACGCGAGTCAGCGATTCGTCGTAGTCGGTTCGGAGGCGCTCCAAATCGCGATCGGCGGCACTGAGACGAGAGCGCAGATCATCCAGGTCGCGCTCGAGCCTCCCAACGTCATGATTCGCCTTGCCCAGATCGACCATGGCTCGATCCAGCCGCTGCGTCCCCGTTGCTGCAGCCCAGGCCGCTTCGCGTTCGCCCAGTCGCAGCATCGTCACCGATTGCTGTGCGTCCGCGAGGTTGCCTTGGAGTCCGGTGGTGAGTCGTCTGGCCCGCTTGCGGCCCCGTCGGGCGCTCACCCAGAGAAGAGAGGTCGAGAATGTCAAGACACCGAGCGAGATCGTGGCGATGAGCAACGGGTCCATATGCCGATTGTACGTTCTCAGTCATCGGCCGGCAGCGAGGAGTAGCTTCGCAGCATGATCGTTCGCAAGGCCTTCAGGGGGGATCTGCTCGGGATCGGGCGCATCGCCGAGGCCGCCCACTGGGCGTCGTACGAAGGTCTGCTCCGTCCCGACACGATCGGCCAACTCATCCTCCGTGACTTCTCTCCTTCGGCGCTGGGCAGACGCCTCCTGCGCGGCGGAGTATTCGTCGCCATCTCGTCGGGTGAGGTCGTGGGCTTTGCCGACGGAGAAGTCGATCCGGATGTTGTCTTCGTGAGTGCCATAGCCGCTGATCCGACGATGCGGCGTCGGGGCATTGGGACCGCACTACTCGCCGCGATTCGGGGCTTGTCCCGCGGCGTCCCGGTCGCCGCCGATGTTTTCCTCGGCAACCTCGAAGGCGAGCAGTTCTATGAGTTCAATGACTTCGTGCCCGGCGAAATCCAACACGCGACTCTCTTCTCCGAAGATGTCGTCGAGCGACGTTGGTGGCGCGAGGCAGTGGTGGAGTCCCAGCCGGGATGGGGCGTGGCTTCCGACGGCTAACCTCCCGTGACCATGTCACCTGAGGACCTCCAGGCACTCCCAAAAGTGCTGCTCCACGATCATCTCGACGGCGGCCTGCGTCCGGAGACGGTCCTAGATCTTGCCGCGGCCAACGGCTATCTCGATCTGCCGGCATCAGGCGTCGAGGACTTGACGGACTGGTTCTTCCAAGGACATTCTGCATCTTTGGAGCGGTATCTGGAGGCCTTCGCTCATACCGTCGGGGTCATGAAGACCGCTGCGGCCATCGAACGCGTCGCTTACGAGACGGTCGAGGATCTCGCCGCCCACAACGTCGTATATGCGGAGACGCGCATGGCGCCGTCTCTTTGCCTCGGCGAAGGACTTGACCGTGGTGAGGCGATCGCAGCCATGCTGAAAGGTCTTCGCCGCGGAGAGGCGGACTTTGGCTTGCCGATGCGGCTCATCGTCGACGCCATGCGCCAGGAATCCGATTCGGTCGAGGTGGTCCAAGCTGCGGTTGCCCTTGCCGATGACGGCGTCGTTGGATTTGATCTCGCCGGACCCGAGCTCGGTTTCCCTGCGACGGAACATCGTGAGGCGTGCGATATGGCCCGCCAAGGCGGTCTCCACTTGACGATCCATGCCGGCGAAGGCGATGGGGTGCAGAGCATCGTCGGCGCTCTGGAGGTGGGAGCAGAGCGCCTCGGCCATGGTGTCCGTCTGATCGAGGACATCGAGTTGGCCGCCGGCGAGGTGGTAACCCTGGGACCGGTGGCGCAGTCAGTGCTCGACGCTGGCACCGTGTTGGAGACCTGTCTCACATCAAACATACACACCGGTATGTATCCCGATGTGGGCTCGCACCCTTTTGGCCTGCTCCATCGTTCCGGCTTCGGGGTAACCATCAACACCGACAATCGGTTGATGAGCGGCATCACACCGACGGACGAGTTTGTGCTCGCCGTCGAGCATCACGGCTTTGACGTGCAGGACCTCGAACTGGTGACGATGCGAGCCATCGACGCAGCGTTCTGTGATCAGGCCACTAAGGATCAGGTCATCGAGCGGGTGATCGTTGGCTACAGCTGAGTGTCGATCCAATCGGCGACGGTAGAGATGGCGAGTCTCCCTCCGTCCTCGTTGAACGTCTCGTGTTGAAGGCCGTCGAACACGACACGCCTCGCCTCAGGGCGGGCGCCCAGTCGCTCGGAGAATGCCGGATCAACGATCGTGTCGGACCCTCCATGGATCACCAGCGTGGGCTGCGTGATCCGATCGAGCAGGGGACGACACCGTTTCATGGCTTCCAAGAAGGCAACTCCCAGCCGCACGGTTGACTTCGGATAGACGAGAGGGTCAGCAAAGTACTTCTCCCCCACTGCCGGGTCATTACTCAACTGGTCCCCTTTGAGTCCGTTGGAGACCTTCAGCTTCGGAAAGAAGCGAACCAGAAACAGGGCGCCGGCGGCCTTTGCCGCTGGCACCTTGGCCTCGACCGCAGGAGCCGACAGGATCAACAGGTTCGGCTGGGGATGCTCGCCGGCGGCATACAGAGCGGCGATGAGACCCCCGAGCGAGTGACCCAGGAGCACCACAGGAACGCCGAGATCCGCCGCAGCAGTGAGGTCGCCCTCCAGGTCGGAGGTGTACTGATCGAAGTCCTCGATGTAGGCACGCTCGCCCTCAGATCGACCAAAGCCGCGCAGGTCCGATCCACGCACATCGAACCCGCGGGCCGCCAGTTGCGAACCGACGTGGTCGTAGCGTCCGAGGTGCTCGGCGAGACCATGCACCAGTACTACGGCGGCGCGGGGGGACGAAGCCGTCCAGCGTTGAGTGGCGAGTTTGGTGCCATCGGCTGCTGTGCGGGTTCCCGGGTTCATGTTGCCTCCTGCGTCGCCAGCGCAGCACCGATGATGCCCGCCTCGTTGCGGAATGTCGCCGGAACGATCCGCGCCCGGCTTTCCAGGAGGTCTCCATACTGGGAGTATTCCTTGCTGATCCCGCCCCCGAAGATGATCAAGTCTGGCCACAGAATGGTCTCGGCGGCGGCAATGAACCGGTTTACGCGGGTCGACCACTCGACAAAGGTGAGCGCCTCGTCTTCTTGGGCCTTTGCCGAGGCGGTCACCTCCGCCTCGACGCCGTCGATCACCATGTGCCCCAGTTCGGTGTTGGGAACGAGGGCACCCCTCGAAAACACGCTGCTGCCGATGCCGGTACCAAAAGTGAGCAACAGCACCACACCGGGTTCGTCACGGCCGGCTCCGAATCGCATCTCGGCGAATCCGGCCGCGTCGGCGTCGTTGAGAAGCACCACGGTCGCTCCAACGGCTGCCTCCAGAAGTGCGCATCCATCGATGTCGATCCAGGAAGAATGGATATTGGCGGCGGTACGAACGATGCCGTCGGCGACAACCGCCGGAAGGGTGCAGCCAAAGCGGGACCCCGACCACCCGGTTGCTGCAGCCACCTCGGCGATGGAGGCAGCGACGGCGGCTGGTGTGGCGGGATCTGGTGTGCGAATCCGGATCCGGTCCGTGGTGAGGACGCCCGTGTCGATGTCGACGAGTGCGCCCTTGATCCCCGATCCGCCGACATCGATTCCGAGTGACGTGGTCATTCTTGGGGCGCCATATGCCACGAGAGCACCGGCTGGCGAGCTGCGAGTGCATCGTCGGGTCGGGTGACGGGAGTGCTTTGTGGCGCAGCCTGGACGTCGCTCGGGTCGTCATGAGAGCGTTGCGCTATCTCGTTGAAGGCCTCGGCCAGGGCCTCGATCGTCTCGGGAGATTCGGTCTCGGTCGGCTCGATCATGAGTGCCTCTTCGACGACCAGGGGGAAGTACATGGTGGGAGCGTGGAACCCGTAATCCAGCAGTGCCTTGGCGATGTCCATCGCCCTTACGCCCGTTGCCAGCTTCAGGGAGCCGGCTGAGGCAACGAATTCGTGCATGCAGGGGGCTGGGTACGGCAGCTCATAGTGGTCACTCAGTAGCGATTCCAGGTAGCGCGCATTTAGCACCGAGTGTTCGGCGACCCGCCGCAGGCCATCGCCGCCGAGTGCTCTCATGTAGGTCAGAGCACGAAGCACGACGAGGAAGTTGCCGTGATGCCCGTGCACCCTCCCGATCGAATGCTCGGGTTCTACCCACTCGATCGCTTCGGCGTTGCGCTGCGGGATCGGACCGGGGAGGAACTGCACCAGATGTTGCGCCACTGCCACCGGACCGGCGCCGGGGCCGCCTCCACCGTGCGGTGTCGCAAAGGTCTTGTGAAGATTGGAGTGGACGATGTCGAATCCCATATCGCCCGGACGCGCCACCCCGAGAATCGCATTGAGGTTGGCGCCGTCGTAATAGACCAGGCCGTCGACATCGTGGATCATCTCAGCCATGGCGATGATGTCTTCCTCGAAGAGTCCGAGGGTGTTGGGATTGGTGAGCATGAATCCGGCGACATCGTCATCTACCGCAGCGCGAAGGGCCTCAAGATCCACCATGCCGCGAGCATCACTGGGAATCTGACGGGCCTGGTAACCGGCCAGAGTCACCGACGCCGGGTTTGTGCCGTGAGCCGAGTCCGGGATGATGATCACGCTGGGGTTGCGTCCCTTCGACTCGTGATACGCCCGCATGATCAGCAAACCCGTCATTTCGCCGGCGGCTCCGGCAGGCGGTTGGAAGGTCGCCCGGCTCATGGCGGTGAGCTCACACAGAATCCGCTCGATCTCGAGCAGTACTTCGAGTACCCCTTGTGTGAGAGAAGCAGGCGCCGCCGGATGGAGGTCACGAAAATCGGGATGTTCGGCGGCCCAATCACAGATCTTGGGGTTGTACTTCATGGTGCATGAACCGAGTGGATACGCGCCGAGATCGACAGCGAAGTTGCGGTGGGCGAGGCGGTTTACATGAGCGACGAGGTCGCGCTCAGATACTTCGGGCAGCGCCGGTGGGCCTACGGCGGATTCAGGAAGAGCGAGGTCTACATGTGGGACGTCGAGCGCCGGGAAGCTCGAGGCTCTGCGACCCTGGACCGACAATCGATCGAGGGTTGGTTCCTCGCCTCCACCGACAAGCGGGAGAGAACTGGCGCGTCCGGCGGCATCAGCCATCTGTGAGCACCTCCCCCAGCGCCTCCACGTAGCCATCGAGTTCGGCCACGGTCCGTTGCTCCGTCACGGCTACCAGCAGTCCACCACCGAACTCCGGGAAGTCATCCGCCAAGGGGATTCCGGCCAGATAGCCGCGTTCGGCCATCTGTTCCACGACAACATGTGGGTCGGCTGGGGTGAGAACCGCAAACTCCCTGGCGAAGGCTGCGTCGGGAGTCGCCATCTTCACGCCGGGCAGCTGTTCGAGGCGCTTGGCGAGGTAGTGAGCCTTCTGCACCGAGAGGTGAGCCGCCTCGGTGATGCCTTGGGGACCCAGCCAAGCGAGCTGAATCGTCGCCGCTATCGCATTTAGTGACTGGTTGGTGCAGATATTCGACGAAGCCTTTTCCCGTCGGATGTCCTGCTCCCGGGCGCGGAAGGTCAGCGTGTATGCGGTTTGCCCCTCGGAGTCGACGGTCTTGCCGACGAGTCGGCCCGGAATCTTGCGCATGAGGCTCTCGGAGACTGCGAACACTCCCAGAACCGGGCCGCCGTAGGACATGGGGTTGCCATATGGCTGGCCTTCGGCGAATGCGATGTCGAAGCCGGCATCGCCCGGGTTGCGAAGGATGCCAAGCATCATTGCGTCGACTTCGGCGATTGCCAGGGCGTCGTGTTCGGCGGCGACAGCATGGGCGGCGTCGTAATCCTCGATGACTCCGAGGTAGTTCGGCTGCGACATCACCAGAGCGGCGGGCTCGGGTGCACCTTCGGTTGTCCACACGGTGTGACCACCCACGAGTGGATGTTCTACAACTTCGATGCCGCGGGCGTGAGCGAAGGTGGCGATGATCTCGCGGGTATGTGGGTGGACCCCGCGCGAGAGCCACACTGCGGGTCGCTTCTTGTGAGCGACCGCCATGTTTATGGCTTCCAGACCACTCGACGGGCCGTCGTAGAGCGACGAGTTTGCCACCGGGAGCCCGGTCAGTGAGGAGATCATCGACTGGTACTGGAACAGCATCTGCAGCACGCCCTGAGAGAGTTCGCTCTGATATGGGGTGTATGACGTGACGAACTCGGGTCGCATGGTCAGAGTCCGCACGACCGGCGGCAGGTAATGGTCGTAGATGCCTCCCCCGGCAAAGGTCGCCAACCCCGACCGGTTGAGCCTTCCGAGACCATTGATGTGGTCCATGACCTCCATCTCGGCCAAAGGAGCAGGTAGGTCGAGCGGGGCCGACGGCCTGACAGCGTCGGGAAGGTGGGCGAAGAGGTCGGAGATGTCCGAGAGGCCGAGCGTGTCGAGGAGCCGGCTGATGTCCTGCGGGGTGTGTGGTGTCCAATCCATGTCAGTGCTTTACGAACGGGGGCTCGACGATCGCAGCGGAGTGCCACGTTCCACGTATCTCGACTTCGAGGTGGCTGGCGTCATTGGGCGGGGGTGGGCTGAGGTATCCCATGCCGATGCCGGCCTCCAATCCGGGGCTGAAGTTGCCGCTGGCCACGGTGCCCACCGACTCCCCGCTGCGCATCGGGTGTCCGTGGCGCGGGATCGTCCGGCCATCGAAGCGAAAACCGACCAACTGCTTGGAGGTCCCGCCGTCGCGCTGGAGCAGCAGGGAGTCCTTGCCAGGGAAGTCGTGATCCCAGCCGACAACCCAGCCCAGTCCGGCCTCCAACGGTGTGGTCGTGGTGTCGAGATCCTGACCCCACAGCGGGTATCCCATTTCGAGACGCAGTGTGTCTCGGGCACCCAGGCCACAAGGAATCGCACCGGCGGAGAGGTATTGATCGAACACCTCTTCCCCGGAGTCGGCCGTGACCAAGATCTCGGCCCCCGGTTCACCGGTGTATCCGGTCCCGGCGGCGATGACAGACCCGGCGGGGCCGAGATTGTCGAGGAGACGGAATCGTCCAGGCTTCTGCCCGAGTACTTGCTCGATCATTGCGGGGGCGTCGGGACCCTGGATGGCGAGCAGAGCCGACTCCCCTCGCAGGTCGGTCACCGAGACGTCGGTGTCAGCCTCCTCGGCAAAAACCTCGATGACAGCATCATGGTTGGCACCGTTGGGCAAAACGATGAATCGCTCGTCGCTCAGCCACCAGATGATGATGTCATCGATCACACCGCCTTCGGCCGTGAGCATCATTGTGTACTGGGCCTGTCCCGGTTCGATCCGGGCAGGGTCGTTGCACAGGAGACGAGAGATCAGCTCGTCTGCTCCGGGCCCAGCCAGTTGGAACCGGCCGAGGTGGGAAACGTCGAAGATTCCGCAACCGGTTCGCACCGCCTTGTGCTCCGCCAGGGTCCCCTCGTATTGGAGCGGCATTTCCCACCCGCCGAAGTCAGTGAATCGGGCTCCGAGGCGTTCGTGGGCGGCGTGCAGTGGCGATCTCGAGTCGGTCACGGGCGGAATGCTAGACGGAGCGGAGAGGTGGACCGGCGGCGTCAGGAAGCCTCGGAAGCTCCGAGGTTTGTGACCTGTACCGGACCCGGGATTCGAGTCGGGGTCGGCTGCTCGTCGAGGTGATCCGGAGCGTCCAATCCGTACTTGATCAGCAGATGCAGGTAGTCACGCTGATAGAAGATCTTGCAGTTGACCGACGGATGATGCTCGTTGAGCAGACGAATCTTGCGATTCTTCTTGGTGACCAGCTTCTGGTTCATCGTTGTGATCTCGATGAAGAGATCCTCGGCGGCCAGGTAGAAGTCTGGGGTAAAGAAAGCAACGGGATGGCCGGCGGCATCAAACTCGATGGGGAACGCCGTGGGTTCGTATTCCCACTCGAGGCCGTAGAAGTCGAGGAGTCGCGCGAACTGCTGCTCACTGTCATGAGCAAAGGTGACCTCGTCGGCCTGTGTCAGAAAGTCGACGGTCAGTTCAAGCCTCCATACGAGCGGGTGATAGCTGGATTACCCCAGCATTCTCCCCCTCGTCGGGGAAAAGTCGGTGGATTTCGCCCTCGAGCTCGGCTTGGACCGGACCGACGGCAATGCCAAAGACGCCCTGGCCGCGCCGGAACACGTCGACAAGTTCGTCCGCACTGTGGGCGGCGTAGATCGTGATGCCGTCGCTGAGCAGCGTGACGTCGGTGAGTGGGCTATCGCTCTGCAGTTGCTCGCGGAGAAGATCCATTGCCGTGCGAATCTTCTTGAGGCTCATCCCGGCATCCAGCAGTCGTTTTACGACCCGCAACTGCACGATGTCCTGGAACGAGTAGCGGCGCTGTGACCCTGACCCCTGTGCCGTCTGCAGCGATGGGACGATGAGGTCGGTACGTGCCCAATAGTCCAATTGTCGGTAAGTGATTCCGACGATCGTGCACACCTGTGGTGCGCGGAATCCATTGCCATCGGTTGTACCGATGGTTGATATGTCTTGCGACAAGTGTCTCACCTCTCCCCAGAGCTTACACAACCGTAATTCCCGCTCGGGAACTACCGGCATGAAGTTAGGAAGACTGAGGTGGACTTGTCAACAACCCCTGTGGAAAACTTCTGTGGATAACAAAGGGCGAGGCCGAGGCTGACTGGCCGGCCGGGAGCAAAATGCTGGTGGCGGTGTGCGACTAGCCCTGGGCGACTGTGCGAAGACGCTCTACCTGGTCGCTGGAGCCGATGGCAATCAGCGTATGCCCCGGGCGGATCATTGCTCCCGGTTCGGGATTGACGACGATGTCTCCGTCGGGGGTCTCCAGGGCGAGCACCTGGGCACCGCTGAGGTTGCGGATATCAGCGTCTCGCAGCAGTTTGCCCGAAAGCGTTGACCCCTCCCCCACTTCGAAGCCTTCGATGCGCAGCTCCGTCAGTTTGCCGTGCAAGATCACATCGACGAATTCGTCGAGCCGTGGCTCTGCCGCAAGAGCAGCCAATCGGTGAGCACCCACCAACTGTGGTGAGACGATCCGGTCGGCTCCGGCCAGGCGGAGCTTGTCGCGGGACTCGACCTCATTGGCTCGAGAAATCACCGCCAAATCGGTGCGTCTGCTCTTGGCGGAGAGCACGATCACCAGGTTGTCGCTGTCCTCGCGGACACATGCGATCAGGGCGCGGGCTCTGCCGATCCCGGCGGCCTCAAGTGCCTCATTCCGGGTTGCGTCGCCTTCGACCACCTGGGCACCGGCATCGTGGGCTGCTTGGACGGCGTCCGGGTCGCACTCGATGACCACCGTCGGGATCTCTTCTGCTTGCAGTGTTGCCCAGGTGTGGGAGCCAACGCGGCCGAAGCCGGCCACGATCACGTGTTGGTCCAGCCGATCTATTTCGCGTTGCATTCGTCTCCGACGCTGGTCACCACCCAAGAAGCGCTCGAGCCCCATCTCGAGTGCCGTACCGGCAGTGTAGAGAGCGGCTCCCACACCAACCACGATGATTCCGGTAGTCAGGATCCGGCCGGCGGCACTCAGCGGGAAGACCTCTTGGAAGCCGACGGTCGAGATCGTGAGCACGGTCATGTACAGGGCATCGCCGAATGTCGCCCCCTCGAGAACCGTGTAGCCGACGGCTCCGCCGATCGTGATGAGACTGAGAATTGCGAGGGAAGCTGCCAGGCGGCGCTCTCTCGTCATCAGCTGTTGCTGGGACCGGTTTCGCCGAAGTCCTCCGGGCTCACCGAGTCGATGAAGGAGCGGAATCGCGCCACTGCGTCTTCTTCTTCCTCGTCGCGAATCTCTACCCCGGCTTCATCGAGCACGCTGGGAAACACGAAGATCGGAGCCTCGGTTCTGGCGGCAAGCGCAATCGCATCAGATGGCCGCGACGAGACGGTGATCTCCGAACCATTGCGGCTGAGGACCAGGTCTGCGAAGTAGATCCCGTCGCGCAACTCGGTGACGACCACCCGATCCACGGTCGCCTCGAGTTCCCGCACGATCGTCGACAGCAGATCGTGGGTCAGCGGTCGCTGCGGCTCAACCCCCTCGAGCGCAAGGGCGATTGCGGTCGCTTCGCCTGCGCCGATCCAGATGGGGAGATAGCGGTCGCCATCCTGTTCGCGAAGCAGGACGATTGGTGTATTGCTCGGAAGCTCGATCCGAACCCCGACCAGCTCGACGGGGACGCTCTCGTTGGTCATGAATCCAGCCTATCAGCGAGCCCTGCAAACACCTCACGGCCCAGAGCGGCAGGGTCCTCCTGGAAGCTGGCGAGGTCGAGCACCGCCCACAGGCTGGTCAGATTGCGATACAGGCCTTCCCAGTCGAGACCGTATCCGAGCAGGAATTCGTCGCCGACTTCGAAGCCTCGGTAGTCGAGGTCCACGTCGACGATGCGCCGCGTCGTCTTGTCGATGAGTGTCGCGGTCGCCAGCGAAGCAGGTTTTCGTGTTTCCAGCAGGCCGAGCAGGTAGGACAACGTGAGGCCGGTGTCGACGATGTCCTCGATGACGATCACATGGCGTCCGGCGATCGACGTAGCGGAATCGACCTTTATGCCCACCCGACCCTCGGCGCCGAACCGAGTAAGGCTCAGGAAGTCGATTTCGACCTCCGGCGCAAGATGGCGCGAGATGTCGGCCAGGAAAGGGACGGCGCCGTTGAGGACGCCGAGCAGTATCGGGTCCTTTCCCTCGTAATCGGCGGCGATGCTCGCGCCGAGTTCGGCGACTCGATCGGCAATCGCTTCTGCACTGACGACCTCGGTAAAGATGCTCATTCGCTGCCTCCAAGGATGGCAGGAAGCAGATCGAGGTACCCGGCGTCCAGCGCTTTGGTCAGAGGGGTAGCTTCGCTCGGGTCGCGCGGACCGGGGTCGAGCGGTTGTGGTGCATCCATCCGGGTCTGGTACCAATCAGGAAAAGCCCCAGCGAGTTCGGTCCCGGCCGCCGCCGAGTAAAAGCGGTCGCGCGGTCCGAGCGCGGTCATTCCCCAAGCGAGGAGTTCCCGGGTAGCCAGACGGCGGCCCGAGGAACCGAGTACGACGGCTACCAAACCACTCGGACCGGTGTCGACGTAGGCCAACAATGTCTGGCCCGCCGATGCCGTGTCGCCGGTCTTGATTCCGGCGTACCCGGGAAAGAGCCCGAGAAGCCGGTTGGTCGAGGTGACCTTTACAACACGGTTTTCCCGGTTCCAGGTGATTCCTTTGATGCGGACAATGTGTTTGAGGTCCTCGGAATTCAGCGCGTACATGCCCATCGTGATGAGGTCCCTGGCCGTGCTGATGTGGCCGGTGGCGTCGAGACCGTGTGGGTTTGTGAAGCTCGTGCTTGTCATCTCGAGTTCGAGGGCCTTGGCGTTCATCTGCTCAACGAAGGCGTCGCCCGTGCCCCCAACTCCTTCTGCAAGGGCAGCTGAGGCACGATTGCCGGACCCGACCATGGTGAAGGTGAGCAGATCGCGCAGGACCCAAGCCTCGCCACTCTGCACGTCGGGCTGCCCGTCATAGCCAATAGGGGTCGAAGCGGCAATGGGGCTTACCGTTACCGGGTCATCGAGAATCGAGTTCTCGACGGCAACGATTCCGGTCATCAGCTTCGTGATCGAGGCAAACGCCCGCGGAGCGTCCGGATCGAGTGATCCAAGCTCGGCGTCTTCGCGCTCGGCCCAGATCATCCAAGCCGCCGCATCCAGCAGTGGAGGAGCAGGGGCGGGGAAGCTCTTGATGGGGGGCATCGGCAATCGCAGCGGCTTTATGGAGGCGGCGTCGGAAAGCCCCGGGATGGCGAGCGCAAGCGAGATGGCGATGGCAGCGATCACGGCACGTCCCCGCTCAGCGTCCCAGCAGCTTGCGGAGCTGAATCTTCACCATGGTTTCCTGTAGTTCCCGGGCGGCTTGGGCCACATCGGCGAGAACCTCCGCAGCTTGCGTAGCACTGGTAGGGCTGGCGTGACGCAGCAGGGGCCCGGTGAGTTGGGTGAACAGATCGACCTCTCGGTTGGCGGCGATGCGGATCGACCGCAAGTGGCGAGCCTCAAGGCCATGGCTGGTAAGGCGGTGGGCAGCTTTGGCGATTGCCACGGAGTCTTCCCCAAAGGTCTCGGCGCCGGCAGCGTCGATATCGGGTTCCAGAACGCCATGTCCCAAGAGATCCTGCACCAAACGCGCCGGTATGCCGGCGGTTTGGGCCAACTCATCTGCGTCGAGGCGGACGCTTGAGGCGGCGAAGTAAGTCTCCGGAGGTGGTCCACCTCCTGGCGCAGCGGTCAGTTCGACGCCTTGCTCCCAGGCGCTGAGCTTTTCCTTGATGACCTTGAGCGGTAGGAAGTGGTCGCGTTGCTGGCGGAGGATGTAGCGGACACGATCCACGTCTGCCGAACTGAATTGGCGGTAGCCAGATTCGGTCCGGTGTGGGGAGATGAGCCCTTCCCCTTCGAGGAACCGAACCTTGGAGACGGAGACGTCCGGGAATTCCTCGATGAGAGCGTCTACGACTCCACCGATCTTCATGGTTCCTGTCGTCATGCGCCCCGCGCGACGACCAGATGGAACCGCCCGATAATGACTTCATCGCCGGCGTCGAGTTCGAAGGTCTCAGTCCGAGTCCCGTTCACATAGGTCCCGTTGGTCGATCCGAGGTCCTTCACGGTCAGGTTCTCACTCTCGACCTCGAACTCGGCGTGGTGGCGAGATACGGTCACGTCATCGAGGAAGATGCCGTCGTCGGGGTCCCTGCCGACCTTGGTCGTCCCCTCTGCCAGGGACCAATGCATCCCGCGGCGCGGCCCGGAAGCCACGATCAGGGCGAAACCAGAGAATCCGGGAATCCCGGCCGCGGCCTCCTGCTGGCGCAGGCTGCGCGCTTCGGCAACCGGATCGATCGTCTCGGTGGGATCGTCGTCGTGTTGGTCGTCGGCGAATTCGTCGTTCACGTCACCAATCGTACCCGCACCGGGGGGCGAAAACTTCAACCTCAGGTAGAGGGTGTTACTCGGTGAGACCGCGGTATCCGGCTGCGTCGAGCATGTCGTCGGTCGCAGCGGAGTCGGTAGGCGCTATGCGAAAGAACCACCCGGCCTCGTATGGATCGGTGTTGATCAGTTCTGGAGTCTCGGCGAGAGCAGCATTGACCTCGCTGATCGTTCCGGCAAGCGGCGCGTAGACCTCTGCGACCGACTTGGTCGATTCGACTTCGGCGATGGCGTCACCGGCAGCAACATCGCGTCCGACATCCGGGAGGTCAACGAACACGACATCCCCAAGAGCGTCTTGCGCGTAGTCGGTGATCCCAACCAGCACCCCATCGTCTGTGGGCTTGACCCACTCGTGCTGGTCGGTATAGCGACGGTCTTCGGGAACGTTCACCGGTCTCTCCTGATCGATTACGCGTCGGAGGATACAGCGCCATCTCGGCCCAGCGCCCCCCTCATGTCCCCGATGTACTGGTATGCAGAGACGTAATAGAGAATGAGGCTGGGAACGATCGTTATCCAGCCGGACCACTCCAACCATGCAGTATCCGTCCCCCGCCCAACCAGGAAGAACGAGATCGCGAAATAGATGCCGAGCGTTGCGACTTTGCCGATGTAGCGAACGTCGATCTTGGACCGGGAGGCGATCCCAACCACAAGCGCCCCGATGACGATCACCACTTCGCGGACGATAATGGCGAGACACACTGGCCATGGAATCGCGCCTGATATCCACCCTCCGATTACCGCCGCAGCTACGGCCAGTCGATCCGCAGCAGGGTCGAGAAACTTCCCCAGCTCCGAAACCTGGTTCAGCTTGCGGGCCAGAAATCCGTCGACCCAGTCGGTCCCTCCGATGAATGCGAGGAGCCAGCCGGCGTTGGCGGCATCATCGCGCCCCACCAGCAGCCAAAGGAATACCGGGACCAGCGCGATGCGGATGGCCGAGATGATGTTCGGGATCGTAAAGATCACTGAGGTTGTCTCATGCGGAAGGGGATCTGCCCCAACTCCTCATCGTCATGGGAGATCCTGAAGACGTATCCGCCTGGCGTCGGGAAGCGAATGTTGCCGAACGCACTGACCAGGGGAACGATGCTCGACGCACCGGCTGGGAGGGCGGACGGTGCGCCGACCCGCAGGTTCCCCTGTGACTCGATTCCGAGTTCACCCCCGTCTTCGTCGAGGAGTTGGATCCTGATCGGCAGGTCCCGATTGCGATCTCCGGGTCCGACCTCGGCAATCAGAACCACGGCGAGACTGCGGTGAACCGCAGGAAACGTGCGTGCCGTCACAGTGTCGAACGCCCCTCCAAGAACGTAGAGCTTGCCGGCGGTGACCTGAGCTGCGTCGGCCAGAAAGGCGGCTGTGAGCTTCATGGATGCTCCTCGCTGGTCGTTTCGGCGGGTGGGTGATCGAACCCTCTGATGCCCATATGGGCGACTGTAGATGATCAGGCCCCGGCTGCCTCACGCCATGTCGCCGAGTCGCGGATCGAGGTTCGGGCGAAGACCGAGATCCCGGGACGTTCGTTGAGGGCGATGATTCCGGCGAGATCGAGTTCTTCCCAGCCGACGCCGGCGGCTGCATCACGGGTCAGGTCGATGACCGTCAGCGATGGTGGCGTCTCATCGGTGGACCCAAACGGTTCCTGGCAGACATCGAACGAGATGAGGTTCGGCCATCGCTCGAAAACCAGCGGCAGGAATACTTGAACGAGCCCAACGAAGTCCTCGGCGAACTGATCCGTCGAGATGTCCGTGGTCGGCGCCAAATAGAGGGCGAGGTGGCCCCCATCGGGATCCACGGAGTAGGTCGAGCGCTCAATGAGTGACGCCCTCGTCACCGCGTATCCGAACGGTGCCACCATCGGATCGAATAGGGCGGCCAGGTCATCCCGCTCGTGGGGAGGAAGCAGTTCTGGTTCGGCGGTTTCCGTCGTTCCGCCGCTGCAGGAACTTGCCGCCACCGCGACAAACGCCATTGCGGCGGCCAGCCGACGTGTCATCGAGACGCTGAGGACTAGCGCCTGCTTCCCCGGACAGTGCCTTCGAGTTTGGAGAGATCTAGTGCATAGATGGCGCAATAGACGATTCGGTCGCCCTCGGCCCACGAAAGTGTGGTCGGGGTGATCGGGAAGATATCGAGGTCACTGACCGCGTAACCGAGGCCGACAAAAGCGTCGAACTCGTCTAGGCAGCGTGTGAGTGCCGAGTCCATGGCGGCGTCATTGCCGGGGAATACGGCATCGGTCATCGAGTATTCGAAGTAGATCTCATTGTCATGAGGTTCGGCACAGTCGACAGTTGCCACTGTGGAGACCTCGCTTACGGTGAGGTCGTCCTGATCGTTGAAGCAGTCGCCGACCGACAGATCGAACACCGATGTTTCGCTGCTGCAGGCTGCGGCGAGGATGGCGAAGACGATGAGTGCTAAGGCGAGGCGGTGACGCATTACTGGCTCCCTGTGGCTTGAGTCGAGATGGTAGAAGGTGAATCGGCATCGCAGCAGGCTTTCCAAAGGAGAAACCCAGGAGTACTGAGCGCTCCTTCTGTGTAGGTTGGCTCCGTGCGATCCGGGAGGGATTGATGCGTCGAATAATCGGTTTGGTGGCGTCGCTGGTTCTGGTGGTGACAGCTTGTGGCGACGACTCCGGCAACGCGCTCAGTGATGATGAGCAGGCTGTGGCTGATGCCGTCGTGGAGTTCATCCTCGCCGATGAGGACTTTTCAACTCGCCCGCTCTCCGAGGACGAAGGTCGATGCCTCGCCGAGTCGACGGTTCAGCGGATAGGGGTGGAAGGACTCGCCGAAATAGGAATCACGGCTGATTCCGTCCCGGACGACAATCCCTTTGAGGGTGCGTCCGGCGACAAGGTCGACGCCTTTCTCGATGCGTACTTCGATTGCCTCGACCTGGCTGAGCTCTTCGCCAGCGAGTTGGCGGCCGACGGGACGCTCAGCGAGGACTCGGTGGGTTGCCTGGCCGATGAACTCAGTGAGGGTGACCTGTTGCGGGAGATGCTGCGATCTTCCATCGTCGGCGAAGAGTTCGACGACGACGCCGAGTTGATGAGGGGATTCCTCGAGATCATGGTCGCCTGCCTGAGCCCCGAAGAGCTAGTCGATCTGGCGGGCTGACCAAGTCGCTACGGCGAGCAACACCGCTACGGCTTGGAGTAATCACGTCGATCACCTAGGCCACTTGTTGTGATCGTTGTGATGGAAGTGATGGGGTTGGTGTGGGTCCCCTGGTACCCGGTGTCGGAGCTAGGGCTCGCTGAAGAAGATCCTGAGAGCCTGTTCAACCGGTCGGTCACGGATGTCTCGATGAGGCACTACCAACCGCAGAGGCGATGGGAACCGCGTATGTGGCCTCGCCAGGCGGAATCTACGAAGAAGCTACGAACTCTTCAAAGGCTCTGTGGACCCTCTCACCCACACAGAGCACGTCCCGCGAGGCGGTCGCGACAGGTGACACCCGCCCGCCCCTCGCGACCTACTCCCCGCCGAAGCTGCAGGGGTAGCCAGCGGTCAGGCCCTCGATGATTGCGCCGGCGGTCTCATCCGACACGTGGTAGCAGAGGAAAGACTCGCCGCCTCCGGGATTGAACTGCCACCGGGGCGTGTTGGCGATGGCGTCGAACACCAGGTCGATGTCCGGCCCGATCGGGGTGGCCAGCAGCTCGGCAGCCGTGTTGCCCACCGTCAGGCCTTCGATGTCGGCGATTCCCGCCGGTGACCCGAAGTACTCGTACGCCTGGAAGTGGGGAACACCAGCGGCGCCGTAGTCGGAGGGGTCGTCCCCGAAGTAGAGGATGAAGGCATCACCCCAGACCACGACCCGGTAGATGGCCCCGTCGAAGAGCGGATGCGGCCCCCACCCGCTATCCGAGGTGGGTGCCCCCAGCGCGGCCGCCACCACCGCCACGACGCCATCCGGATCGTCACCAAGACTGATGAACCCGTCGCCGATCTCCATCCCCCAGTTGGTGAGGGCGATCTCGGCCCCGCTGGCCTGGAACGGCGGCTCGGGCACCCAGTCGCAGGGCAGCCCGCCGCCGGCGACGCGCTCGATGACGCCGTCGAATCCCGAGGAGCTGACGTAGACGCAGGCGAAGCTGCGGGCGTCGGTCGCCCACTCGTAGACGGGAGCTGCCGTCATCGGATCACTGGTGAGGGCGAGGAACTCGGCGGTCTCGCCGAGGGCGGTCATGAGATCCTCGACGGTCGACCCGATCCCGATGCCGTTGAACTCGACGAGGACACCGGGAGGCGACCCGGCGTACTCATACCCCTGGAAGTGGCCGGTCCCGGCGGGTGCGAACGCCGTCTCGTCGTCACCGAAGTACATGGTGAAGCCGTCACCCCAGGTGATGGAGCGGAACTCGGCATCGGGGATCATCGGATGCTCTCCCCATCCGGAATCGACGCCCGGCGCGCCGATCACCGCCGTGACCTCGGCCAACACGGTGTCAGCGTCCGCGCCGAAGAAGCCCACGAGGCTCTCATCGAGGAAGATCCCGAACCCGCCGAGCGTGGCGGGAGCGCTCGTGGTCGTCTCCGAGACCGTCGTTGATGCGGTCGTCGGAGCGGTGGCGTCTGTCGCGGTGGTCGTGGTGGCGGTGTCGTCCGAGCAGGCGGCCACCACCAGCACCATCGCCGCGACCCAGGTCATGGTGGATCGGAACCGGACCATTACGTCACCCCCTGTGGATTCGCCTCCGCGGAGCAGGGACATCTCGCGTCAACATACTCCTCTGGGCCCTCCGTTGCTCTGGGGCCCTCCGCGGCGTGGATGGAGAACCGGGGGTCCGGGCCGCTGCACGCCGCGCTGCGCCTGGTCCCGCTGGCTGCGATCGTGACCGGCGACGAAGTGCTCGGCTTTCGTACGCGGCCGTCCGACGTTCTCATACAGCAGATGGAAGACCTCTCCGAGTCTGTCCGAACCTGCTGAGGCTCTAACCGGCGGGGATGATGAGTGTGATCGGCTCATAGAAGTCGAGTTGTTGTCGTAGCCAGTCGGGAAGGGGCAGCGGGTCCGTTACCTGTGTGACCGGGCCCAACGGCCTGGTTTCCTCCCAGGTTTGGGCTTCGCTGTCCTCTTCGGGCCACAGCTGCCCATACAGATAGATCGCTGCATCTGGACCTAGATCGGTGACCGACAGTCCTGCTGTGGGGCTAGTACCGGGAAGCTTGACAGCCAGGTCGCCGTCGGATGTCACCCACACCTCGCCGCCGAGTGCTGCCCGAACGTCGTCACCGACGATGCTGCTCTCACCGCGGGTCGTTCCGTCATACAGAGTCCACCAGGAGGTGTTGGTCTGGTATCCGAGATCGATTCCGATGCCGACGATCAGACCGAAGGCGGTGTCGGTGTCAGGACCGGGTAGCCATGGCGCTGCCGGGGTAGCCACGATCCACCCGTCACCGTTGAGGTCGGCCAGAACGGTCCAGTCGGTGATCGTCACATAGTCGCCCGGATCAGCCACCACGGCCACAACCGACGGTTCGGGAGCGTCTACTGCAATCGCCGGTGCCGCTGTGTCGGCGACTACCGGTTCAGTGCTCGGCGGGGTTGTGGCCTCCACCGGAGCTACCGATGGGAGAGCAACCGCCTCCTCGTCAACGGCATCGTCAGTTCCGCCGAAGAAGAAGACACCCAGCAGCACCAAACCGATCACACCAAAGCCGCCGACAATAAGGGGGAGCTTGAAGGGAAGGTAAAACCGCGGTACGACTTTCTGCAGGTTGTCTACGTCACTTTCTGGGGCACCTTCGGAAATATCCCCAGAGAGGTCCTCGCCGCCAAGGACGACAGGCTGCAGATCGTCTACGTCACTTTCTAAGTCACGATCGGGAACCACCTTCCTGGGCCTACGCCACCACTCATTTCGGGCTTTTCTCTCTGCTTTCTCGGTGTCGAGGTCGCTCTCCCACTTGCGGACGGACTCATCGACTCGATCGAGGACGTTCGGCTCGGGCGGCTCGGGCGGCTCGGCCTTCTCGGGAGGAGCCTCTGGCTCACCCGGAGACGGACTGTCGTCGAGACCGGGTGAATCGTCGTCCTCCATACCGGGTAGATCGGCTTCTACCAGTTCGGAGGAGTCGTCCTCCATACCGGGTAGATCGGCTTCCTCTAATCCCTCGGTGTCGTCGGGTGGCATGCCGTTCCCCCTCTTGCTCGTACGGTCGAACCAATGTTCGCGCGAAACTCCTTAGGAGTTGATCCGTACGGGTACCCCGGGCCGCGCAAGCAGCTCCCTGCTACAAGCATACGCCTTGGCTCTGCAACCCGTCTGGGGGGTCCGAGGCTGTCCGACCTCCTCAGGCGTAGGGTTGAAAGAGTTCCTCTGGTCGGGCTGGCCGGATTCGAACCGGCGACCTCTTGACCCCCAGTCAAGCGCGCTAACCAAGCTGCGCCACAGCCCGCGGGGGCGATGCTACCGGAGCAGGTCGACCAACCAGACCAAGCCCTGCACCAGGCGAAGCAGCAGGTATGCCGCAGCTGCTCCCACCAAGAGTTTGAAGCCGAGAGGAGTTCTCTCTTCAGCCTCCGGCTGGGTCATACCGGGGGGACTCCATGGCGACGCTCCGAGAAGGTCCGGTCCTTGTTCGATGCGTAGGCGAGCCGGGTGATCAGTTCGTCGCGCAACTCCTCGGGCTGGACGACTGCATCGATAACCAGATCCGACGCCAGACGGAGGAGATCGACGTCGGCCTCAAACTCGGCTTGCTTGGCGTCGATGAACGCTTCTCTCTCCGGGCCCTCTTCGATCTCCTGAATGGCGTTGTAGAACACTGCGTTTACGGCCGCCTCCGGGCCCATGACCGCGATCTCGGCCGTCGGCAGGGCCAGTGTGGCCTCAGGATCGAACCCGGGTCCGGAGAACGCATACAGCCCGGCCCCATACGCCTTGCGGACAATGACCGAGATACGGG
>Ga0255047_10000927_pt1 | contig 22904 bp, 23 predicted proteins | sample JV7_2_1_MG_FD_183640 | JGI IMG/M metagenome (GOLD analysis project Ga0255047, IMG submission 183640) | Seawater microbial communities from Jervis Inlet, British Columbia, Canada - JV7_2_1 | ecosystem: Environmental > Aquatic > Marine > Inlet | place: Canada: British Columbia | collected 2016-10-06 | reverse complement strand
TGACGGCCGCCGCCATCAGCTCGGCCGCCGTCACCTCACCGTCGGCCACCAGCGCCGCCAGCCCTGTGGCGTCGAATTGCTCATACTCGGGGAATGGATCAGCCATGACCTTCAGTCTCCCACGCAAACGTCAGGAGGCCGCGGCGGCCGAGAGGACCCACTCCTCGCTGAGCGCGATGCGGCGCTCGGTGACCGCCGGCCAGTTCGCCTCCTGAACCCGGAAAGGTCCGGTCGCCAGGCCAAGAACGACCGCCGCGGTGCGGAGACGGAGTGAGACTGGGTCGGTCACGCGATCGAAATCAGACCGCGCACCCCCTTCCCGCTGCGTAGCGTGGCGCGATATCCCGGTTGGACGCAGGATGGAGGCGTACGCTTCCCCCATGCCCGATGATGACTACTCCCCCGACTACAAGGCGCAGAAGGCCAAGCAACGCGCCGAGCAGCGTGATCGCTTCTACTCCTGGCTGGCGTCGGTGATCGCCATGGCCGCCATCGTGCTCATCGTCATCTGGTTCTTCCTGGCGCGCTGACCCCGCCTCGCCACGCGTCGTTCGTCGTGAGAGAGCGGCACCATCGCCCTGTTGGTGCCCAAGAACGGCGGGGGACGGACTTGGTCAGCCGGCCTGATCGGAGATCCAGTCCTGGGCATCGCGGTAGGCCCGCTTCACCGTCTCGCCGAGCCACTCGTCCGACGTGTAGATGTTGTCGGTGCCGACGGTTGCAGTGACCCCGGTCACGGTGAGCTGTTCTTGTATTCGGTCGCTCACCGACACGAGCACCAATTTGCTGTCGACGGCGGCCAACGCCATCGCATAGCGATCGAGGACGTCCATCAGCGTTGACCCGAGGTCGTTCTTGCCGCGGAGACGAAGGATCACGACCGAGTTGGTCGAGTCCTCGGTGACCTTCGGCAGCTGGTCTTCGAAGACGGGTGCGGCGGCGAAGAAGAGGCTCCCGTACGGCTGCAGTGCGACCACGTCGTGGCCGGGAACCTCGGCGGGCGGTTCGATCTCGCGGATGCGATGCTGGTCGTCCACCACGAGGCGCCTGACCGTGATCTGATTCGACTGGCGCACGGTGTAGAGCACCAGCGACATGCCGACACCGACGATCACCGCATACTGGAGCGGGATGATGAGGGTCAGGGCGAATGTGACGCTCATCACCGTCGCCTGGATCGGACCCGTCCGCCACACCGCCTTGATGTCCTTGGGCTTCACCGTGCGGAAGCCGACCACGATCAGCAGGCCGGCGAGGGCAGGCATCGCGATGGACTCCACGAGGTCGGCGAACACCAAGATCATGATCGCCATGACCACCCCGGCCACCATCAACGCCAGGCGGGAGCGAGCCCCCGCCGTCTTCACCAGGGACGTCGCAGACATGGACCCGCCAACCGGCATTCCGCGAAACAGCCCGGCAACGACGTTGGCGGCCCCCTGTCCAACGAAGTCGCGGGACGGCTCGGGGTACTCGCCGTCCGGGTTGGGGAAGTTCGCCGAGATCCCGGCGCCTTGGACGAGCCCCACGAACGCCAGCGAGAGCGCAGGAACGATGAGCACCGGCACCAATCGCAGAGAAGGCAGAGATGGCAGCGGAAGCGCCCGCGGCACCTCGGCGATGTCGGCGAGTTGAGCGACGTCCCACCCCAGCAGCGGAACGATCACCGAACCGGCGAACACGGCGACGACCATCCCGAGTGCCCCGAGACGGGTGCGCTCCAAGCCCACGATCAGCACAACCGTGATGATCCCCACCACCAGTGTCTGCCAGTGCACGGAGCCAAAGTTGACGATCAGGTCGAAGGTCCGTAGTACCCGGTTGGCCCCTTCGGCCTCGTAGCCGGTGAAGTTGTCGAGCTGGCCCAGAACGATGTTGACCCCGACGGCACTGATGAATCCAACCATCACCGAGTTCGACACGAACCGCAGCAGTGATCCGAGCTTGAGAAGGCCCGCAGCGAGCATCACGATCCCGGTCAGCACGGCAAGTGTGAAGAGTGCCCGATCCGGATCCTCACCGGTGTGCACGATGCCAACATCGGCCACGATGATCGCCATCGCTCCGGTCGCCTGGACGGCCATGAACTCCGAGCTGGTGAAGACCGCCCCGGAGAACGTCCCCATCATGTAGCCGTAGAGCCCGTACAGCGGGTTGACTCCGGCAAGGAGGCCACCGGCGAGTCCGTCTGGCACGCTTTCGACGCCGAGCACGAGGCCGGCTACCCCATCGTGGCGGAGATTCTCCCCACGGAACAGCGATTTGACCCAGCGGATGTCGACTTCCCGGTCGCGACTGTCGATTCTGGCACCATCAAGGCCCTTGTCCCGCACCCGATGGGCGCGTACCGTCGAGCCAGGGGCGAGAGGAGCACGATGCCCAAGTACCTGTTCAAGGTGAACCTGAGCACCGACGGACTGCGCGGCACGCTGGCGGAGGGCGGGACGTCGCGACGGGAAATGGCGGCCAAGACTGCGGAGGCCGTCGGGGGTCGGATCGAATCCTTCTACTACGCGTTCGGCGGGACCGACGCCTACGTGATCGGCGACCTTCCCAACAACGAGGCAGCCGCCGCGGTCGCCATGACGGTGTCGACCTCGGGCACTGGAGCCGTCGAGACGGTGGTGCTGCTCGAACCCGAGCAAATCAACACCGTTGCCGACATGACTGTCGACTACGAGCCACCGGACGGCTGAGGCGGGCCCGCCGGTCCGTCAGGGATGGATGATGACCTCAGCACCACCGCTCTCGGCGACCGAAGAGCTGGCAGGAGTCCCGTACACGTCGACGCTCGAGCCGCCGGAGGCCTCGCCGCTGACGGACGCTGCTGCGAACACGACAACACGCGACCCACCGCTGGCATCGACCTCGACCGTTGCCGCGTCGAGGTCGCGCAGATTCACTGATGACCCACCGCTGGCACGGACCCGATAGGCGTCGACAGCGCCGGTCCCGGTGACGCTCGAACCGCCGCTGGCTTCGAGCGATTCGATGCGTACCGCCGTGACCGCGACCATCGGTCCCGATCCTGAGGTTCGGAATGAACCATCGAACTCGATCACCAGGGTGCTGCCCTCGACGCTGGTGACCAGGCGGTCGACCAGGTTGTCGTCGAAGGTCACAGATACCGCTGGTGCCGCCCCGGAATCGACGGTCAGCTCGACGGCAATGCCGCTGCCCACATCGATCGCTGCGAACGCGCCAATATCGCGAAACTCGGTCACGACATCTCCCGATCCCGATGTCCCGCACGCGGTCGCAACCAGCGCGACGAGCGCGACGAATGCCCCGCGGGTCGTGGACCGTGCCCTCCGCGGTGGTCGCCTCACGGCACCTCCCCTCACGACGGATCGGTAGCGTCCTGGCCAGTTTCGACGAGCCGCTTGAGGTTTCCCAGGATCTCGTCTCCCGTTTTGGCGGCGCTGCGCGCGGCGAACCATCCGATGACCTTGCCGAACGGCCCGTAGGGAAACTCGATGTGGTCGTTGAAGGTGAAGCGACTCCCGGTGGGAGTCGCTTCGATCACCCAGCGCTCGTCGTAACTCTTGAAGAAGTCGCCCTGCGTCATCCGATAGCCGAACACCTCGTTCGGGGTCCACTCGGTGGTCTCGAACTCCAGGCTGTAGCGCCGTCCTGAAGCCTCCTCGAGCCAGTGGAACGTCGATCCGACGCCCCCCGGCTCGCTCGTCCACGTGTACTCCTCGAGGGCCGTGAACCAGGCCTTCGTCTTGTCAGGTTCCACCAGATAGGGCCATACCGCGTCTGGGGGCGCTGCGATGTCGACCGACTTGGTCACCAGCATGGTGTTCTCCTTCTTGGCTCGAAGCCGTCAATCCTGAGTGACGTAATTCCGCGGTGTGATCGAACAACCGAACACAAGGAGACCGGTGGAGCGTCGCGGGGTGGCGTCACCTGTGCGAGGGTAGCGATCTCGATCGCCGGCGTCGGGTGTCGCCCCTTGCGGTACTTCCGGCCCTAGCTGCCTGCGAAGACGAATCGCGATGATGGTGGCGATGCTCGAGTTATCCGCGGTAACGAAGCGGTTCGGGTCGGTCGTTGCGTTGGATCAGGCCTCGCTGCGGGCCGAGCCGGGACGCATCGTCGGCTTTCTTGGTCCGAACGGTGCCGGCAAGACGACGGCGATGCGATGCATCTTCGGGATCGTGGATCCCGATGAGGGGACGGTCCGATGGAAGGGCCGGCCGATCACACAGGCCGACCGCATTCGGTTCGGGTACATGCCGGAAGAACGAGGCCTGTACCCCAAGATGCGGGTTCGGGAGCAGCTCACCCACTTCGGCCGTCTCAGCGGTCTCGGCGGAGGCGCCGAAGCGGCAGCCGACCGATGGCTGCACCGCCTCGGTCTCGCAGATCGTGCAACCGACAAAGTGGAGGCGCTCTCGCACGGCAACCAACAGCGCGTGCAACTTGCGGCCGCGCTCGTTCACGATCCCGTCGTTGCCATCCTCGACGAACCGTTCTCAGGCCTCGATCCGATCGGCGTGGAGTCACTGTCCCAGGTCGTGCGCGAGCTGGCGGACCGAGGCGTCGCCATCGTGTTCTCGAGCCATCAGCTCGACCTCGTCGAGGACGTCTGCGAGGACGTCACGATCATCGACCACGGCGCAGTGGTGCTCGCCGGCCGCCTCGAGGATCTTCGATCCCGGTCGACAACGCGCCGCCTCGACGTCGTCGTGGACGGCGTGGCCTGGACGCCGCACGAGGTACCGGTGGAACTCGTCTCCGGTCAGGGCAAGCCCCATTGCGTAATCGACGCCGACGCTCCGCTCGACGCGATCCTCGCCGAGGCCCTCAGGGCCGGGCGCCTCGACCGTTTCTCGTTCGAGCCTCCCCGCTTGACCGACCTCTTTCGTGAGGCGGTGCGCACATGAGCGCCGTTGCGCAGACCTGGGTGTTGACCAAGCGGGAGTTCATGCAACGGGTCAAGAGCCGGGCGTTTCAAGTCATGATGCTCGTCACCGTCGTGGCGATCCTGGCGTTGATCCCACTCCTGTCGTTGGCGGTGCGGAACGCACCACCGATGGAGATCGGGATCACTGCGGACGTTGTCGAGCCGACCGAGGCAGATCTCCACAAGCGCGCTTCCGAACTCGACACCGCAATCAACGTCACCCGCTACCAGGACACGGCGGCTGCCGAAGATGCACTGCGGAGCGGCGACGTCGACGTCGTCCTGGCGTCCGATGAGATCATCTGGCTCGAGGACGAGTCGGTACGAGCGCGGGCGGTCATCACCGCGGCCGTCGCGACCGCCGCGTTTCGGGAGGCGGCAGTTCAGATCGGCATGCCAGAAGAAGACCTCGCCGCGCTGATCTCGGCCGCACCGCTCCCGGAACGGACCGTGCTGACCCCCGATCCCGAGGCCGAGCCCCGCCGGATCGGGGCGTTCGTCGGCCTCATCCTCCTGTACATGTCGATCCTGATCTTCGCCCAGTTCGTCGCCATGGGTGTCATGGAGGAGAAGCAGAACCGCGTGGTCGAGGTCGTTCTGTCGCGTGTTCGCTCGACACAGGTCCTCGTGAGCAAGGTGGTGGGCATCGGCAGCCTCGGCTTGCTCCAGCTCCTCATCGTCGGCCTGGCCATGTGGCTGGCGGTCAGCCTCGTCGACGTTGCCGACGTGTCGCTCGGCGCGATCGGCGCTGAGATCCTCGCCTGGATCGTGTTCTGGTACCTCCTCGGGTACGCCCTGTATGCGGTGATCTATGCCGCGCTCGGTGCGACGATCACCCGCCAGGAGGATCTCCAAGGGGTGCTGCTGCTCCCCGTCATCGCCCTCGTCCCCGGGTTCTTCCTGGCCCAGATGGCCCAGGAGTTCCCCGACATGCCTCTGGTCGTGATCGGGTCGTTCTTTCCGTTGTGGTCTCCCATGGTGATGCCGGTCCGCGCCGCGGTCGGCGACGTGGCATTTTGGGAGATCGCGCTGTCGGTGGCGCTCGTGCTGGTTTCCGTGGCCGGCCTCATCAGGCTCGGTGCCCGGATCTACACAGGAGCGATCCTCCACTTCGGCGCCAAGGTCAGGCTCCGCGACGCGTGGCGGTCTTCGAACCGGCACGCCGACTGAGCCGCGGACATTCAGCCGGGCCGGACGATGGGCGAGACCTCCGTCCCGAGGAGCTCAATGGACTGCAGCGCTTTGTCGTGCGGTGCCGAACCGGCGGTGTGGAGCATGAAGCGGCTGACGCCCAGGATCTCTTGCCAGCGCAGAATCTTGGCGGCAACGGTCTCAGGGTCGCCGAGAACCAGCGATCCCTCGGGGCTGCGCATCCAGTCGAATTGCTCTCGGGTCATCGGTGGCCATCCCCGCTCTCTCCCCAGGCGGGTCATGGCAGCAGAGAACGAGAGGTAGATGTCATCGGCCGCTTCTTCGTCTGTCGCAGCGATGTGGCCCAAACCGTGAACCGCCAGAGGGATCTCCGTCGGGTCGTGGCCCCACTCGACCAGCGTCTTGCGGTACAGGTCGGCGAGCACCCGGAAGCGCGCCGGGTCGCCTCCGATGATGGCCAGCGCCACCGGGAGTCCGAGTCGACCGGCACGCACGATCGACTGTGGGGTGCCCCCGACGGCGATCCAGACGGGCAGCGGATCCTGCTGGGGCCGCGGATACACCGCCTGATCCTGGAGTGCGGTGCGGAACTCGCCTTCCCACGTCACGTGAGCGCCTTCTCGGATGGCCAACAACAGGTCGAGCTTCTCGATGAACAGCTCTTCGTAGGTCTCGAGCGAGTATCCGAACATGGGGAACGACTCGATGAACGAGCCTCTGCCGACCATCAACTCGGCACGTCCGGAAGACACCAGGTCGAGCGTGGCGAAGTCCTGGAACGTTCGGACCGGATCTGCCGAGCTGAGGACGATCACGGCCGAGCTGAGTCGGATCCGCTCGGTGCGAGCTGCTGCCGCAGCCAGCGTGATGGCAGGCGCCGATGCCGCCATGTCGACCCGGTGGTGCTCCCCCAGTCCGTAGACGTCGAGACCGACCTTCTCGGCCATCTCGATCTCGGCGATGACCTGGCGCAGCCGCACGCCGTGGCTCCGGACCTCCCCAGAGGCCGGATCGGGATGGGTTTCGGCAAAGCTCGTGAGGCCGAGTTCCATGGTGGTCCCTTCGCGGTCGAGTCATCTCGGGTCGGAGCGGCCAATCATGGCCGAAGGTCGGCATCTATCCGACGGCTCGGTTTCTCGGTGCGAGCGTCGCCAACGCGCGCACCCTGAAGGCGAAGCCGACGAGATGACGGGCGCTCACTCGTGCGCCGCGACCGCACCAGACTCGATGGCGGCCGTGAAGGCGGCGTAGTCAGACTCGTTCTGGTCGGCATAGGCGACGGCGAAGTCGGCCATGGCTCGGTCGAAGACGTCTCCGCCTCCGACGTACCCGGCGATCGCGCGCGAGTCACCCGAACGAGCGTGAGCGCGCGCGAGGGTCCAGCCGCACAGCACGGCGAAACGGCGCAACGCGACGAGTGAAGCCGACTCGGTTTCCGGTGAGGCCTTCATGTCCTTGAGCTGGCGCCAGTAGTAATGGGTCCCGGAAATGGTGCCCCGCGTCCAACCGAGGAAGCTGTCGCTGGCGGCCTGCATGAGGCGCTGGCCTACCACCACGCGCTGGCCTTGGTTGGCGTACACGCTTTCAGGGAGGTGGTCCGCCAGCACCGAACGCGAAGCCTCCTTGACCTGGAGGAAGAAGGGGTCCTCGGCGTCCCTGCCCTGGAGGAGCACGATCGAGCAGCGAGTCCCGACACTGCCGACTCCAACGACCTTCAGGGCGATATCGCGTAGTTGAAACCGTCGCAGCAGCACCTCGAGGTGATCGGGCACCGACGCGAGATAGTCCGCGAGTGACGTCGTGATGCCACCGCGGATCTCAACGGCATCCTCCTCGATCGGGAACTCGCGAGCCGGAATGAGCAGCGGCGGCTGGGTCTTGATCCGGTACTCACCGTTGACCTTCTCGGCAAGCTTGCTGAGCGAGTGCAGGCTGTCCTTGGCGCGAGCCTTTCGGGAGAACTTCGCCGCCGACCTCCGCTCCTTCTTCGTGAGTTCGTCGGCAAACGCCTCGAAGATGTCATCCACCGACAGATGGGCGTACCACGCTTCGAGGTACCGCATCTGGGCAAACTCGGACATAGCGCCCCGATACGTGGCGGAGGCTGTCGCGGCCAGGTCAGTCTCGTCGGCGGCGTCGAGACCGTTGTGCCGTGCCGCGATGGCAAAGCTGGCGACAAGCCGCTTGACGTCCCACTCCCACGGGCCAGGCACCGTCTCATCGAAGTCGTTGAGGTCGAACACGAGTTCGCGTTCCGGTGAGCCGTAGGCGCCGAAGTTCGCGAGGTGAGCGTCCCCGCAGATCTGAGCCTGCAGCCCCGTGGCCGGGGTGGTTGCCAGATCGAGCGCCATGAGCTTGGCGGCGCCGCGGTAGAAGGCGAACGGGGATTGCGCCATCCGCCAGTGGCGAACCGGCACGAGCCACTGGATGCGCGTTTCGTTCTGGCTCGTGAGGACCGCGACCGGGTCCGGCCGATCGTGCGCAGGAGCAAAGCGCCCGTGGCTGCTCCGCGGCACCTCCCCACGCAACTGCTTGCCGAACGCGTGTCCCGAGCCTTCCTCGATTGCGCTCACTGGTCACCCCTCGTGTCGACTGGCACCGACCTCGTCGCCCGGCTCAATGCTGACACATCTGAGGAGCGGCAACGGCGCAGTCCGACGTCGGCCTACGCTGCAGCTATGGTTGGGACCGACGTCTTGCTGGTCGCAGTGCTGGGAGGATTGATCGTCGCTGCCGCGATTCTCGGCGCCGCCGAGGCCGCTCTCCTCCGCGTGCAGCGGGTCCGCATTGAGGTTCTCGCGGCCGGGGGCGACCGCAGAGCGTCCATGGTGCTCACCCTCGTCAGCGACCTGCCGCTCGTCCTGAATACGGTGCTCCTCGTCGTCTTGCTGGTGCAGATCAGCGCGGCGACCGTCACCGGCACCCTGGCGAGCCGACTCTTCGGCTCCCTCGTCGTGACCATTGCATCGTTCATCCTGACGCTGGTGCTATTCGTCTACACCGAGGCCATCCCGAAGACGTACGCCGTGCGCCACCCGGAATCCGTTGCCCTGGCGACGGCCCCGCTGCTGCGGATTCTCGTCCTCGTGCTGCGGCCGCTGGTGGGTCTCCTCGTCAGGTTCGCCGACTTCCAGGCGCCAGGCACCGGCATCGCCTCCCCGGCCGCCCCCACGGAAGAGGAGTTGCTCCGACTCGCATCTGACGCGGTAGAGGTTGGCACCATCGACGAGGAAGACCGGCTGCTCATCGACCGCGTCTTCGATCTTGGAGACCGCAGGGTGCACGAGGTCATGGTCCCCAGACTCGACATCGTCGGCATCCCCAGCAGTGCCTCGGTCCGCGAGGCCCTCGAACGGGCGATCGCCAGCGGACACCGCCGGATTCCCGTCTACCAGGGTGACTTCGACGACATCGTTGGCGTTGTGCGCCTCCAAGCCCTGGCTGTCGCCGCCCTCGAATCGCCAGACGCCAACGTCGCCTCGATCGCCGAGACTCCCCTTGCCGTGCCCGAGTCGCGACGCATCACTGAGCTCCTCGACGACATGCAGCAATCGAACATCCACCTTGCGATCGTTGTAGCCGAGCACGGCGGCACCGAGGGCATCGTCACCATCGAGGATGTCGTCTCCCAGCTCGTCGGGAGGATCTCCGACGAGGGAGAGCACGCAGCTCCCGAGGTGCGCAAGCTCGATGCCACCACGTGGGAGATCGCTGGTTCGACGGACGTCACCGACCTCAGCAAGGAACTCGGGATCGAGCTCCCTACCGGGGACTGGACCACGGCCGCCGGCATGGTGATCGCGCATGCGGGCAGGTTCCCGGAGGTCGGAGAGACGTTCGAGTTCGACGGTGCCACCATCGAAGTAGCTGCCTCCGGCGCGAACCGCATCACCTTGCTGCGGGTCACCAGGGTCGACCGCTCGTAGCCCTGAGGGTCGAAGGCCGCGGCGATGATCCCCTGCCATCTTCGCCGCATTCACGGTTCTTCACGTGCGTTCTGGCCTCACCGGACGCGCCGAGTGGGCGTTGCAGGCTAATTTGCAGCTGACGGACACGGAACGCAACGGTTGACCACGTACCGGAGGACCACGGCCGATGACGACGCACGGAGTAGTTGACACACTGTTTCCGCTCCTTCTCAAGGAGTGGAAGGACAGCTGGGTTCAGGCGACGAATTCCCCCGGCGAGCTGAAGTGCAAGGTCGAGTTGGCGTGGGGCGACGGATACGACGACGGCGACGCCATGATCGCGGCCATGGACCAGGCCGGGGTGGAGACGATCCTTGCCACCGATCTGCTCGCATGGTCCTACGCCAGGCAGACGCGATTCGCCATCGATACCACGTCCGAGATCGAGGCGCTGACCACGAAGTACCCGGGTCGGGTCTACGGCCTTGCCGACTACGACCCGTTCCATATTCGCGAGAGCCTCGCCAAGGTCGAGAGGGATTGCAGCGAACGGGGGTACAAGGGTGTCTACATCCACATCTACGGGTATGACATTGGGCTGGACCACAAGAAGATGTACCCCCTCTACGCCCTGTGTGAGGCCAAAGGCATCCCCGTTTCCATGCAGATCGGGCACGTGCTGGAGGCCATGCCGAGCGAGCACGGACGCCCCATGCAACTCGACCGCATCGCGTGTGACTTTCCAGAGCTCGTGCTCGTGGGCACGCACACGGGGTGGCCATGGGTGGAGGAAGCGCTCGCCGTCATCACCAAGTGGCCGAATGTCTACCTGTCGACCAGCGCTTGGCTCCCCAAGTACTTCAACCCAGCACTCCGCCAGTTCATGAACTCCCATGTCGGCAGCGAGAAGATCTTGTTCGGGTCCAATGGCCTGAGCTGGGAACGCTACCTCGAGCAATGGGGCGAGATGGGCCTTCGGGAGGATTCGGCGCAGGCGATGCTCGTGGAGAACCCGAGGCGAGTGTTCGGGCTCTGAACGGGCACGCCATGGCCAGCGGCGCTCTTCTCGCGTCTCGTGCGCAAGCACCAACGACGGCCGCAAGGGAGCGTCGGTCAACGCTGCGTGGCGCATGAGGAGCCGATGTGACCTGGTCGCGTGACGACAAGCTCGAGATCTACGCCGCCCTCATCGCCGCGGTGCCCAACCTGGACCTCAAGGGCAAGACCGTGCGGTCACCTCGATGAACGGGAACATGTTCAGCTTCCTTTCCGAGGACGGAGAACTCGCCTTCCGGCTCGGTTCTGTGACCGGGAAGCCTTCCTCGAGCGCTATCCCGGTGTCGTCGTCGAGCAGTACGGCAGCGTGGTGAAGGACTACGTGGCGATCACGGACCCGGTTCTCGACGACGACACCGAGTTGACTCGTCTGTTCGCGACGAGCGTCGCCAACGCTCGGACGCTGCAGGCGAAGCCGACGAAGCGCCGCTAGCCGGCCGGCACTGACGCCACCGCCTGGCACCTCGCAGCCGGTCAACTGGGCGTCGGAAGGGTCGCGCCCGTCTCCAACAGCGTCTTCATCCCCGACACGATGTAGGGGAAGCCCTGCGTGAAGTCGTCGTATGTCTTGCTGCCTACAGGAGCGTCATACAGCTCGACGGTCAGTGTTGCGGCTCCGTTGAAGTCGTCCACCTTCCAGACCTCCCGAACGGGGCCCTCGGCGACCAGAGCAGGGTCCCACCGTGCGTGGAACGTCATTTCCAGTCGGTGACCCTCTTCGAACTGGAGGACCTTGCCGTCCGCGACAACACCGTCATCGGCGTCGTAGTAGTGGATGGCCGAGCCTTCCTCCCAATCCGACTCGACCCGAGTCCCATAGAAATACTGCTGCGTGACGTCGCCATCGACGATGGCGTTCCACACCAGGTGTGGTTCCACATTGATGATCACCTGATAGATGTGCACCGGATCTGACATTCGAATTCCTTCCTCGAGTGTGGCCTTCAGCCCGGCCATCGCTTTCACCTTCGGCTCCGTGTACTTGCTGATCCACCGGTCGTGGGCCAGCCGGATGGGGACTGGATTCAGATAGTGGAGCTTGCGGCGCCCGTCCTTGCGGGTCGTGACCAGCCCAACTTCCTCGAGAACTCGGAGATGGTTCATGACGCCGAATCGAGTCATCTGGGGAAGGTGCTCTGCCAACGCTCCGAGCGTCTGGCCGTCGTCGGCAAACAGCCGGTCCAACAACACGCGTCTGCTCGGATCGTTGAGCGCCCTGAACACGTCGTCATCCATGGGATCATCATACGTGAGTAAATACTCACATATCAAACTTTAGTTCGCCCGAACCTGCCAAGACGCCACGCGGCACTGCACGCCGCGACTCCCAATGAACGAGGCCCCCAACGGCTGCCGCGCAGCACATTCACGCTCGACGGCATCCAGAGGAGGCCCAAAGCTGGGTCCAGAAAGAACCGCCAGAACCAGACACGCACAGCCAGCGCACATCGGCACACACGGGCGGCCCGATCCGGTTGGCACACCCATCAAACCCTTCTCCCCCAGCCGGATATGGGCGGTTTGTTCAGCGGACCTGGTGGCGGTTGTTTGAGGACTGCGGGCTTGTTGGTCGATTGCTACATTGCTTGTTGAGGGATGGATCGATGTCCAATATCGAACGACCTACGCCTGAACGCGCCCTGGACTGGCGTCCCACGGAGGCTCGCGAGTTCGGTGAGCGGGTGGTCGATATCTGGGTTGAGTTACTCGATCGGCTCCACGACGATCTGCCGGTCGCGCGTGACCGGTCGGCCGCGGAGGTGAGGGCCGCGGTCACACTGGATGTCCCTCGGGACCCGATGCCGATCGACGATCTCGTGACCCATTTGCGACAGATGGTCTTCGACGAATCGATGTATCCGGGCCATCCAGGGTTCCTTGGCTACATCTCGGGTGCCGGGACGGTGCCGGGCGCTGCGGCCGACTTGATCGCTGCCGCGCTGAATCAGAACAGTGGTGGGTGGCGCCTTTCTCCGGCCGCAACCGAGATCGAGCAGCATCTGATGAAGTGGTTCGCAGGGCGTCTCGGTATGCCGGATGGGGCAACCGGATACGTTGTATCAGGCGGAGCGATGACGAACCTGATCGGAATCATGCTGGCGCGAACGCGGTGCGCGGGATGGGACGTGAGAGCGCAGGGATTGCGGGGCGGTCCTCAACTGACCGTGTATGTGTCGTCCGAGGTCCATGACACGATCGACCGAGCTGCCCAGATGCTCGGTATCGGCGATGCCGGAATCCGCCGGGTCGCTACCGACAGCAGCCTGCGTATGGACATTGACGCCCTCGGGGCAGCGATGACCACCGACATCGCAGCCGGGTATCGCCCAATCGCGGTCGTTGGCACTGCAGGAACAACCGGGACGGGAGCGATCGATCCCCTTGGCGACATCGCCGACGTGTGCGCCGAGCACGAGATCTGGTTCCACGCCGACGCCGCATACGGGGGGCCGGTTGCGCTCACCTCGCAACTTCGACACCTCTTTGACGGGATCGAACGGGCAGACTCGATCGGGTTCGACCCCCACAAGTGGCTGTACACCCCGCACGCAGGAGCCTGCATCCTTGTGCGCGACCCCGCACACCTGGCGGATGCGTTCGCCGTGGAAGCCTCGTACATCGTCAGCGACAACGAGTACACCGGGTGGGGGCTCGACATCTACCAGCTCAGCCCGCAGTTTTCCCGCCCCTTCGCAGCGCTGAAGATCTGGGTTTCGCTGTTCGCTCACGGATGGGACGCATACGAGCGACGCATCACCCACGATGTGGCGCTCGCTCGTTATCTCCACGAACTCGTCGTGGACCACCCCGACCTCGAGCCGGTGACCGACCCAGGGCTGTCGATCACCTGTTTCCGCTATGTCCCAGAGGACCTCGCGGGGCGGACGGATATTGACGAGTACCTGAACGTCCTCAACGAGCGACTGATGTTCGACATCCAGCTCGGAGGCAAGGTGTTCCCATCCAATGCCGTCGTAGATGGCCGATTCGCTCTACGCACCTGCATAGTGAACTTCCGAACCGAAGCGGACACGATGGACGAAATGGCAGCCGAAACAGTACGACTCGGACGCATCCTCGACACCGAACTCCGACCCGACCCGCTTCGCTAGCCAAACCCAAGGCACCCCAGAGCCTGCATGAAACCCGGGGAGGTTCACCCTGCCACGCATATGCCGGTTGTGCGCTACCTGCAGGTCGTTTCGGACCTACTTGATGGAGAGTCGAGAACCTGCAAAGGGCTCGACTGCGGCCCCGCAACTGCATACTCCCGGCTCCGCTTCAGCGATGAGACCGTTGGCTGTGTCGGTCAGATCGCGGGTGATTACCGCCAACGTGTCGCCGGTGGTGGACGTGTTCTCGGCATAGGCCAGGGGCTACAGCTCGGATTTGCGCAACTCGTCGGTGTCGATGTCACCGACAAGCTTTCCCCTCTTGTCGTAGATCGGCGTCTTCCCGGCGTGCGGCTGGCCCTTCCACAGGGTGGTCTCCTTCGTGGGCGAGTAACGAGTCACTGTTCCGCTGTCATTCAGCACACCGATTCTCGTGTGTAGGTGGACGGGGCTTTTGGGCCCGGAAGTCATCACCATGCCGCGATATTGTGCACGGGGGCGGCTGGCTCGGCGATGTTGCCTCCTGACCCCTCGTGGGTGATGGTGGTATTGGGCGCCAGCCATACGATCTCACCGCTCACGTTTATGGGTGTGTAGCCGTTCACAGCACGACCCGCCGGATAGGTTCCCGGAGGCACCCAGATGGCGGTGCCGTCCACTGCGGTGCCAGCAACTTTGTGCTCTGTCTTGACCTCACCGGCGAGGTCACCCGTCGGCTGCGCGGTTGGGGCCAAGGGGTCAGGTGCTGGGCCCTTCCGGTGAAACACCCTTTTGGCGACGACGTCGGTCGCCTCAAAGCTGCCTACCTGACCGTCCAGGCTGCCATAGACCGGCTTGAAATAGCGCCGAAGCACCGCCCAGAAGAGCCAGCCGGCAACGACGGCAAGGACAATGAGAAGAATCACGATGAGTGTCAGCGGCATCGACCCGCCGTCGGCCTCGCTCGACCCGCCGACTGCGGACTCGTCGGCTTGGACGTCGCCACCTGAACCCCCTTCACCCGTCGCTTCTTGCCCTGCTTCGCCTCCGTGGTCTGTCGCTCCCGGCTCGGCAGGGCCGGGTGGGGAACCAGCGACAAGTCCAGGGATGACGCTTCCGTCCGCTAGGTCGTCAAGGGCGTTGTCACCCGAGGCCGGTTCCGGTGGCGTCGCGCTATTAGCCGACAGGACCGGGGCCGTCATGGTGATCGAGAAACGCGACATGAAGAACTCGGTTCGAACCAAAGGGGAGAAGTCCATGTCAGCGATGTTGGCTTCGAGCCCGTCGGCGAATGCCAGCGACAGTGTGTTGCCGTCGAGCCATCCCTCCAGCGTGGCGGTGGCGGCTGCTTCCCCAGCCACCGCACAAAGCTGCTCCTCGCAGATGTAGCAAGGGGAGCCACCGCAATCGGACGGGGATTCAAGGGCTGTAACGTTGGTGTGGTACTTGATGGCAACAGATCCGGTGACCGTCCAGCTGTCGCCGTCGGGTTCGAGAAGCCCATTGGTGACGGTCGCGGTCCAGCCGGTGTCACGCGTGGTGGTCCAGCTGGGAGTGTTGGTGCTGGTACGGCAATCACCGCTACAGGCCCACCGCTGGATGATCTCACCAGTGATGAAGCCTGTCTCGAGGTCGACAACCACCCGACCCGACGTCGCCTCCGGTTGCTCAAGATAGAGCGAGTTCCAACCCTCGGAGACACTGTCGTGGACGATGTTGTCCGTCTTCAAGTTCCACAGCAAGCGGGCCGTGTGCTCTTCAACGAATCCCCCTTCGGCAGCCAGATCGAATACCAGGGTTGATTCCTCGGCGGGTGCCGATGCTGCGATGCCGGCAATGAACGCTACCGCCAAGACTGTGATCCGAAAGACCCTGCTCATGGTCTCCCCCACCCGGCTTGCGCGATCGGCGACTGCCCGGGTTGAACAGCCGCAACTCCTCCTTATGGGACCGGGCCAGCCATCGGTAGAGGCGAAAGTTATCGGAGCGACCTATCTGGCCGACGTGGTGCTGGATCTAGGTCCTGGCGGAGACACCGGGTATTCCGTGGATGGCGGGAGTGCGCTCAGCTTCGGGCCGGTCATGTGTGGCCGGTTGTTGGTGCGCCTCCAGTTCGGGGAAGCAGCGGCGCTCAGGTGCCGAAACATCGACCTGCTTCGAAAGCGCATCACCGTCGAACGACCGGTCACGGACGTGGGCGGTCAGCTGATGAGGGCACTCCCACATCAGGACGGGCAAGACCCGTGGATCCCTCCGCTGCTTGCCGCGGAACTGGACGGGAACATGAACCGCTACGAGTCAGGGCCAGACGAACTGGTATTCACCACCGCCAGAGGGCAACAGCTGAGATCAACGACGTTCTCCCGCAAGCACTTCCGACCCGCAGTAGAAGCGGCAGACGTTCCCCGGCCCGAAGATGTCAGGGTTCACGACCTGCGGCAGGTGTCGGTGACCAGGTCGGGTCCGAATCGGCGGCGGGGTGGTGGTCTGTATCGAGCGCCATCGCAGCGCGTTGATCTCGTGTTCGGCAAGATGTCACTGACATTCCGACCGAGGTGGACATATCGCAGGATGACAGGCCTTGGCTGGGCTCGCAGAGGAAGGCTGTGGAGAGCCTGAATCGTACGCGGAGGTCTCCTGGCCCGATCTGAGGAAGGACGGCAAACATGCTGGTTCGCAAGGCTGTGATCCTGGTCTCCTCACCGGACTGGTCTCCACCGGGTGCGGCGACGATGAATCCAAATCGGCTCCCGTCTCGGAGGAAGCACCCGGGTTCGCCCAAAAGTAGACCCGGTAGGTGACGGCCCCGGATCACGGAAGGATGAGTCATGCATCACTCGGTCGCGAGGCCCATGTCAATCGCGATGTTGGCGGTAGCGGTCGTCACCTCGTCATCCGCGTGTGCCGGCGACAGCAGCACAACGGCGGTGATGTCGGTCGATGAAATGCGACAGTGGGAAGAGGACGTCATCACGTTCCGTAACACCGCTTCGGGGGCATGGCCCGACGTCGATGTCGTCTTCGCGGACTACGCCGACGATGCAGTGTTCTACGACCCCGGCAGTGGCGACTACCTCGTCGAAGGTCAGAAGAGCATCATCCTCATCCACCGACCCATGGCTGCCTTCTGGCCCGACATATCGGGGAAGGCCGCGACAGCCTTCGTCTCGGCAGACGCTGCGGCGATGCTCGTCGAAGTCGCCAACCTCTGGCCTCCCTGGGTACCCGAACCTCCGGACCCGCCTCCAGTCGAGTTCCTAGAGGTGTACCGATTCGAGAACGATCTCGTGACCGCTTTCGAGGTGTGGAACACGATCGAGACCTTCGAACTCACCGGACTCGGATGCTTCGCCGACAGTGGGTGTGTCGCCGAGCTGGAGGCGATCGCCAACCAATACGTAGCGGCATGGTCGTCGGGCAACGAGGAGAAGATCGCCGCGCTGTATGCCGATGATGCGGTGTTTGAGGACACCATGTTCGGTCTTGAAGGAGAAGGATCGAGCGCGATCGCCCGACTTGCCGACGAGAGAATCGGACCCAAAGCGAATGCCAAGCTTGAAGTACTGGGCCTCGCAGCCCAGATCAACGGTCCATCAGCACCCACCGAAACGCAGCCCGACCAGGGCGGCATCATCGCCGTAGCCATTCACTACCGCTGGACAGCCACTATCGATGACGACGAGATGACAGGAGAAGGCCTAACCACATTCGAACTCGGCACCCGAATGAAATCGAGCTTCGAACCCGAGCCAGACGGTCTGATCACACGAGAAGAGGTATTTCACGACGCCGAAAGCCTCATCACCGCCGGCATGGCCCCCTGAACACCCGCCCATATCGGCTGCGAATTCAGGTGGTCATTGCAACGCTTCGGCGAGCGGCTGATGGTGTCATCCAGTTGAGGGTTTATCGAGGCCGTGTGTTCAGCGAGTAGGCGGCTTCGTCGAGGATCGTCGCCTCCGTACTCGTAGGACCGGGGGGGCGCATCGCCCGACCCTTCCAACCGTTCGTGCTCACCGCCGGTGTGCCATGAGTCGACCCAGTCGACGGTGGTTTTCCCACGGGCCTCCGACCACCAGAGGCATCCGATCACATCCTCCCCCCCGATCGATCCGCTGTACTCGATGACGAAGCCGTCGGCGTCCCGCTCGATCGTCGCCCTGAATGGAGATTCGTCGAAGAGTTCGTCCGGTTCGAGGAATGTGAACCAGACCCCCTCCCACGCTCCGAGGTGGTCGATGAGGCTGGGCAAGCAGTTCTCCTTCCTGCGTTTTCCGAAACCTACCGAACGATCCCAAGACAGGTGAGTGAACCCGCCCATATCGGCCCCATGCACTATCTGGCGGGGTGTCGAGGCAACGGGTGATGCGCAGCGCCCAGGCGGAGAAGCTCGGTCGTTCTGCTGTGGGTTGTCGAATGTTGGGGTATGTGGCCTCTAGTGGCTGGTAGCTCTCGATGGACATGATGCGAAAGTCATCGTTGTAGGAGTGCGATGCGTCGATCGCTCGCGGTCGCCTTGGTGGTAGTGGCGGTTGGATGCGCATCCGGGGTCGATCAAGCCGGAGACACTGTCTCGGGTCCGGATGCCGTTGAAACCGACGCGCATCTCGACGGCGTCGGAGACTGGCTGGCCGCGGTGATCCTTGACCAGCCCGGTGGCTGGAGTTGGGATCTGTTCTTCGGTGCCTTCTACGTGGGCGACAATGTCTTCTTCGGCGATCCCGAAGGCGCAGCATGTTTCACCGATGCTCTTGTCGCCGAGCTTGCCGCGGCCGGTCCCAGCGGTGTCATCGAAGCGATGGAGGATTGGGCCCTGGCCGGCAAGTCGGCGGAGTCGAGTTGGAATGACGTGATTGAGCTGTTCAACTCGGTGTCATATGAGGAACGCGTGGCGATCGGCAGAGCAGCTTCGCAGGCGATTGAGAGATGTGGAGGGCTTCACGACCGGCTGCTGAGCATGTACGACGGTCCGTCCTTGGCGTCCTGCATGGTCGAGTTCGCCGCCAGATATGACGTCACCGCGGAGATGATCGCTGGAAGCTTGGAGATGAACTCCAACGCTCGTGCCGAGTGGGGACCAGAGTCGGAGGCGTTCTTTGCGACCCTTCCGGCGGAGACCGACACGGCGTTCGTGGAATGTCTGGAGCAGTTCACCCAAGTCGGGAAGCCAGAAGACGAAGCCGCCTCGGAGGGGCAAACCGAGGTTCTCGTTGGAGAAGCCGCCGCTGGGAAGACAGTCTTCGAGGGTACGTGTGCTGCCTGTCACGGTGAAGCCGCCGAGGGCATTGCTGGGCTTGGCCTTGGTCTCGTCGGCACCGAGTTCGTGACGTCATTGTCTGCCGATGGCTTCGCGGTGTTCATGAACCAGGGACGCCCGGCAAATCACCCTGACAACACGACCGGCGTCGACTGCCCGCCACTCGGCGGGAATCCAACACTCACACAAGCTGATCTGTCATCCCTGTTCGCATACCTCCAGTCCGTCAGCTAGCCGCCCATATCGGCACCCATGCGCTACCTGGCACCTCTTGCCACGGCCGCCATATCGCCGGGTAGGGGCGAGGCTGAGGTTCGTCAAGTTGGTCCCACCGGCCTCATCTGGTGCGTAGGGTCGGTAGGGACCACCCACTCGGACCCGGGAGCACCAATGAAGTCCGGTCTTCTTGTCGCCATCAGGGAAGGAAAGACGTGATGCGACGCGCCGCATTGTTTGCCGTTCTGGCATCGGCAGCCTTGATCGCCGCAGGCTGTTCAGAGAGTTCTGAATCCAAGGCTGCGGAACCGGTTGCTCTGGATGTCGAGATGACCGACTTCATCTACGAACCTGGCGAGATAGCAGTCGCCGAGAGAGCAGAGGTCACCATCACCGCCACGAATGCGTCACCGTTCGGCAAACACAATCTGCTGATCGTCAACGACGTGTTCACAGAGCTAGTCCAGGCGAACGACGCGATTGAGGCCGATCCAGGCACTCTGGTAGCAGAGTCGGGATTGGTGGAGCCCGGAGAGTCTGAATCGCTTGTGGTGACGTTCGACGAACCCGGGGTCTATCAGTTCTACTGCACTGTCCTCGGTCACTTCGTAGCCGGGATGCACGGGACGATCACAGTCGAGAGCTAGAACCACCCGACAACGAAGCCGCGACGTCGACCCGTCCAGCACCCGCCCATATCGGCTGCGGTTTCAGGTGGTCATCGCATCGCTTCGGCGAGCTTGGCTGATGGTGTCATCCAGTCGAGGGTTTGTCGAGGCCGGGTGTTCAGCGAGTAGGCGGCCTGGTCGAGGTCGTGTTGGGTGAGCTTCGACATGTCGGTGCCCTTGGGGAAGTACTGGCGTAGCAGCCCGTTGGTGTTCTCGTTGGTGCCCCGTTGCCACGGCGAGTTCGGGTCGCAGAAGAAGACTTCGACGCCGGAGTCGACGGTGAACTGAACGTGTTGAGCCATCTCTTTGCCCTGATCCCAGGTCAACGATTCCCACAGGTGATCGGGGAGGCGCTGCACGGTCGTAGAGAGCGCCACTCGAACGGCCTCAGCTGTGTTGCCGTCAGGTAACGCGAAGAGCATCACGTACCGGGACCAGCGTTCCACCAGAGTGCCGATGGCGGTCTGGCGTTTACCCAGCAACAGGTCGCCCTCCCAATGACCCGGCACGGCGCGGTCTTCGACCGCCGCGGGACGCTGCGAGATCATCACCATGTCGCGGATCTGACCCTTGGTCGACTTCGGGCGACCTTGGGGCCGGCGGGTGGCCCGTCCGGTACGGAGACAACGCCACAGCTCCTTACGCAGGGCGCCTTTGCCTTGAATGAACAACGACAGGTAGATCGTCTCGTGGCTCACCCGCATCTCCTCCTCTGAAGGGTATGCCTCACAGAGCCACCGCGAGATCTGACGAGGCGACCACCACAACTCGAGTTTCTCCTCGACAACGGCCTGGAGCCGCTGATGGGTGGCGAGCTTGGCTGGTTTCGGTCGCTGGGCGCGGTGCCGCGATGCTTGGTGTGCCTGGGCAGCTCGATACCTTGTCCGGCCACCGTTGGTGGCGACTTCCCGCGACACCGTTGATGTTGCGCGCCCCAGCCGCCGAGCAATGCCACGCAGCGACTCGTCTGCGGCTATGCCCCGCGAGATCTCCTCCCGCTCCCGAAGCGACAACCGCAAAGGCGACCACTCCACAGCCGGGAGCGGCCGCCGGAACTTCGCCGACACCAGGTGGGTCCGGATCGTCGACGGCGGCCGACCCAACCGGCGGCTGATCGACCGTAACGACTCACCGGCCTCGAACCGATCCCAGACCTCGAACTTCTCCGACTCCGACAACCTCCGCATCACACACCTCCTACAACGAGACCCTCACTCTCGTCGAAGGTGGTGCAACGACCCCCTGACATCGCAGCCGATATGGGCGGGTGAGATCATGCTGGGTGTGCGTCGGTTACCGGCCTTCTGGGTTGATCAGGATGCAGGTGGCAGTGGCACGGGCCAGAAGCCGTTCCGAACTATCGACAACGTCAGCTTCGGAGACAGCGACGGTTCTCCCCATCGACACAACCTTGCCAAGGCAACGAACAGGTCCGGTTTCGGTGGTGATCGGCTTGAGGAAGTTAACCGCAAGATTGATGGTTGCGTAGCCGACTCCTGCGGGTAGCTGCGTAGCAATGGCTGAACCGGTCGCAGTGTCCAACAGCGTGGCAGCCAACCCTCCGTGAAGCGTGCCAAATGGGTTGTAGTGAAACTCCTCTGGAGTGCAAATGAGTTCAATGTGACCGTCACCGAAGTCTCCTACTCCGAACCCGAGGGTTGCAGCCATCGGCCATTTCATCTCACCGCTCGACCACGCCTCTATCCACTCCAATCCCGACAACATCCGAATCGACTCGGCAAGTGCGCCCGGTTCACTCCACTCATGAGTTCTGGCTCGTGTCTGGCCTTCGTCCACCTCTGCTCCCGTTCCGTCGTTGACCACAACCTACGCACCGCACCAATAACACCGGTTGGCCCCCACATACCTGCACCTATGGGTGCCCGACCGACACCCGCCCATATCGGCATCCATGAGGGAGTGGGCCGTGTCAAGGCGCGGGGATGCGACCCGGTTGCGGCCGGGTGTGGTGGTGGCTGTTCGAGCGGGGGGGCCGGCTCCATTCCCCGGTGTGGGGTGAGGCGGTTCGGTGCCTGGGCATCCATCCGCTGCGCACCCGCCGAGGCGGGTGGTGTGCATGGAGCGTTACGGCCACAGCGGTCAGCTGGGCTCAATCACATATGTCGACCCGCACCACCGGTGGGGTCATGCCGATCATGCGAGCTCGCAGCCGTCGCTGTGCCCGAACCGTTCCCACTGCCCCTTTCAGGCAGCGGATCTCACCGTCGCGTATCCCGTAGAACACCAGGGTCAACAGCTTGCGAGCGGCGGCGACTCGAGCGATCTTGTTGCCTTTGCGTTGCGCGATGCGTCGGTAGCTGGCTTGGATGGGGGCGCCGCCTCGGTAGCGGGCGACGGCTTCGATGGCGGCCCATCGCACCAACCCGGAGCCTTGTTTGGTGATCGGACCCCGAATCACTTTGGTGTCCGATTCACGGTGCCGGGGCGTCAAACCGGCCCACGACGCCAGCCGCTTCGCCGAATCGAACCGGGAGATGTCACCGATCTCAGCAACAAACACCGCCCCGAGCACCGGACCGACCCCCGACAGCTGTTGGATTGCCCGGTAGCCGGCGTCGTCGCGGAGCCGGGCATGGACCTTTCGGTCGAGACGGACCACCTCAGTGTCGTAGCGTCGAATGA
>Ga0255047_10000925_pt1 | contig 22948 bp, 21 predicted proteins | sample JV7_2_1_MG_FD_183640 | JGI IMG/M metagenome (GOLD analysis project Ga0255047, IMG submission 183640) | Seawater microbial communities from Jervis Inlet, British Columbia, Canada - JV7_2_1 | ecosystem: Environmental > Aquatic > Marine > Inlet | place: Canada: British Columbia | collected 2016-10-06 | reverse complement strand
TCTGCATACATACTCATATTAGAATCCTTTTAGCTTATTCATATAATTAGCGAATTCTTCTTGGTCTAGTAGATCCTGTCTATTTTCTGCTATTAGATCAGATCCTGATCCTCCAGCTAGTTTAGACAATGCTTGATATCTGGCGATTTGTTCAGGAGTACTTACTGATTCTCTTGAGATATCAGCCCCTTGCTTAAATTGATCCAAAGATAGACCGCCTTGTATTTCTCCTAATTGCTTTTGCATAAAATCTTGAGTGTTAAATCCTCCGATCTTTTTATTTAGAGCGTTAATTTCTTGTATCACTCTACTAGCATCTAGATATTTTCTACCGCCACCGCCTGTAATTAGATCTCCAATATCCTCTCCGTAGGCTGTATCTGCATACGAGCTTCTTAAGTTGTTAGATTCCGCATCAAAAGATCCTCCATATATATTTGGATCAATCCCTACTAGGCTTAGATCCTGACCATAGTTAGCTAGATTTCCTAATGCTGAATTTCTAAGCATTTGATCTAACACTCTACCGTCCATTTTGTGTTTAACACCAGTTAAAGCATTAATGTCTCCAGTATTTATGAAGTTTTGTGCATTTATGTTATCAGAATGTTGCTTGTCATAAGTAACTCTTCCATCCCACCTTCTATTTCCAGCAGCATAATTTTTATCATCTTTAAAGAACCCTAAGTCACGCATTAACTTTTCTCTATTAGCTTGGTTACTCATATCAAGTCCAGATTGTAGTCCTGAGATTCTTTCCTGAAACCCTGAAGCCTGAGCTTCTAAATCAGCTACTTGTTGTTTACGAGCTTCTTGAGCTGCTAACATAGCTGCATCCGCATCTTCTATAAATTTAGTTGCTGCACCTGAAGTTTGATCTTGTAAACCTTGTGCAAAGTTTTGGTTTTGTTGTTGTAAATCTTGTATGCTAGTAGCTTGGTTTTGAGCAGCGGTTTGGATACCTTGATTAGCTTGACTAGCAGCCTGTTGTACTTGATTTTGTAGTTGAGTTCTAGCATCAGCATCTCCACCTACAATTAAAGCGTCAAGTCCTTGCTGTCCTCTAGTATAAGCTCTGTCACCTTGTCCAAATGTATTCTTAAGTAGATCTTGCCTACCTTGCTCTGTTCCAGCTTTCATACCTTGTTGTTCAAGCCTTTTAGCAGCTAATTGTTGTTTAGCTAGGTTCATTTCTTGAACATCATTAAAAGATTCTTTGCCAGTGGCTAAGTTTCTAAATCTATCCACGTTCTCTTGTGATAGATCGTTGGCTCCAGAGGCTGCATTATCTATTTGCCCTTGAGCAAATTCTTTAGCTTGGTTAAGGTTTTGTTTATTCTTATCTAACTGAACTTGTAGCTTATTTTGCTGTTGGGATACTTGATTTCCTATTTGCTGGGCTTCTTTTTCAGTAGTCTTAGCTGCTGCACCTGCCATCTTACTAGCTTGAGGCTTATTGGCATCTACATATTTACGTATATTGGTGAACATTCCAGAAGAGCCTTTACCGCCCTGTCCTTTACTGCTTGATTGTCCTTGAGATTGATTCTGAGAGCTTCCTTGAGGTGAAGCTTGAATAACACCGCCAGATCCATCAGATCCGCTAGAACCTTGATTTTGACCGTCTTGTGGCATATTGCCAGATTCACCCTGATCTACAGGATTAATCACATTCATGCCTACTTCATTTTCTTGTTCTTTGTTTGGATCATTAGCTAGATATGCCATATATTATATTGCTCCTCATATACTATAGTTGTTAAATTTAGTACTAAAATATTACAATAGTCAGATTATAGGTGTTATTGGGAATCAGACCTACTATTTTATCAATTGTTACTAAATTCGTACCATTTGGAGTAAAATAAATAAAAGGTGTATCATTTGAAATATTAGCAGCGTTGGATGTATTGATAGCCCTTATAACTAAAATACCTTTAGGATTAGACTTTCCTACATTTATCTTATTTACACCAATAGGTTTACCTAATGTATCCACTTCTATATTTAAAGTTATTAAGTTCTGATCTAAGTTATCAAAATTGATATTCTTGTTTGACATATCAACTACTTCCTGCATAAATGAATTTAGAATATAGCCTAGTTTTTCTATTGTCTCTTGTAACTCAGGATCAAAATCTTGTGAATTTATTCGTCTTACATTATTAAGTCTTGCCATAGCTATTACCTATATGCTCTACTAGATAGAGATCGTACCACCGCAGAAATACCTACAATTCTCCAATTTTCCCTAGCGTTAGCATGTTGAAATCTTACGTTTAGGTATCTACACCTTTGTTTAGCTCTTGGTATAATAGTTCGATAAGGAGCATCGTTACCCTCTCCTCCCCAATAGAAAGTAGCATCTCCCCATTGACCGAATCCCCAATAACCCACACCTTTTCCTCTAAAATCCTCACCTACAAAAGACGGTGATAAATCTGAGCTATAAGATATATTTGCTGAATAAAAATTATTCTGATCAAACATTATAGTACCTTCTCTAATTTGTTTCAATCCAGAAGGATCTCCAAAATGTTGAGGACTCCATTGAGTATCTGTACTTATATGCTTAAATGATTCTACATCTCCCTGTACTAAAGGAATAGCGTAATTAAATGTTACTAGATTCTTAACTGTGTCAACTGATATAACTAGAGCTTCATATGGTATAATATCTTCTCTAATGTCATAGTTGTTAAAATTAGTATCACATGCTACATTATTAAGTTCTGAGATCATGTCATTAAATGAACTTTGCATACCTGCCCAATCCATATTATTAAATGTGTGAGAAGTAACTGTTCCACTGTCATCGTCTAAAACTATTTTTGCATTTATATTCGTAAGAGCATTTGCTAAGTTATCTCCGTCAGATACAGATAAGGTACTTTCATAGTCTGATTCCATTCCAGAGTCTAGATCTAGCATCTTAAGTAAATGATTAACCTGATATAATGTAATGTACTGCTCTTGTAAGATAACATCTCCTACTTCGACATCAGTAACATTAGAAAGTCTAACAACAGCTCCATTTACGGCATCATCAAGTATACTTTTAAAAATGCTTCTATCTGCATAATCAGTTCTATCTCCATTCTTTCTTTCTTGTAGAACATATGGGCGATCTCCTGCACCAATATATAACTTATCATCTAGTTGTTTTACTAATCCGCAAGTAGCTTCGACATCCCATCTAGTAAATGATCTTTCATATGTATTATATCTAAAGCATTGAGTAGCTGTAGTATCTGCTTTGCTTTCTGGAAGCCATAATATGTAAGCTTTGTCACTATTATAAGATACTCCAAATGTTTTATATTTGAAATCTACTCTAGCATTTACAACATCGAATATCCTGTTTTCAATTGGTCTAGAAATTACTCCTACTCCACTTTCTGTTACAGTAGATATACCTTCTGTAGTTAAACAAAATATTTGGTTATTAAGGACTGCTGGAGAATCTGGAGCTACTAAGTTAGAAGATCCATCTAATAGTCTAGTAGAGAATCCAGTTAAAGCAGAATCTCCTGACAGGATGTATATTCCATCTGTCTTAAATACCATTAAACTATCTCTTAGTGCTACGATTCTTTCTATAGGCTGATCTCTAGGTCCAACATCAATAAAATTAACAATAGGAACAGCTTCTGGTTGAGATACTTTGGAGTAGTATAGTCTATTTGGCGATTCTACATTATCCGACTCTACTGTAGATAAAAAGTAAAAAGAATCAGCCGGATCTGCTGTGCTAGTTTCTACCTCTATAGTATATGTATTTATAGTAGTATTTACTACATTATACTTAGCATTTAAAGTAGGAAAAGTATTTGGAGAATAAACATATACGTTGTCTCCTATATTTATTGTGTGTCCAGCAGCTTCTATTATTGTTTGAGATCCTGCTGTAATATTAGTTATAGTTTCTAATAAAGGAAGTTCTGGATTTACTTCTGTTTGGAAATTAATATCATTAGTAGCTATGTAGAATGGATTATCTTCTAGGTCTTTGTTCTCTAGTAGAATCTGACCAGGCAGATCTCCCTCTCCTGACAAATAAGTTGCTATAACAGGTGAATTGCTATCTTTATTGATAACTCTTACTAAAGACCTTGCGGTTTCATCAATAGCTTGAGAGACAGATAATAAACCAGATACTAGTACTTCATTACTAGCAGAATTTTCTCCAGTTCCTTCTACTATTATACCCACTGCCCAAGAACCGCCAAGCCCTGAGATAGTGGTATTAGTTGAAGGTCCATTATTATTGTTAGTAATCTTGAAGTCGTTACCACCTTCATCTGAATATATAAAATCATCTATGTCTATGAGCGCATTTTCAATGGCATCTTTAATATCCTGTTCAGATACTGCTAGTGATATGTCTACTCTAACTCCTATTTTATTAGCAATAGCTGGGCTACTAGCTCCACCTTTATCTAAATAAATGTAATATAATCTTTCATCATTTGAAGAATTAACTTCAATATAACCACCATTGGTAGTGTTAGCAAAAGTATCAGCAGTTAGCACAGTAGATTCTGGAGTTCCTACAAAAGTGTAAGTGTTTAATCCATTAGCGTTACTTATAATAAATTCTGTAGTACCTGAAGTTATGTCGTCTACAGACAGTATACTAACTTCTTTTCTGTGATTAAGTTTAGTGTTAGCATAAAACATAGAATTTCTAAATAAAGTAATATCCTGTGCTAATGGAGGAATAGTATTCGATTGAAGAATACCATCTCCTGTTATTGGGTTAATGTATAAAGGTAGTCCAGATTCTCTAAAAGATTCCGTAGTAATATCGTCTATAGTTATAGATCCATTAGATAGATCAGTTGTAGTTATCCCAGCTTCGTATACAAGATTATACTCCTCCCCTGGGTCTAGGTCATTGAGCGTAGTAATATCAGGCAAAACCGTAATTGCCGCAGTTCTATATATCTGATAAAAATGATTATTAGTAAGTCCACTTGGTAATGTAAAAGTTATTTCAGAATTTGCAGTAGTACCTAAAGTGATAGATCCATCAATGACTGCACTTACAGTAAAAGCCGTAGCATTATTAGTAGAAACATCTTCGATATCTCCAGCCTGTACATTAGTTATAGTAGTTTCATTTCCTGATAATTCAACTTCCACTACAGTATCGGAAATAGCCTTGCTTATTGCAGTAGCTATTGAAGCAGCTATTTCATTATTAGAACTACCAGAAGCATCCACTTTTATCCCTATCTTACCTAGTAAAGAAGAATCTTGAGGCTCTGATGCTGATCCTGTCTTATCCATATATACAAAATAACCGATATCTATAGTATTGAATATAACATAATCTCCATCAACAATAGCGGTATAATCAGAGACTACGATGGTACTTTTTTCTGGGACATTAATATCAGAGCTTGTATTAGTTAAGACATACCTAGAGCTAGGAGCACCAAATATAAGGTTATTGTTAGCATCCGTAATTCCATATAATATCTTATATCCTACTTTAGATTGAGGCGGCAAAAACCCACCACTAGTAGGTAAAGTCTTAGCAAATAAATCTACAGCTTTTATACCACCAGCATTAGTAATTGATAAATTTTGAAAATTAGATGATGATGTTGCAGATAATTTTTTAATACCTTCTGTTGTAGTGAAGTATAAATTTCCGTTAGATTCTTGGTACTTAATCCTAAGACCATCTTCCAATTCTTTATAGGTTCCGATAAAAGACGTAAAATCATTTGAGCTATTTTCCCACTCCAAAGTCTCATCAAAATGTCTGATTAACTTATTCTTATATTGTATTAATTGTTTGATTCTTTTATCTTCTGTAGCTAGAGCTGATCCAAAATCATTTAAGCCTCTACGTGGTGTAATAACACTAGGCTCATCAATATTAACATTTTTAGCTATAACTAACGCTCCTTCTGGCATATTTAGTTCATTTGAAAATGTATATAATGATTTTGCTTTTATTAAAGCAGCTCTACTTCCTGACATTAGTAGTTTCCTTTTCTCGTTCTACCTGTACTTTGCGCTTGTACTAATGGGGTATTTCTAGGATTAATCTTCTGAGGACTTCCTTCTACTCTATCATTAGTAATCTGTACGATAGCCTTTTTCATCTTTTCTAACTTATTGTTAGCATTAGATAATCCCTCTGTATCTCCTAGAGCTTCTAGGATATGAACAGCCGTAGCTTGTGCTAATATAGGGTGAAATTCTGTCGGGATATTAGGAACAGGACTCTCCTCTCTTTCGCAAATAAAATCACCTACGTTCAAAGTACTAGGGATATCATCTACAGAGAAAGTTATTGTCATAGTTGATCCTGACACTGAAATAGGCTGAACATCAAATTTTAATATTGTACTAGGAGATCTACTAGATACAAAATCCATTTCTGGAATATTAGAAAAATCAGAAGGGAAGTTGGAAAGCGATATAACTCCAGTAGTTCTATTAATAGCTGTTATAACACCTACTTGATCAGAAGGTACTAGTACATTAGGTCTAAGGTAGTAGTAAAACATAACTGTAGTATAATCATTAACTCTAGTATTAACAAAATTAATAGAGTCTCCTTGTACCCAGAATACGTCTAAGTTTCCATTATTGAATCCATTTCTGTAGTCGGATAAGTCTTCCATAGATATTCTAGATAGCTCGTAAGTATCTCCACTAGAATCTAAATAAGATAATTCCCTAAGCTTATTGCCTATAGATCTATATGGTATTTTATATTGGGATTGATCTCTAATTACTTCAATAGGATGAGCGTAAACCAGATGTTCTTGGTTTGTTACCATGACATCAGCTAATACTTGTTCATCTATTTCCTCATTCATAATATTAATTATGTCTTCATCGGTATAGGTTGAAGTATCATCTGGTATCATTGCCCTCCTACGAACTGAAGCAATTAACTTCTCGGTCGTAAGTATTCTGGACATTAATCTTCCTCGCAGTCTTCTTTTTTAAGTTTCTTTTTCATGATCTCTTGGGCTTTGGATAAGCCTTCTTCTAGACCCTCTTCAGAATCAGCAGACACCATAACTTTCATCTTATCGCCCATTTTGTCTTTCATGCCATCTTTATAGCCTGATCTCATCATATCTCCCATATCGGCAGATAGCATTTTCAATAATTTCTTTTTTGCGTCACTTTTGTCTTTCATCTAAGTACTCCTTATATACTATAGTTGTTAATTTTACTAAATATAGGATTGTTTCCATTTTCGTATAGTATGCTTCTTATTTGGGACGGTTTTATTAAGTCTGAGGTATGGTCCACTGGTAGATCATATATCTTGCTTATTAAGTGCTTATATAGTAGCTCAGAGCAGTTTTGGCCTTTGGTAAAGGGGTTCTTTCCTTTAAATCCTAATTTCTTTAAGACATCTACAGCTAATATTCCTATATTTTGCCAGTAGGCATATTCAATTCCACAGTTGTCTAATAACTCATTTCTTATAGATTTATAATCCTCATCAGATAGTTCTATGGTGTAAGACTCCATTATTTCATTATCTTCTAAAAATCTAAACATTGGAATTAAGCTAACTCCTTTTTTTATAACTGAATGGATTACAAAGGGCTGTCCTAATCCTTTAGTAGTATCTAGCTCTACTGATACATGTGATATAGGAATACCCTCGTACCACTGTAATAGTCTGGAAAATATTTTACCTTGTTTATTTCTTGTAAAATTTATAGTTATAGTCTTCATATTTTAAATAGGGGATTTATATATCTCAAAAATAATACTCATCGAGTGTCTATTCCCTGCTCCGTGGTTTAGAGTTATTTCAAAATAATCGCCATTGGTAGATGCTTTTACATATTTAGAAGTTCTCCCGTCAGTCTTTAATGGCTCGTCTGCCCCTATATATTTCATATTAATACCACCGTTGGTAAATGGTACATAAAACCAATCATTAGGCGATGGATATCCTGTGGAAACTTGTATTCCTACATGTAAGTACATATCAAAAGATTCCTTGGATTCCTGTCTGACATTACCTGATATAATTTCAAAATCAAAGTCAGGTTTCCATGTTACGACTGACTTCACACAATGAGAATCGGCTTCCGTTTGGTTCACTATCTCATCTCCATCACTCTTATATAATTTTATTTCTCCATATCCTAAATCATTGTCATCTTTATCTTTATTGTAGATAGAATTTAAAGTTGAAGAGCTAAACTCTAATGAATGAGCTTGGTAATGCCATCCTTTATTAGAAAATGCTAGTCTACTAACTTGTCTACCTTCTGAGTCTACATCTAAAGTAGGAGTAGTTTTTTCTGGCATAGCCTCTCCAGAATGCGATAGTACTATTGCATCTAAAGACGACTTATCTTCTACAGATATTTCCGATGGATATATTATAGTTAAGTCATTTCCAGTTACATCTATTCTTGTCAATACTGTGGATATAGAACTGCTTGCTATCTCAGAAGATAGCCTATCTATATCTAATTTTGCGCTACTAATGTCTGTAGTTATATTATAAGCGTAATTCATTATGATATTCTCCAAAGCTCAAGGCGAGCAGCTCTTATATAAGAAGTATTACCCTCTGCCCAATAGTTTAAATCTATTGTAGTTATTCCGCTTAGGTTTATATTTGATATAAATCCACTAGCAGGTATTTGATTTGCCGTTCCGTTTTTCTTTGCTTCTTGAGAGTGGTACATGGCTTGGGTACTATTTATATCTATCTCTGCTCGAAAATCTGTACCAGTGGAAGACTGTGACCAGTTATATGACCATTCTAATCTATAGTTTCCACTAGGAAGACTTCCTGTTGTTATTGTTATTTTATTTATTGGCGATTGTGAATTTGTTTGCGATTCAGCCAAACTTTCAGCATAATTATATTCAGTTCCAAATATACTTACTGGTCCTTGTGGTCCGGTATTACCTTGAATTCCTTGATCACCTTGTAATCCTTGATCTCCTTGTATTCCCTGTATACCTTGATCACCTTGAGGTCCTTGAAGACCTATGTCTCCTTGTATTCCCTGTTCACCTTGAGGTCCTATATCACCCTGAATACCTTGAGGTCCTATATCACCCTGAATACCTTGATTTCCCTGAATACCTTGTACTCCTTGAATACCTTGAGGACCTGCATCACCGGTGTCTCCTTTTGGTCCAGTAGATCCTTGAGGTCCTGTAGCACCTTGTGGACCTGTAGCTCCTGTGTTACCTTGGATACCTTGAGATCCTTGAGGTCCTGTTATAGTATCTAAAAAGTCCTGCTCTGTTCCTGTATTACCTATTGATAACCAAGCTTCATATGCTGATGTTATACCTTGCGGTCCTGCATCACCTAGTATAGTTACTGAATGGTTAAAGTCGGCTAAAGTATCTGGAGTAGCACCGTTATCTCCTATTCCCATTGTTAATGTGAATCCTATTGTAGTTTTATTGTTTACAAAGTAATTTGTATCTGTATTTGTTCCTATATTAAAAAATGAAGCATTTACTACATAATTAGAATCTGGAGTAGGTGTTGTAAATGAATACTGATAAGTCCCTGTTCCTGTTTTAGATATAGTAAGTCCTCTACCTTTTAATATGGTTCCATCTGATTGAGTGTTGCTAAATGCATAAATCCCAAAGCCGCTCGGTCCTGCATCACCTTGGGGTCCCTGTGGACCTACTACTAGAGAATCTCCAATGTCTATTTTGATTCTATCGTTTTCAACAAGAGATGAATCTACTAAGTCTGTATCGAATTGATTTAATAAGGCTAGTCCGTCTACTAAATTTAGATCCCCTGCTCCATTATTTACTAATATATCTCCAGAATTTATATCATCTAAGATATCTTGTTCTTCTAGAATTTGAACCCACATGTTTGTAGGAAGTAAATAATAATCTTGGTCAGCAACATTTCTAGTTAAAATAAATTTATTGCTTCCTGAGTTGTTTTTTAATCTTTTTATTATCGACATTATGGTATCCTTGATATCCAAAGAACTACTACCATATCTCTAGCGTTTGTTCCTTGATCTTTGTAAACTAATTGTACTTCATCACCTGCTGCGAAAGTTAGAACATCTACATTTAGGTCAGCTATGTCGCTATTACGTGATCCCGTACTAAAACTTACGGTTTTTATTAATGTTCCACTTAATCCTCCATCCCAAATTTCAATGTCACATTCAACACTAGTTCTGTTGTTTGACATAGTCATCTCATTTAATTGAGTATTAACTGGAAATACAATTGGTGTTTGTGGAGTTAAATGGCTGTAAGAAACTAAATCTCCGTCACTCATTGTACCATTTTGAACTAAGGCTAATCCTGCTCTTGGAAATCCAGCAGCAGTATCTCTAGCCTCTTCTATTGCTGATTGGGTGTCCTCTGATACAAAGTTATTCGTATCATTATCAAAAGGAACCTGCTCTGCTACTGGTGTAAAATCATCTCTTTTTGACATTATGCTCTTTCCACCCCTCGTATATTAACTGTTCCTGTTTCAGAAAGTACATATACTACTTGAGATCCTGCTGCTTCATAGGATTCTTTTGCATTTTTATACTGTATAAATCCCTTAGATGTTATATCACCTGCCGTAGGAGTTTCGCCTTCATCGGCAAAATAGATATAAAATTTAGCATCTGCTTGTAGAGTTATTACTTTTCTTTCTGGAAAAGCTGAAGCTCCTGCTTTAACTTCAACTGGAGTTGTTGTTGTAACAGATGATAAAATAAATTGTTTGGAAGGTCCATCAAGAGGTTGTAACATTATTCTTCCTTAGAGTCTTCCGACTCTTCTACCTTTATAATTTCCAGTATGTTAGCGTCTATTTTAGGTATTAGCTCTTGTTGCATAAAACTTAATAATTTGAAATATTTGATAACTTCTTGAGTGTTTAATTTGAACTCGCCTTTCATAGCTATCATATTTATAAACTCTATTAATCTCTTTTTGTCCTCTTCACTAAATTTATTTGCCATAAGTAATTCCTTTTATTTATCATAATACCAAACAAGAGGGGCTTTGTCAACCCCTCAAGTTATTTAATTTAGCTTAATTCTAAAGTTCTGATAGCATGACCATTTTTAGCCGAGTCATAGTAAACATCAACTGCGGCACCTGCTCTTAATTCAACATAAGATCCCGGTGAAACTGGAAATCCGTTAGTTGCGTCAACACCTGATCCACCAATGTACATTTTTCTGTTGTCATTGTTGTAGATAGAAAGGTATTTTCTAGCAGCTAAGTTAGAAGCTACAACTTTTTCAGCAGTTCCTGCAACAGCTAAAGTATCAGCAGCAGAAAGAATCGCCGTATCAGCTAAAGCAGCATCATTTACAGAAATCTCGTTAGAAATGTTAACGTCTAATGCTTGATCTCCTCCAACTAAAGTTGAAGTTAAAGCTGTACCTGCACCATCAAACAAGTGTGAAGCGATTGAATCTGAAACAGCCGTGATGTCACGAATGTCTAAGTCAATAGCATCTACAGTGATTGAGTTACCTCCATCAGCAATGTTAACATCATTTGTAATACTTGTTAAAGTAGTTACAGTACCAATGTCCCATACTCCTGATTGAACAGCGTTAACTGTCTCTAAAGCAGCTAAAGTAGCAGCATCTAAAGAAACTTCTGATCCACTTGCATCAACTTTGTCTGTAGCAAATGCCAAGTCACGAATGTCTAGGTCAGTTGCTGTTACTGCAATTGAAGTGTTTGATAAATGAACATCTAATGCAATATCGCCATTTTCAGTAGTTGAAGTAAAGAACGATGTTCCATCTCCAAGTCTTACTGAGTCATCTACGTGAGATAAGTCTACCTCTACGTTAACACCATCTGCAATACTTACATCTAGTGCTTGTTTTCCACCAACAGTACTATGCGTTAGCAATGTACCATCTGAGGAACGTAAATAGGCACCTACGCTATCACTATCTGCAATAGTGTCTGCGTCAGTTACGTCAAAAATTAATTGGTCTTTCATAAATAAATCCTCCTACGGTTTACTTTGTCCATCTTATTTCCAAGTAATGATTTCCATTACCAAGTCGTTCTTTCTTCCTGTAAAATATATTGTATCTTTTCCAGATATTATTTGTAGTCCAGATTCCTCATATACAGTCCCTGGGCTTTTTGTAAGTACTGCTCCACTAGATACCCAAGATATTGTGTACTTACTTTGGTGATCTCTAATGCTTAACTGAAATCTTTTAGTATCTAAAGGTAATGCTAAACTGTACTCTATCCCTGCAAAAGGCATATCTACATTATATATTGTAGGGTCTTTTGAAATTAACGGTCCTAAATCTACCGCTATTTCCTCTTTACTTTCAAACCTTCCCGTGTATACATTGTACTTATAATTTTTTAATTCTTGACCTTGCCATATAGGATTTAGTCCGGAATATGTTAAATCTACCTTATCTACTAATTCACTAGTTCCTTGTAAATTTGATATGATAAATCCAGTAGAGACATCAATAGTATCGTCAGTCTCTCCTACATCTATAGTTGTTAATTCTAACACTGAGTTTCTTCTTTTTATATTGAATATATCGTTATAAGAGCTTAATGCTAACTCAGTGGCATATCCTACTATAGGTGCGGCATCATTGATCTGTATATCAACTACAATATTTTCTATACCAACTAAACTAGGCACGTTTCCCGAAGAATTAACATTATAAACTATAGCATACCTTTTCTTTTTCCTTCCGGCACTTATTAAAAAGTAAGTTCCATCTAAGCTTCCTGAGTTATCAGCGATAAATCCTATGGTTGATTTATAAGGGGAAGTTCCAGCATAATAGCATACTTGTGTTGGATTATTATTCCCATCATATGTCACACTTAATGTATCAAAATGATTATCCACTACAGTTAGGGATTCTTTCGTCCTTAGATAATGGCCTGGGAGACTATGAACGTCCCTAATAACTTGATCAGGATTATACTGTGAAAGTGCTTCAGAATCCTCGACACTTACATTATTCAACTTCTTAACACTCATTGTTTATACCGTTGTTGTAATGGCTCTAAAACTCACGTCCATTGAGTTAAATCCTGTATAGGCAGGACTTGTATACACTACTTGACCACTTGCATTTATATTAAAATCTATATTAGTATCATCTCCAGAAGAACTCACTGTTACTACCCAATCAGCTCCACGTTGTATTCCTTTTATTTCAAATTCTTCATATAAGTTAGCATCAGCATCGACTACTACACTAACCATTGCTTTAAAAGATCTTACTACTCCATTTGCAAAAACAAGACCCGTAACTGGTTGAGCACTCACCGACTCATCTCCTGCAAAAGTAACTTCTGCGAGATCTCCAGAACTAATATGTGCTCTAGCATCTGTAAAGTATAGGTTAGTACCCTCTGAGAGATCGTCAGTGTCCTTTAGAGCCAATGCAGCATCAAAAGTAGTATCAAAGTCAGTTATATTTAATTTCTCGTCACTAAGCTCATCTAGAGCCTCCTGACTAGTTGTAGCAGTTAACCCAGAAGCTACATTACTAAAATTTATTTGACTTGCGTTATGTTTACCAGCACTAGCGTTTAGGTGATTTGTTAAAGTAGTACCATTAGTATCTACCGTAGAGTCAATCTCATCAATAGCATCTTGTACATTAGTAGCTGTTAATCCTGAGTCTGTATTATCAAATGATATTTCATTAGCTGCATCTTTAGTTGCTACTTGATCATCTACATAACTTTTAATAGCCTGTGAACTTGCTATATTAGTATCACTAACTGCTCCGCTAATATCTGTCTGAAGAATTCCTGCTTTTAAATTATCAACTTCTAGATTAGATATAGTATTCGTATCGGCATCAATATTTTTGTTAACTATGGTTTGGGTATGATTAGTAGTTACTATTTCTTGAGTAGAACCGACTTCACCAATCTTAAATTTAGAAGTTGTAGTAGAGTCATATCCTATCTCAACATTAGTAGCGTCCGACATTTCAACTGTTAGTCCAGCATTTTGAGCATCGGCACTTGCTTGATTTCCACCTACGTTAACTGTGATATTCGCATCTTCTACATCTAATGTATCTGTGTTTACTGAAGTAGTTGTTCCATTAACCGTTAAATTACCGTCTATAATTAGGTTATTAATTCCAGTTACATTATTAGAATCATCTACATTAACACCAGTAGCTTCTACATCTACTCCGGAAGTTCCAACAGATTTGACTAACTTGTTATCAGTCATCGGAGTAGCTGCATTAATCTTCGTGTCTAATTCATCTTGTATTTTATCTGAAGACCATAGAGAAGTCGTCGTAGTACTTCCATCATCTATAATTCTATGTTGTTCTACTTCGTAATTAAGTAGAGCATCGTGGTCAATGTTTGCTTCGTTAACATCAATTTCTAGTTGCTCGTTAACACCGCCATTAAGAGTAGTTCTAATTAGTTTATTTGATCCGACTACTACTTTTTCTTCTAAGAATCCTGCTTGTGCATCATCTGTAGATACTTTTACTCTTTTATCATCAGACCCTGATCCACCAGAAGTTATTGTAATTTTTTTGTAAAATAATCCCACTTATAATCTCCTAATGTCTTCGCTTACCTGAATATAAAGCATTGCTTACTTCAAAAGTTCCTGTACCTTCAAACCTCAGTCTAATAAAATTAGGTCCCATTCCAGCTACATCATATATTATAGTTCCTGATGCATCTTCGATTAATTGATCAGAATCTGCTACATCTACAAAAGTTATGCCATCTACTGAAGTTTGTAAGTATATGGTTAGGCTAGGCGATGCTCCATTTATATAATCTAATTGAATTCCAAATTCATCTTCACGGTTAGATATATCAATTATTTGTGATACATCTCCATCTCCGATAGTCTCTGGACCTTCTATTAAGTATTTCTGTAATATTGAATCTAATACTGACATTTATGCTCCTACTGAGGGTAAACTCTATTTTTCCATTCTTGGAATGATTCTATCTTATAATTAACTACTGTTTCGTCGTTATATTGACTAGGTAATTTCCTAAGATAATCTCTATATTCTCTATATAGTCGCTTTTGTTCTGAAGTTATTGGAGCATCTGCTAATTGAGTAAAGTCAAGTGAAGTCAATAACGTGTCTCTCTCATCTCTCAACCTTTCAAAAGATCCTTCAGCCTCTAGTTCACTAGTTACATCTTCAATTACAATATCATGTTCTTTAGGTAATATTGCCTTAAACATCTTATTGTCTGGATCTATAACTGGCATATCATTTTCGTCTAGTACTATTTCGTTCGTGTCTTTATCGAGTAAATATACTTCGATCTCAGTTACCGCAATAGCATCTTCTGGAATTAAAGATTCATCTGAGAATAATTCCTCACGTTCATCTCTGCCCCAAGTAGCTCTGTTACCTTGATGTTTATTAACTAATTTAATAGCTTCTTCATCTGATACGATCATTGGACCGAAACTTCTACTAGTTTTAATATTCTGTACTGTTATTTTTTTCATTATTTAATCCTCGCTTTCCAAGAGTTGTTCTCATATGTTCCATCAAATTTATTCTTTTTAATGTTATTCTCTTTCTTTGTTAATACTTGTAAATTCCAAATTACATGCAACCCACATACATTTTTGTGTTTAAGAGGTATTATATGATCGACCTCTAATTTACTTTCGGATAGCCATTGACACTCTTTTATGTCTTTATACAACCTGATTATATTGATATGGTCTCTCTCAATTAAACCTCTAGGAATTGCCTGTAATCTATTAGCTCTACGTTTGGCATTATAAGCATGGACTTTATCCTTATTATTGTCATAATACCTTTTATCATAACTCCTAACTTTGTTCTTATTGTTTCTAGACCACTCCTTTTTTCTTTCCCTAATCTTTATTCTATTCTTAGACTTATACTCGACTTGGTATTGTTTAAAGCAGTTTTTACAGTATGAATTGTATCCGTCGGCATAGCCTTTGTGTCTATAAAACTCACTTAGAGCCTGTGCTTCTTTACATTTTGTACATGTTTTTAACATAATCCCTACTTTATTTTAGCTATTGAAAATGTATTATATTTAGAGTCGGCTACTAAAGTCCGAGTTGATCCTCCGTTGACTATATCCAATACCTGACCCTTTTCTAAGTATGTTATAAGGATAACGTTAGTAGACCCTGCGTCACTTCCTGCGTAAAAATCAGCTTCCACGACCACTTCGTCCACTCTGATATACAAAGCTACAGCCGAAGTCGATCGCATTGATGCTTTTGCAATATAATAACCAGATGCCGGAACTATGTACTTGCCAGTACTGGAGTTATAGCTATTATGAGTGTCCGAGTCTACATCCTCATATACTATAACGTCCCCATTATTAACAGTCTGACCACTATCACTTGTATACCTAGCTGCTACTGTAGCTGTCTCTAGGATAGTTTGTGGGTTAGCTCTTTTAGTTATGAACAACCAATGAGATACAGTAGAGTTTTGTAGAGTGGCTGCGCCATTTCTGAGTCTAATTTGTATCTTATCACCTTTATTTAATTTTAATGTACAATTTATTTTAGGAATATTACTAGTATCATTTTCATTAATAGATCTGTAGTCTACATAACCAGAACCAGTATCCTTATAAATAGAAAAGAATCTTTGTATTACAGTTGTTATTACTATTTGACCATCTAATATATAAATACCTGTCTCTGGAGCAGTAAATGTAGTACCATCAAATGAGCCAGTAGTATCGTCTATTACAGTAAAATTTATAGCACCTCCATCAGCTACTACTGCTCCTGAATTCCCTGCGGCTTCAACAACTACATCACGATTCCCAATGTCTTCTGACATTATAGTATCTATGTAGCGTGTTAGACCTATAGTTACAAAAGCCTCATTTAACGCAGCTCTTACCCCTGCGGTTGAGCTTACTGTTATGAAATCCCCACTAGATACTGGTATATTGACAACTAGATCAACTTGAGTCGCAGATGCATCAGAACCCCCATTATATGTATTAATTAAAGTTCCTGCCTCATTATAATGTATGATAATAGGGTAAGAAGTATTACCAGTGTAATGGTTCCATTGAATGATAAGCGACCCATTGCTTAATATGTTAAATTTAGTTCTAGTATTTGCAGCATCGTCTTCAGCTACTATGTAGCCTTTTGAGTTATCTATTATGCTTGCAGATCCTAAATTAAACTCTACTTCTGACCCATTGTTAGTTAAACTACTACCCTGTTGCCTGATTTGGTAATTAACCGTTTCTAATGCAGTTCCGTAAGCTACATCTCTAGGAGCAATTCTTACATTATCAATCTTAACATCATAAGCACTTGCATTAGTAGAATTACATCTAATTACTAACTCGTATTCCGTAATAGCTGCATCAGTTTGGAACCAAGTTAATTGAGTACCTTTACCGCCTAAGATATCATCTGCATTACACACTATGGTCACTGGTGTTCCATTAGGATCTTTAACAACTTCAATTCTTAAGTCACCATCAGCATAGTTAGCATCCGAAGCATCTTTATCAAATGAAATATATAATTTCTGAGCTAAGTCAGCTTTCTCAATTGTAAATGGAATACTTACTGTCTCATCAGTTGCATCTACAGCCGCTTTAGAAATAAGACCTGATCCAGCACCTCTTAAAGGATTTGTAGTTGATCTAGCTATTGTTAGGTTTGTATCACCTACCCAATCAGAAGCGTCCACATCAAAAGTACTATTTGTAATATAATTAATACCGGAATCGCCACCGCCAACAGGAGTTAACGCATTGTCTACAACTTGATACATTAATTTAGTATCTGTAGCAAAGCAAAGTTGACCATTTGTTGCTGTTAAAGCATAAGTTTCCAAATTAGCTTGTGTATCTTTTTTAGTATCTGATCTAATAGGATCTTCAATTGAAGCACCATCTAGTGTCTTGTTAATTAATGTTTGAGCATTAGTAGTACCGACAACAGCACCAGTAGCTCCATGAGCAGCAGTAGCATTTTCATGATCAGTTAAGTCAGAATCTAAGGCTCTATTATCAATATCCGATTGAAGTTCATCCAATGCACTTTGTACATCAGAAGCTGCTAAATTCCCAGAAGGGGTATTTGATATTGCCGAAGCTGCGTGAGCACCTACAGCATCATTTATGTGATCAGTAATTTCCGAGCTATCAGCTTTTCCATCCACTTCCGTTTGTATTTCGTTAAGTGCATCTTGTACATTACTTGCCGCAAGATTACCACTTGGTGCATTACTTATTGCTGAAGCATCATGAGCATCAGTAGCATCTGCAATGTGATCATCAATCTTACCATCTGCTCCAGTAGCTATACCTTCAGTAATTTCTACTCTCCCTTCTACCTCGTCAATAGCCGCTTGTACATCTGTAGCAGTAAGTCCAGAGGTGCTATTATCATAAGAGATCTCAGAAGCCTCATTCTGCCCTTCTAACGCATTTTTTACGGCTAATGCTGATGGAATCTCAGTGTCAGTTGCAGCACCGCTTAAATCGGTATTTAAGACCCCTGCCTTAAGATTATCTACTTCTATATTTGATACGGTATTATTATCAGCATCAATACTTTTATTAGTTATCGTTTGTGCTTGGTCTTCCGTAACAACTGATTTATCAGATCCATTTAACCTAGCTTTTAGTTTATTATCATTAGAATCTACTGATATCTCACCATCTGCTCCATGTGGATTTACTGTAAGATCCGTAGGCTTAAGTCTAATTCCTAAATCTCGTTTTTCTCTTTTCTTTGTCATTTATATGTCTCCTAAACCGTTATAGCTTTTGCTTCAAATACAATAGTTAATGTTTCTGTATCAGTCTTATCTTCTGCAATATAAGTAAATTGTCCCGTGTTATCTACATCTACAGATACTCCTGCGTCATCGCCAATATATTTAGCCGTGATATTGAATACAGCTCCGTTGTAAGCTCCGTCTACTATAATAGACTCTACCTCATCAGGGATTCCTGAGATGTCTGTATATTCTCTTTTGATGTAACCTTTTACTGATACTTGTTGAACTTGTCCTGTATCGAATTTTAGACCGTTGATATTGCCAGATGTTCCATTAGTTAATGCAGCTTCTGTTCTTAATATATCTTGTGGACCTTGTACAGTTGCTAATACATTTGTGACTTCAACAGCCCAACCTGTAGCACCCTCGCTCCACTTTATATCCCCTGTACTTGGGTATACAAATTTCTTGTTTCCTACTTGTAAATCTTTTGACATGAAGAATCTCCTCTATATACTATAGTTGTTAAATTTAACTAATTATAGCCTATATAAAGAAAAAGCCGAGACTAAGCTCGGCTTTTTTATTTCGTTAACCTTGGGAAAGATTAAGCTGCGTTGTTTTTAATATAACGAAGTACTGTAATTGCAGATGGTCTTGCAGTAAACAATGCTTGGTCAGTATAAGCTCTCATTTCATATCCTGAAGCTTGTTCAAGAAGTTTGAAGAACTCACCCTCATACCCTGGTGGATCGAAAGTAATGTCAGAAGATCCAACTCTTACTAATTCTTTCTCACATAGAGCGTATGCATACCCTTCTTTTACAAAAGTTGAAGGGATAATCTTGATAATACCATTCTGTCCATAGAATTCGATTTCTCTAGATCCTTGCTTAAGTTTAGCTTCTGAGTAAGACTGATCGTAAGATCTCTTAGCTGCTAAGTCAGATAGTAAATCATTCCATGACTTAGTATTAACTAGAACTGAAACTTCTTCTTCGCCTAGACCTTTTTCTACTGCTCTTGCAATAGCTTCTTCAATCTTATCGAATGAAAGAACAGCCGCTACACTTGAAGTACCTACATCTACTAAGTTACCTTGGAAAAGTGGCTCATTAGTATTTGTAATACCGAAAAGAGAAGTTCTTTCTTCAGCAATTGCATGAATACCTTTGAATTCTTTATCTTTAGCACCGTCAAAGTAAATTACGTCATCAGCAACAGTACTTACGATACCAGCATCTAATTCAACTGTTTTTTGTCTAAGGTCTACTGATTTTACTAAGAAAGCAGAATCATGTGCAGTACCAGCAGCAGTTTTAGTATCAATCTTAGCTTTAAGACCAACCCAAATACCAGCAGCCCATTCACTATCTTGAATCTTTAAAACTGTATCACCAGCAGTATCAGCAGCTACGTAAACACCATTTCCATCATAAGCACCAGTTGATTCTACAACACCGATATTCTTACCACCGTACATAAGTTGGATTTCAAGTCTGTGGTACATTGACTTAAGCATGTTAGCTACTAATAGTTTAGTACCTCTTTCAAATGCATTTTTACTAGAAACTGATCTAGACGCAGCAGCCGTTGAGATTGCCGATCTTAAAACCATTTCTGCTGACTTAACAGTAGCATTTTTCATTGGGAATGAGATAATGTTGTTTAATGCAAATGCATCACCATCAGTACCACCATAAGTAAAACCACCTTCAAGACCTAAAATTACAGGTTCATTGAACTGTCCACCTAATTGCTTATCACCAGCAACGAAAGGTATCATGTTTACCATTTTTGTTTGTGAAGGAACTAAATCCTTAATTTTATCCGCATAAACTTCTTTAAAAAGACCGTTTAGGGATGTTACTGTGTTTTCTCCAGCCATTTTGTATTCTCCTAATTTTGTTTGTTTTTGTTGTTTTTACAATTATTCAAAAGATCTTTCTTGACTTTTTTCTCGTTCCATAGTATTCTCATACAGAGCTTCAATCCTATTTAGGGTATGAAGATATAATTTGAAGCTTTAAAACAGATACTAATTCAGTACTTTTCCTTCTATAACTATAGTTGTTAAAAATTAACACTTTTTATTCAAAATAAATTAATTATTCTTATCTATTCCTATAATGATTGCTCATGAAGCTGTCTAGACTTATCTTTTCACGCTTTACTTCTTCTTTTTTCGGCTTAGTAGTCTCCTTCTTAGCATTGCTTAAATTCTTAGTTTCTTGAACTTTACTAATTCTTTTTTGTCTAAGTCTATCTAAGTTTTTCTGCCCAATATAAGCTTCCATTACCTCTTCTGGCAACTGTGACATCATAGAATTAAGCTCTTTTTTAATCTCTGCTTCTACGGTGTCTAATACGTCAGCAGCCTTGATATCGCTATAACCGCCTCCACCTTCGTTCTCAGGAGTCATTGCCCAAAGCATAGTATCAGCTACTCTTTTTACAATAAAAGGACTTGCAGCTAAGGTTGTGTGAGCATCTAGAGCAGTAGTTATCTCATTATCTAGCTCTCTTGCAATTTCTTGTTGCATCTTGTCCATTTCTGCTTGTTTAGCTCTTTCTTCTTGTTCCTTTAGCTTTGCTCTAGCAGATTCTAATTCACGTTGCATTTCTTCTCTAGCTACTTGCTCAGGACTCTTTTTCATCTCTTCAATTCTTTGTTGAATCCTAAGTTCAGCTAATTCGTCTGGATTTAGACCTAATTCTTCTAGTACAGCAAATGGGTCTGCTTTTAGTCTACTAACTTCTTCTCCATAGACTCTTTCTAACTCAGCAGCTCTCTGCATTGACATTTGACCAGCTAGTGCTTTTTGAAGTTCTGCTTTTACGGCTTCATGGTCATTCAAGTCTAATTCTTTATTATAAGTCTTTCCATTTACCTTTAATTCAAAACTACGGACCATATTCTGAATTTCTTTTTCAGTAGCACCGTTCTCGATAGCCTCTTCTACTTCTTCTTTTAATTCTTCTTTAGTTTCTGCATCTACTTCAACTTCTTCAGAGATTTCATCATCAACAATTTCGTCATCAGCGATCTCCTCGTCAATAATTTCATCTTCTAATACTTCGTTTTCAATTTCATCTGACATTTTAATTCCTTTGTTAGTTTGTATATAACAATATGGTAGCGTCCATTATTGGATAGCTACATTTTAAATTTAACTGTTCTGCTTCATGAGTTCCTCAGGGGTCTGAGGAAGGTCTGCAAATTCCCCTGGTGGTTTTGCTGGCTGTACTTGTGATCCATCAGCCACTGGTTCATTAGCCATTACTGACTGTCCCTGTGGAGGCTGACCTTCTGGATTAGCTACTGGTGTACCTCCTACTGGACCTAGTGGTTGACTTCCTATAATAGATAACAAGTCTGGGTCAGTAGTCCTCATAAGATCTATATGATCTTGAATGTGTTTTAATGTTCTTGCTACTAGATCAGGATCTTGTCTTAACTTTTGGTTCGATATAACATCTTTGTGTTCGTTTATATGTAATACATGATCATCTATACTTATCGCTATAGGAGATCCTCCTCTAATCAAATTCTCATTTTCATCTCTAATAGTATCCATCTCATTCATAACACCTTCAGTTAACAATTCTAAATTACCTGTGTTAAGTACTTGGATATATTTCTCTGGAGACATCTTCTCTGGCATCATCTGTAACATGTTCTCTGCTACTTGAATTCTACCAGCAGTAGATTGCATTAGGGCATTACCTACATCTACAACTACTCTATTAATATCTTTAATGTCGCTACTGCTAAATTCTTCCATTTTAGTAGAGTTATTAATGCCGACGATTGCAGCAACTCTTGGTACATGAGCAAATTGCTTAAGCAAGTTTATTACTCCGGTCCCTACATCTTCTAATAATTGAATATATGATTGTTGAAGACCTGACATGAATTGAAGTGCTTGGGATTGCACCAAAGCCAAAGCATTTCCTGAAGTTAGTTGGCTATCAGGATTTCCTCTAGCTACTGAATTTACTCCTGAAATAGTTTCCATCTTACTCTCAAGAGTAGATAAGAAATTAAATATTTCAGCAGGAGTACTTGTTAGGTTAAAAGCTTCTGGCTTTCCTCCATTAGCCATCTGAGGCATAGGAGTATAGTTTAAGAAGTTTAATCCACCAGCGAGTTGATTAACTTTGATATTATTACCTTCTGGATTCAGTATATTTTGAACTCCAAAAGC
>Ga0255047_10000923_pt1 | contig 22984 bp, 17 predicted proteins | sample JV7_2_1_MG_FD_183640 | JGI IMG/M metagenome (GOLD analysis project Ga0255047, IMG submission 183640) | Seawater microbial communities from Jervis Inlet, British Columbia, Canada - JV7_2_1 | ecosystem: Environmental > Aquatic > Marine > Inlet | place: Canada: British Columbia | collected 2016-10-06 | reverse complement strand
CGCCCACGAAGCAGCGATGCACCGGCTCGGTGGCCATGTCACCGGATTCTCCGATGCAAAGATGACCCGTGCTGGCGACTTCTACCAGGAGTCCATCAAAGACACCGTCCACATGTTGGAGTACTACGGCGACGTGATGGTCATGCGGCACTTCGAGCAGGGCGCCCCACACGAGGCGGCCAAGTGGGCATCGATTCCCGTGATCAACGCCGGCGACGGTTGGGGCGAGCACCCCACACAGGTTCTCACGGATCTCTACACGGTGCTCAAGGAGAAGGGCACGCTTGACGGCTTGACCTTCGTAGCCATTGGTGACCACCGGATGCGCACAATGCACTCGCTCGGATACGCGCTGAGCCAGTTCGACGCTGAGATGGTCATCCTGTCGCCAGAGGACATGGCGCCCCTGCCTGAGTTCCTCGCTGAACTCGACGCAAAGGGCACGAACTACCGGACCGTCAACCATATCGACGAAGTCATCGCAGATGCCGACGTCATCTACATGGAGCCTGTGATCCAGCCGGACTACACGATTCCCGTGCATGAGCGGCCAGACGACTATGGAATCACCCCCGACAACTACAAGATCACCCAAGAGGTCATGACCAAGGCCAAGGGCGACTCCATCATCCTCCACTCACTCCCCCGCATGGACGAACTGCTTCCCGAGGTTGATGACCTCAAGCACGCCCGATACTGGCAGGAGGCCTACAACGGCGTTGTCATGCGCATGGCGCTCCTCTCGTCGGTCCTCGGAGCTTGGGAGTAATGCCGCGACTCGTAATCGCCATTGGCGGCAATTCACTGATCCCGGACGGTGACCACCAAACCGTCCAGGACCAGTACGCCGCCGCGGCTGAGACCGACGACCACATTGCGGGTCTTGTCGAACAGGGTTGGGACGTTGCCATCTCTCACGGCAATGGCCCCCAAGTTGGATTCATCCTGCGCCGATCCGAGCTCGCGAGCAGCGAGTTGCATGAGATCCCGCTCGACTACTGCGGAGCCGACACACAGGGAGCAATCGGCTACATGCTCCAGCAGAACCTCGTCAACGACTTCAGCCAACGCGGCATCGACAAGAGTGTTGTCACCGTTGTCACCCAGGTCGAGGTGGACGCCACTGATCCTGCTTTCCAGAAGCCTGCGAAACCGATCGGTTCGTTCATGGACGAGGAAGAGGCTCTCCGTCGCCGAGACGAGGAGGGTTGGGACGTCCTCGAGGATGCCGGGCGTGGCTGGCGCCGCGTCGTTGCCTCACCGCAACCAGTGCGCATCGTTGAACTCGACGTCATCCGGAACCTGCTCGATGCCGGTGTCGTCACCATTGCGGTTGGCGGCGGTGGAATCCCGGTCGTCAGGAACGACAGTGGCGACCTCGAAGGGATCGCAGCAGTCATCGACAAGGATCTTGCGTCGGCACTGCTGGCCAATCAGGTCAACGCCGACTTGCTTCTGATCTCAACTGCCGTCGAGCAGGTCGCTCTGAACTTCGGAACGCCTGACCAACGGTGGGTCGACCAGTTCACGCTCGCCGAGGTCAAGCAGTACCTCGCTGAGGGTGGTCACTTCGCCGAAGGTTCGATGGCACCGAAGATGCGTGCGGTCGTGCAGTTCCTGGACGCAGGAGGCAAGGAAGCGCTCATCACCGATCCGGCAAACCTGGAGCGGGCGATGGCTGGCGAGACTGGAACCAGGATCGTTCAATGACATCGGTCACCGGACTCACCTGTGTGATCTGTGACACGACGTATCCGGCGGATTACGCCGGATACGTCTGCCCCGATCACGGCAACGAGGGCATCCTTGATGTGCAGTACGACTACGAACGCGTCGGTGGATCGTTCACTCGTGAAACGCTGGCAGCAGACCGGGATCGGACGATGTGGCGATATCGACCGCTCATGCCCGTTGCGCCAGACGCTGCCGTTCCCCCACTTACCGTCGGTGGCACTCCCATCTACGACGCATCACCACTCGCCGACAGGTTGGGTCTTGCAAAGGTCTGGGTCAAGGATGAAGGGCGTCAGCCAACGGCCTCGCTCAAGGATCGAGCCTCAGCAATGGCTGTGGTCAAGGCTCAGGAGAGCGGTGCTGACGTTGTCACGACGGCATCGACAGGAAACGCTGCAGCTGCGCTGTCCGGTATCGCCGCGAGCGTCGGCCTACGAAACGTCATCTTCGTCCCTGCGTCCGCACCCGAGGCAAAGGTGGCCCAGCTGCTCGCCTACGGATCGACCGTTGCACTCGTGAACGGCTCGTACGGCGACGCCTTCGACCTCTGCATGGCGGCCTCTGACGAATACGGGTGGTACAACCGCAACACCGGATACAACCCCTACATGACCGAGGGAAAGAAGACCGCTGGTCTCGAGATCCTCGAAGACCTTGGATGGCAATCACCCGATGCGATATTCGTGAGCGTCGGTGACGGCTCGATCATCGGGGGGGTCCACAAAGCAATGAAGGACGCCTCAGCTCTCGGGTGGATCAACCACATGCCACGGATCTTCGGAATCCAATCAGCGGGAAGCGACTTTCTCGTTCAGGCATTCGAGTCTGGCGAGGATGTCCTCTCGAAAGATCCGATAGCTGCCGATACGGTTGCCGATTCGATCAGCGCTGATCTACCGCGCGATAGAATCAAGGCGATGGGGGCTGTAGTGGAAACAGACGGTGCGTATCTCCGGGTCTCAGACGATGAGATACTCGAGTCCATCCCCACTCTGGCGCGTGGCTCCGGTGTCTTCGCCGAACCGGCCGGTGCCGCCCCATACGCCGGGCTCGTAGCAGCTCTCGATCAAGGCCTCGTCTCGTCCAGTGACCGAGTCGTTCTGCTCGCAACAGGAAGCGGTCTCAAGGACGTATCGTCTGCAATGAAGGCGGTCGCAGCAGTCGGCACCGAACCAATGCGAGTCGATCCAAGTCTCGAAGCACTGAAATCGGCTCTAGGGCAGCGCTGAGAATGTACGCCACCCATCTCCAAAGCAACTGAAAGGACCACAAGGTCATGATCGATCTCACCGTCAATGAAGCCGTACTCAAGTCTGCTGTCCAGCAGGCGAAGGAGCGCGATTTCAAGATCCCAACGTTCAAACAGATGCGCGACCCGAGCCTGATCCCTGAGGACGTGAAGCAACGTCTCGGCAGCGTTGGATTGTGGGATCTCGATCCACTCAACCTGTACCGCATCACGTGGCACAACGACCCAACGCCATCCGGCGGCGGGTTCGGTGGCGTGAACTACTTCGAGGTTCCCTCCGAGATCAGTGGCGTGGATGCCCGCATCGTCATGCTTGAGGGGAAGTGGTTCCCGACCGGTGCCCACAAAGTGGGTGCGGCGTTCGGATGCCTCGCTCCCCGACTCGTGAGCGGGCAGTTCGATCCTTCGACGCAGAAGGCCGTGTGGCCTTCCACGGGCAACTACTGCCGGGGTGGCGCATACGACTCGAACCTCCTTGGATGTGAGTCGATCGCGATCCTGCCCGAAGGTATGAGCGCTGAACGCTTCCACTGGCTCGAGAGTGTCGCTGGTGAGATCATCAAAACGCCAGGGACAGAGTCGAACGTAAAAGAGATCTTTGACAAGTGCAACGAGTTGCGCGCTTCGGGTGAGGATCTTGTCATCTTCAACCAGTTCGACGAGTTCGGAAACTATCTGTGGCACTACTCGGTGACGGGTCCCGCCATGGCCGAGGTGCTCAAGGATGTGATGGGACCGAACGATCGGTTCGCCGGTGTGACACTGACGACAGGCTCGGCGGGGACCATCGGTTCGGGAGACTACCTCAAGCAGATGTTCCCGAACTCCAAGATCGCTGCAGGTGAGGCAACCGAATGCCCGACGATGATCTACAACGGTTTCGGAGAGCACCGGATCGAAGGGATCGGCGACAAGCACATCCCCTGGATCCACAACGTTCGTAACACCGATATGGCAATGGGCATCGACGACGAGTCCTCGGTCAGCATCATCCGTCTGTTCAATGAGCCCGCTGGCCACGAGTACCTAGCCGCACAGGGCGTACCGACTGAGTTCATCGAGAAGCTTCCGCTGCTCGGTATCTCGGGTGTGGCGAACATGCTCATGGCGATCAAGTTCGCCAAGTGGTACGAGCTCACCGGGAACGATGTCGTGATGACGCTTGGCACTGATTCCATGGAGATGTACGAGTCTCGCTTGAACGAGATGAATACCGAACGCGGTGAGTTCACGGCGCTCGATGCTGCGGCCACATACCACCAGCACCTGATGGGTCAGAGCCTTCAGCATGTCCAGGAACTCGACTACTACGGGCGCAAGAGGGTCCACAACCTCAAGTACTACACGTGGGTTGAACAGCAGGGCAAGACCTATGACGAGATCCAGGCACAGTGGTATGACCCTGACTACTGGACGGGCATCCAAGCCATGGCCGACCCGATCGACGAGATGATCGAGGCATTCAACGCAAGGATCGACGAGACGACATAGGCACGAGGACATACGACCGAGATAAGGGTCCGGGATCTGTTGATCCCGGACCCTTTGCGATTCGAACGTGACTGCCCGAGCGTATTATCGGCGGCGGCATCATCTGAGAACGTCAATTCAGCAAGGAGATCGATCGATGACTACAGGGCTGGCGAGTGAGCACCTTCCATTTGGCGAGAAGCGAGATCCACGATTCTTCGGACAGGACATCCTCTCGGTCAAGCAATTTGACAGGGAAGACCTCGAGACAATCTTCGCTGTCGGTCAGGAGATGCGTGGCATGGTGCAGCGCGTCGGCACGTTCGACCTGCTGAAGGGCAAGGTCCTCACAAACCTGTTCTATGAGCCCTCAACGCGTACTTCGTCATCGTTCGTTGCTGCCATCGAACGCCTCGGCGGAAGCGTCATCCAGATCAACAACGTGACCTTCTCCTCTGTCTCGAAGGGCGAAACGTTGGGTGACACTGTGAAGACCCTCGAGTGCTACTCGGATGCCATCGTGCTGCGCCATCCCGAGAAGGGCTCTGCAGCCGAAGCCGCTGAGGCCGCCGCGAAGCCAATCATCAACGCAGGGGACGGTCCAGGCGAACACCCCACCCAGGCGCTCCTCGATGCGTACACGATCGTTGAGGAGATGGGAAAGCTCGACGGGCTCACCGTCACGATGCTCGGCGATCTCAAATACGGCAGGACCGTGCACTCACTTGCTCGCCTTCTCACGATGTACGACGTGAAGATCAACTACGTGTCTCCAGAGATCCTTCGAATGCCGAGTGAGATCGTCGACGAGATTGACGCAGGAGGGACAGAGCAGACAGAGACAACCGATCTCGAGTCAGTGCTTGCAGATACCGACGTCCTTTATGTCACCCGCATCCAGAAGGAGCGTTTTGAAGATGCCGGCGATTACGACCGTGTCAAGGACTCGTACGTGATCACACCCGAAATCATGCGAGGCGCAAAAAACGACATGATTGTGATGCATCCGCTGCCTCGCGTCGGCGAGATCGCCAAGGAGTTCGACTCCGATCCGCGAGCCGCCTACTTCCGCCAGATGGAGTACGGCATGTACGTCCGGATGGCACTGCTGGCTCTCGTTCTCGGGAGGGCCTAGCAAGAGCGGAGTCCAAGACTCCAGTCGGCCCTCGTCAGCGACATGTCGTCACTTTGACACTTTGTCAAAGCCCTGAGTAGTGTTGTGCACACTACAGAAACGAGAGGACGACCCATGTCTGACACGGTTCGCGCAGCCCTCGTCCAGGCAGCATGGACAGGCGACTACGAATCAATGCTTGACACCAATATCGGGTACGCGCGTCAGGCAGCAACCGACGGCGCCAAGGTCCTCTGCTTCCAAGAGATCTTCACCGGGCCGTACTTCTGCAACGTCCAGGACCCATCTTTCTACGACCTTGCCGAACCTATTCCGAACGGCCCGACCGTCACCGCAATGATCAAACTCGCCAAGGAAACATCCATGGTGATCGTCGTTCCCATCTACGAGCGTGTCGATGAAGGCACCTTCTACAACGCAGCCGCGGTCATCGATGCGGACGGGTCACTTCTGGGCATCTACCGAAAGACCCACATTCCGCAGGTGGAGGGCTTCTGGGAGAAGTTCTACTTCCGGCCGGGCAACCTCGGTTACCCCGTGTTCGACACGGCTGTGGGTCGGATCGGTGTCTACATTTGCTATGACAGACACTTCCCTGAGGGCTGGCGTGAGTTGGGGCTCAAGGGAGCCAAGATCGTGTTCAACCCATCGGCAACGACACGTGGTCATTCGAAGTACCTGTGGCAGCTCGAACAACCTGCTGCAGCGGTCGCGAACCAGTACTTCGTGGGTGCGATCAACCGCGTCGGTTCTGAGGACCTGGTCGACACGGACTACTACGGCTCGTCGTACTTCGTCGATCCACGCGGCCAGATCGTTGGCAACACAGCATCTGACACGTCGGACGAAGTCGTTGTTCGGGATCTCGACATGTCTGAGATCGAGACGGCGCGGAGGCATTGGGCGTTCTACCGTGATCGACGGCCTGAGGTCTACGAAGGAATTGCAGGCTCGTGAGCACATGCACGGTTGAGTTCGTGATCGAGCCGTTCGCAGAGGATTCGCCGGGACAACACGTTGTTTCGGGCATCGAGGCAATGGAGGCTCGAGGCCTTCACGTGACGATGGGTCCCTTCGGATCAACGGTGACCGGAGAGATCGGACTTGTGTCCGATGCAATAGGACCCATGATCTCCTCAGCGGTCAAGGGCGGGGCACAGCGTGTACTCGTCGAGTTGGTGGTTGACCAGTCATGAAGAGTCCTTCTCACCCACTGGCACAGGCGATCAAGCCGCTGGTCGAAGCGGTCGGCGGTTCGATCGTGGACGTGGAGTCAATGGAGGAAACCGACATCGCGCTCCTCTGGGATGGTGTGCCCGTGGTCGGTGTCAGGGTTGTCGAAATCGTGTCACTGGACCGACTTGTCGCAACAGTTGAAGACCATCTCGGATCACCTCTCGCCGAACTTGACCGAGCAGACAAGCAGCGCGCCGTGCGGATGCTCGACGATCGTGGTGCCTTCCGTCTCCGCAAGTCGATCGAAGAGATCGGCGCCATCATGGGCGTCAGTCGAATCACGATCTACAACTACCTCAACGCCACCAAGAACACCTGACCGCCCCGGACCCACGTGAAGGAGCGTCAGTCGTCGGCGGCGACTCCGGCCATCATCAGGCCGACCTCGTCGCGGGTGGCAGTGTCGGGGTCGACGATGCCGATGATCTTGCCCTCGTACAAGACCGCTACCCGATCCGACAGACCGAAGATCTCGTCGAGGTCCTCTGAGATCATCAGGATCGCGGTGCAGGCGTTCCTGTGCTCAATCAACTTGGCCTGGATGAACTCGGCATCGGTCAGGACATTGCGCTTGTCGATCAGCCTGCGATGGATGTATTCGGCAGCTCCGATGTCGACTCCCCTGGTGGGCTGGGATGCGACCAAAACCGTCGGTGAAGCAGACAGTTCCCGCGCCAGAATCAGCTTCTGGATATTCCCCCCAGAAAGAGAACCACACGATGTCTCGAGCGACGGTGTGCGGACGTCGAAGGCCTCGACGAGCTCCTGGGAATGGTCCTTGATAGCGTCGAAGTCAAAGAGTCCGCGTTTCTTGTAGTCATCGCTTGCGTGATCGAGGAGGAGCAGGTTCTCCCAGACCGTGAAGTCTCCGATTGCGCCCTCTCGCATCCGCTCTTCTGGAACATAGGCAAGGCCAGCCTCCCGTACCTTGATCGGTTTCGCACCGGTCACATCGACGTCAGCAACCTTGATCGTCCCGCTCTCCGGTGTGCGCAGGCCCGCAATGGTCTCGGCCAGTTCCCTCTGGCCGTTACCCGATACACCAGCAATGCCCAGAATCTCGCCGCGTCGTACGGTCAGATCGAGATTATCGAGGACGATGAGGCCTCGGTCACCCATTACGGTGAGGTTCTTGATCTCCAGAGCGACGTCGCCTGGCTCCGAGGGAAGTTTTTCTGGGGTGAGCGTTACCGCTCGGCCGACCATCATGTTCGCAAGGCTCTCACGCGTGGCGCCCTCGACAGGGATCTCACCAGTGACCGCCCCGTGGCGAAGCACGGTGATGCGTGTGCTGAGCGCAAGAACCTCATGGAGTTTGTGCGAGATGAATATCAGGCCTCGGCCATCATCGGTCAGTTGATGAAGGGTCTCGAAGAGCTGATCGACTTCTTGGGGTGTGAGCACGGCTGTCGGCTCATCAAGGATCAGCAGTCGGGCATCTCTGTAGAGAGCCTTGATGATCTCGACGCGCTGGCGTTCTCCGACCGAGAGCTGCCACAGCAATGCAGACGGATCGAGCTCCAGTCCGTACCGATCGGCAAGCTCAAGAATCCGCTTCGACACAACATCAAGGTCGGTGAGGAATCCTCGACTCGACTTGAGGCCAAGCGCAACATTCTCGGCCACCGTCAACGTTGGGACCAGCATGAAGTGCTGGTGGATCATCCCGATACCGTGGTCGATGGCTGCCGCCGGGCTGTCGAGTGTTACGAGTTCGCCATCGATGACGATCTCGCCTTCATCGGCCGGATACAGGCCATACAGCACCTTCATCAGTGTGCTCTTGCCAGCTCCGTTCTCACCAAGGAGCGTGTGGACCTCACCCGGATACAGGTCGAAGTCGACGTTGTCGTTCGCGACGACACCGGGGAACCGCTTGGCGATTCCCCTCATTTCGAGCATCGGTCCGGGTGTACCCGTCACAGCCTCTCCTGTTTTGGGGTAGGGGGATCTCTCGATCCCCCTACCTGGTTTCATTCTGCTATTCGGACTTGATCAACTCGATCGCGTCATCAGCGAGTTGCCTCACATCAGATGGAAGGTCGTAGCCATCGTTGTATTCGATGACCAGTCCATCGTTCGCAAACGTGATGCTGTACAGCTCACCACCGAGCTTTCCATCCTTCACGTTCTTGACCATCTCTTCGAGGATGCCTTCCCAGTGATAGACCTGGGAGGCGACCACGATCTCGGGCGCGAGACTGGTCTGGTTCGCCTGGGTACCAAACCACAGAACACCCTCAGTCTTTGCGACGCCAACGGCCCCAACGACCATCTGGGCTGTACCTGACAGCACATCGGCGCCGTTGCCGATGAGCGAGGTCGCGGCCTCGGATGCGAGCGCAACGTCACTGAAGGAGTCGATATAGTTCACCGGAACATCAGCGGCAGGATTCTGGATAAGAACACCAGCCTTGAACCCGTCAACGTAGAGCTTGGCATCGCCAACCTCAATCGGCCCAACGATTCCGACGACGCCGCTCGTGGAGAGCGCCGCAGCCATGATTCCCATGACCCTGCCACCCTGATCGGATGCAGCCTCGTATGAGTACACGTTCGACAAGCCAAATGTCTCAGCCGACGTACCCCATGCAAAGGAGGTCTCTGGGAAATCTGGTGCGATCTCCTGGAGTGATCCTCCGTACTGTGATCCGTGGGCGATCACGAGGTCATAGCCCTCAGACGCATAGTCGCGGATCGCTACGGCAGCATCGTCAACGACGAATGTTCCGTCGGTTATTGCGACCTCACTCACCAGACCATCGGCCTTCAGAATGTTCGCAGCGTCCACGATCGATTGTGTGAACGCAAGATCGTTCGACGCTGATGGTGCGACGATCGCGATTCGGAAATCGCCATCTCCCGACTCATCGTCACTGCTGCTGCATGCTGCTGCGACAAGCGCGAACACCGCCAGCAAGATTACCAGCTTGATAGTTGTCTTCTTCAACTTTCCTCCTATGTCAATGGACCGCACGCGGTCCCTACTGTCCTCTCGTGAATGGTTTGGTCAACGCTGAAGGGGCCCGGAAGCGCCTCGCAACGAAGGCCAACGCGAGAATGGTGATTATTGCGGGTGCCATCGCGGCAAGGTTCGAGAGGTCCCGCGGAATGATCTCAAGGGTCTTCAGTTCGAGCACCAGGGCATTGACGAAGCCGAACAAGAGGGCCCCAAGCATGATGCCGACCGGCCTGAAGCCGCCGAAGTAGACGAGGGCGATTGCGATGAAGCCCGCCCCATTCGTCAAGTTCTGCTGGAAGATTCCGAGCGAGATGGCGAGTACGCCGCCTGCAGTTCCGGCCAGCATTCCGCCGATGAGCTGGGTTGCGTATCGCACCCGAGTGATGCTGACACCAAGCGTGTCGGCTGCGTCGGGATACTCCCCAGCCGCTCTGATGTTCATCCCGAATGTCGTGCGATTGATGATGAAGGCGCTGAACGGAATCGCGGCGAAGGCCAAGTAGATAACGAGGTTGTGCTGGAAGAACATCTCTCCGATGTAGGGAATGTTGGCAAGAATCGGAATGTCGAGCGGCGGGAATGTATCGATGGGTATCGGTGTGCCGACGAGCTTCTGGAACAGCAGGTCGCTCATCCCAAGTCCGAAGAGGTAGATACCGATACCACTGATGCCCTGCTCAGCTTTCAGCGTCACGGCGATCACAGCCGAGGCGAGACCGAGGATCAGTCCGACGATCCCCGCCGCAACAAGGCCCAGCCACACATTGCCGGTCTTGAGCACGGCGTAGTAGCCAGAGAATGCACCAAGCAGCATGATCCCGTCGACGCCGAGGTTGAGCACACCGCTGCGCTGACCGTAGGTCTCGCCCAGCGAGGCAAGGAGCAGAGGCACCGCAAGTCGGATCGCAGAGCCGACGACAGCCACGAGAACCGCGATCGTGAAGACTTCGCTCACAATGAGTCCCCCGTATCGAACGACTCGGTGCCGCGAGGCGCAGGGTCGTACACGGAGCCCAGCGCGGTCACGTCATCGCCGCCAGGCATACTGCCCTCGTCGGTGATCTGTTCATCTCGTCCATCGGATGACAACAGCCTCACGCGGTATCGGTCTGCGGCCACAACGAAGACAACGACGAGCCCGTTGAGTGCAACGATCAGCGCTGAGGGAACCTGGACAGCGCGCTGCAACGCCTGGCCGCCCACGATGAGGCCGCCGAAAAGGAAGGATGCGGGAATGGTCCATATCGGATGGAGGCCACCAAGCAGCGCAGCAACGATGCCGTTGAATCCGGCACCACCTGTGAAGCCGAGCGTGGAACCATCGGTGACCATTCGGTGGCTCTCGCTCCCGAACACGAGAACCGCCCCGGCGAGTCCGGCAAGTGCTCCCGACATCGTCAGAGCGATCGTGATCGTACGGCGAACCGGAATGCCCGCATATCGAGCAGCGTGTTCCGAAAGGCCGACCGCACGGAGTCTGAACCCGAACGGCGTGCGCCACAACAGGTAATACGCAGCGATTGCGCACAGGACCGCAAGGACCGGACCGATGTGGAGGCGGTCGCTACCGAACAGGAGCGGAAGATCCGCGGACTCGGCAAGACGCTCTGTTTGGGGGATGCGAGTACCGCGCTCGATCTCGGCAGGGTCGATCAGTGGACCACGTAGGAGGTAGCTCATCAGCTGAACCGCAACGATGTTCAACATGATCGTGCTCAGGATCTCGTTGACTTGGAAATACGCCTTCAGCGAACCGGGGATCCATCCCCAGAGCGCGCCTCCGATGACACCAGCGATCAGCACGGTCGGGATCATGATGACCGACGGCATCTCTGGGAGGTACAGCGCCGCCATCGTTGCGAACAGGCCGCCAAGGACCATCTGACCCTCAGCTCCGATATTGATAACGTTTGCCCTGAACGCGATGACGATGCCTACACCGACGAACAACAACGGGGTGGCTTTGAGGATCGTCGCGACCAGCGCATCACCAGATCCAAATGCTCCGATGAACATCTCGCCGTAGCCCTCGATCGGATTGGCACCGAGGAGCATGAGCATGATCGCCCCAAAGAGCAAGGCTGCAAACACAGCAAGAACTGGGATGCTGTAGGCGAGGATGCGACGCTGCTGGTGAGTGAGTTTGATCGTCATTCAGCGGTTCCGGTCACGCACCGTATTACTCCAGCATTGTCGCTCCTCAGAGGTTGGCTGGAAGTTGACAGAAAGTCAAATAGAGACCAACTAAGCAATTAGACAATCCAAGAGATAGCGATGCGGCACGCTGAATATGAGTATCGTCTGGCCGATGGCAGGGAGCGGACTGGCAACGATCATGTTCACGGATCTCGTCGGTTCGACGCGCATGCGCGACCGGCTCGGAGATGACGTCGCGGATGAAATCGGCGTTGAGCACGATCGGATCATTGGAGATGCACTCGCTTCGACCGGCGGAAGGCTCGTCAAGAACCTCGGCGACGGCGCCCTGGCTGTCTTCGATTCCTCCGTCGATGCCGTGATGGCGGGCCGACGCATTCAGGAAGGTGTTGTCGTCTACAACCGTGAAGCCGACGAGGTTCGCCAGATCGGCGTGCGTATCGGGATCAACGCCGGCGAGATCGCCCACGAAGACGGCGACATCATTGGGCTCCCCGTTGCCGTGGCCTCACGTGTGTGTGACAAGGCTGACGGCGGTCAGATCCTCATCACAGACACGGTCAAAGCTCTCATCGGTAGACGTGCCCGATTCCCCTATGTGACTGTCGGCAGCCACAGCCTCAAAGGCGTTGACGGTCCGGTCGAGTTGTGGTCCATAGAAGAACCCCGGCAGCTGGAGACAACGTCAGCCCACGGAGACGTTCCTTTTCCTGCGTTCCTGACCCGCGCGATTCCCAGAAACCTCGTCGGAAGGGACAAGCAGTTCGACCTACTCGATGCAGCCCACATCGCTGCCACCGCTGGTACGCGCCTCGTAACGGTCATCGGCGAGCCAGGGATTGGGAAGACATCACTCACCTCGACCTGGTGCAGGAGTGCCGCAGACCAGGGAACGACCGTCGTGGTTGGTCGGTGCACGCCAGACGCAGCGCTGCCCTATCAACCGTTCATTGAGATCGCACAGACGATTGTCGGAGCACGTCCTGAGATTCTCAGCGAGATCGGACCCGCCGCTGGCAATATCGCGCAGCTTTTGCCTGGAATGTCGACCGCAAGAAACTTGCCTGTCCCGATCCACACTGACCCGGACACAACGCTGTATCTCATGGCCGAAGCGTTCGGCTCGCTCCTCAAGCCAGACGCCAACTCTCCAGCCACGGTCGCGGTGCTCGACGATCTGCATTGGGCAGACGAGGCGTCGATCGGTGTGCTTGCGCACCTTGCTCGCAAGGATGAGAACCTCCCACTCGTGATCATCGGCACGTACCGTGACACCGATCTCGTTCGAACGCACCCGCTCCCAACACTCCTCACGGACCTTCGACGAGAGCGACGGCTTGAACGTTTGCCTCTCCCGCGTCTTACCGAGGACGAGGTTGGCGCAATGATCGAAAGCCGCTTCGGGGGAGACACCGCCGCAAGCATCGTTGAGTCGATAGCCGAGGAAACCCAGGGCAACCCGTTCTTCATCGAGGAGATCACGACACATCTCCGGGACGAAGGTGCGATTGACGACAGCGGTGGGTGGGTGTCGGAGATACCAATCGAGGAGTACGGAATACCCGAGGGCGTGCGTGACGTCGTCGGCCGGCGACTCGATCGCCTCGGGCCTGATGCGGTCGCAACCCTCGAAGTGGCGTCCGTCATCGGTCCAACCTTCTCGATTGATGTCGCCGGGGAGATCGCTGGACTTGACGAGCAAGCGATCGATGAGGTCATCGATGCCAGCATCAACGCCAGGCTCATCGCCGAAGACGACGATGCCGATGAGTTCGCATTCGCTCATGCGCTCCTGCGCCAGACGCTCTATGACGAACTCCCAACGAGGCGGAGGGTACGGCTGCACAGGGCTGTGGGCGAAGCACTTGAGAGCCGCGACGCACCGCCAGCGCAACAGCTGAACCACTGGCTCAACGCAAACGAGAGCGGCAAGGCTCTGCAGTGCGCGATCAAGGCGGCAACTGCTGCCGAGAACGTCTTCTCCCTTTCTGATGCGATCGGACACATGAACCTCGCTTACGACCTGTGGGACGAAGTCGACGACGCCGAGGACTCCGCTGGTATCTCGCACACACAGCTCGTCCTATGGATCAGCGAAACACGCTGGGACTTCGGACTCACAGATCTGTCGGGCTTCGAGAAACTCAACATTGAGCTCGAAAGGGACGATCTTGATGACGAGACCAGAGCATCGCTCCTCAGCGCCCTTGCGATGCTGCACGGCGCGCTTGGGCAAACGATCGAATCAGACAAGGCACGCGCGGAGGCCCTCGACATCGTGCCGAAAGGCGAACCGAACGCTACTCACTCCTTGATCCTTGGAGGCTTGGCAGCTCGCCTAGCTGTGAATGCTCAATCTGAAACCGCGATCGACGTGGCAAGCGAGGCCCTCGAGATCGCACGTTCAGTCCACGATGAGAGATCCGAAGTGCGTGCCCTCACCACACTCGGAACTGCATCGATGAACCTGGGCCGCATGAAAGAAGCCGACGAGTACTTCAGCGAGCTGGCGAAGCGGGCCGCGGAGACGGGAATACTCAGGGCCCAGCTCATCGGCTATGTGAACCAGGCGTCCGGACTCGCTCAACATGGACATATCGAAGATGCCCTGAAGATCTCCATGGAGGGCATTGATCGGACCTCCGAGCTCGGAGTTCTCCGATGGGAGGCGATGCTCAGAGGCAACGCCGGTGACATGCTCTTCGATTTGGGCCGATGGGATGAAGCCGAGGCCATGCTTTCGGAGGCAGAATTCAATCCTGCCATCGACTACCCCCAGATAAACGTCGCAGTGGCCCGCATGCAGCTCGCAGCCGAGAGGGGCGACGCAGACAGCATGCAGTCCGAGCTTGAGAACCTCGGGAAGTTCACCGTCTCTGAACTCGACACACAGTTCCAGGGGCCGTACCTTGACGCCGTCGTCTCTGACCACAGGTGGAGGGGAGATCCGGCATTCGCCCACGGCGCCAGCGTCGAAATGCTCGACAGAATCGAAACCTATGACGAGCATCTCGACGCGCCCCGTCTCACGGCCTTCGTCACGGAAGCCGTGGCGGATGCCGTTGTGAAGGGCACCGCTGAGGACGGCTGGATCGATGATGCACACCGATGGGTGGCGAAGCACGCCGAGTTCAAGGACCGACTCCCCTTCGGTACGGGGTTCGCCGCAACCGCAACCGCTGACCTTGCCAGAGCCGAGGGAAACAACAGTCCAGAACTATGGCGCGCGGCCGTTGGTGCGTGGGACAACCAGATCTACTACCGAGCCAAGGCACAGTGGCGTCTCGCTCAATCGCTCATCGAGACCGATCCAACGGACGCAGAGGCAATCGAGCATCTCGATGCCGCACAAGATGTCGCCGAAGGACTGAAAGCGCAGCCGCTCATCGACGCAATCGGAGCAACGCGGGAGAAAGCCGCTCACTAGCGCGCGTACGTGATTACCTTTTCGGAGCTGCACCGGCGGAGGCTGGCTCCCCACGCTACGCGACGGGAGCTCTCCCGGTGGACAACAGCACTGTTCTCACCCGGTTGGACTGCCTCTTCCACCCGACTCACACCTCACGGCGAAGGCCGAGGGTCGCGAGCGAGAAGGCACACCAACAACCGCCCTCCGGGCAAGGAATCATCATGACTACCACTTTCGCCGACCTTGGGCTGCCCAACGCCCTGGTCCAGACACTCACCAAGCAAGGCTTCACTGAACCTTTCCCCATCCAGACCGCGACCATCGAGGACGCATCTGCTGGCAAGGACGTTGCGGGCCGCGCTCCAACCGGGTCAGGCAAGACGCTTGCTTTCGGTCTTCCGATTCTCTCGACGGTCGGCCAGGCACAGCCGAACCGCCCGACGGCACTCATCCTCGCTCCGACCCGTGAACTGGCCGAACAGATCCGGCGTGACCTCGCCCCATATGGCAAGGCGATGCGTCGCCAGGTCTTCGCTGTATTCGGCGGTGTTCGATATCAGGCACAGAAGGATTGGATGCGGAGGGGCGTCGACGTTCTGGTCGCAACGCCTGGCCGCCTGGAGGACCTCATCGATCAGGGCGATGTCGACCTCAGCGAAGTCGAGATCGTCGCAATCGATGAAGCCGACCGCATGGCCGACATGGGCTTTCTTCCCGACGTGCGTCGCATACTGAACCAGACGCCGAAGGACAGGCAGACGTTGCTGTTCTCCGCGACGCTCGATGGAGACGTGGCTGTTCTCATCCGTGAGTATCAGGAGGATCCCGTTCGCCACGAAGCAGGAACTGTTGACTCAGAGGAGATCGATGCCGAGCACCACTTCTGGCTCGTCCAGCAGGACGACAAGGTGCGGCATACAGCCAACATCATCGACGTCTCCGATCGCTCGATCGTCTTCACCCGAACACGCCATGGAGCCGATCGCCTCGCAAAGCAGCTCTCACGAGAAGGCGTCAACGCCGTTGCAATGCATGGTGGACGATCCCAGAACCAGAGGCGCAGAGCGCTGCAGTCCTTCGCGAAGGGCGATGCCCACGCACTGATTGCCACCGATGTCGCCGCACGAGGAATCCACATCGACGCCGTTGCGTCCGTGGTGCATTACGACCCACCAGCAGACCACAAGGACTACGTGCATCGCTCGGGCCGTACTGCTCGGGCGGGTGCGTCAGGAACTGTTATCAGCCTCGTAACAGGTGGCCAGAAGCGTGCAGTCATGCGCATTCAGGACAAGCTTGCTCTCCGCCAGCCAATCGAGAAGCGGAGCCCAGGGAATCCTGAGCGCACCAGGCGTGAAGAGCCCCGCCCGACAAAGCAACAGCATCCAAAGAACAAGAAGAGCGTGAAACAGAAGCCGAAGCAGATCGCGAAGGTAGACGGTCACCCTGTGCCGCGTACGACGCAACGCCGCAAACCCACGCCGGACGGGACGCAGAGTCTCCACGTGTCCAATCTTCCTTGGGGCGTGACCGACGACGATGTACGTGTCCTGTTCAGCCCATTCGGGAATGTGAAGCAGGCAACGGTGATCATCGACAACCGGGGTCGATCCAAGGGATTCGGGTTCGTTGACATGCCCTACACCGATGCGCAGAAGGCACTGGCCACCCTCGACGGCTCGAGGCTGAGCGGGAGGCCGATCAAGGTCTCACTCGCTGCGCCGAGAGCATCGAGGAAGTAGAACCCGGTAGCTCACTGAAGTGACCAATGAGGAAGAGGGCCCCGATTGGGGCCCTCTTTCAATGCGTTTGGTGGTTGCTGCTACCAGCGACCGCCGCCGCCTCCGTTGCCGCCGCCGGAGCGACGTGGCTTGTCCTGAGCTTCGTTGACACGCAGTGCGCGACCGTCAATGTCCTTGCCGTTGAGCTCTTCCATCGCCTTGTCGGCGCCTTCGTCATCGAGCTCGACGAAACCGAATCCGCGTGAACGGCCGGTCTCACGGTCGAGGATCAATGCACAGGACTCAACGTCGCCGTACTCCTCGAACATTGTTTGGAGGTCTGCCTCACTGGTGCTCCATGGGAGGTTTCCCACGTATAGCTTCTTCATCTGATTTGGCTCCATTCGCCAATAGTTGCGACACGATTCCGTGCCTTTCTTGCGCTTCGAACCAAAAACAGCGCCGAACTGATTGGCTGGGCATACCCAGCTGGCCAATCGGATGAGAGAGTTCCTAAGCACTCAAAAGAATAGCGACGAATCTGCGTCACTGCACACAAATCCCGGTAGGGACCCACATAGCCACTGGACTCGCATATGCGCGGCGAGTAGATTCTGGCGAGACTGCCCCAACGGAGGAACCATGAAACGTGCGATCCCAACGCTTCTCGCGCTCGCCCTCGTCGTCGCCGCCTGCTCGTCGGACTCGACTGATACAACGGAACCAGCCTCCGCACCAGACACACCAACGACCACCCAAGCTGCTGTGACAACGACTGCGCCGCCCGTCACGACCACGGCTGCCGCTGAGACGACGACTACCGCTGCACCCGTAGGCAATTCTGTTGCCGCAACCTCCGTGGTTGGGGTACTACAGCCATACAACGCGGCCGGTGCAGCGCTCTTCCCCGGTGGATCCGTCGAGGCCCACTGGTATCAATGGGATGGCCTATACGTCGTTTTGTACAGGGGCTGGGATGCCGCCAACGGCTCGCCCATGTGCCCTGGAAACTCCATCAGCCCAAGTGCCAACAACTGGACGAACGTATCCAACAGCCCTCACCTTGGTCTGGCTGAGGAGATCTGTATTCAGGCTCCGAAGATCGCAGAGGCACCATCAGGAGCCTTCGCTTGTGGATCCCTGCTGTACTACCTGACGGAGATCCCGACTACGGCCGACGGTGCGCTGTTCGGCACCCTTGAGCTTCTTGACGGCGCAGTCGCTGGGCACACTTCCCAAGCGGCGGCCAATCTTGCGAATACCCCTGAGTTCGAACCAGGGCTTACGGCCTACGACCTACCGCCGAGCAGTGTCGACGGCGGCGGCATCGTCGAATGCGGTTGAAGACCAAGCAGCGGTTCCAATGAGCGGTCGCTCCCCGGTGCGGTAATCAGCTGCGCTTAAGGTGGCGCCTATCGCGACCGATGGATGTGTGAGATGTCCCAACGGCTACAGCTCTTCTTGTGGAGCTTCCTCATGCTTTTCGTCGAACTCGCCCTCATTCGGTGGGGTGGCGAGAACGTCATCTACCTCTCGTTCTTCGCGAACTTCATTCTCCTTGGATCGTTTCTCGGCATCGGTATCGGCTTCATCCGTGCAGGCAGGGGGAACCCGATCTATCAGTGGTCGCCGCTGCTGCTCGCATTGCTGGTCGGTGTCACGGCTGTGTTTCCCGTCAAGATCGATAGAACGGGTGACGGACTGATCTACTTCGGTGACTACACGACGCCTGGGCTTCCGGCGTGGCTCGTCCTGCCTATTCTGTTCATCGCAGTCGCCGCGGTCATGGCAACCATTGCCGACGGAGCAGCACGTCTGTTCCGGCATTTCGAACCACTCACGGCATACCGGTTGGACATCCTCGGTGCCATCGCCGGAACTACCGCCTTCGGCGTGCTCGCATTCCTCAGGGTTCCACCGATCGTGTGGGGGTTGATTGCCGCGGCGTTGATGTTCGTCCTCATCGTCGACCGCGACATCGTGGTCGTCGGATCCCTCGTCGCGTTCTTGGCGATCCTGTTCATGGTGAGCGTTTCGGGGAGCCTGTGGTCGCCGTATTACAAGATCGATACGTCAGTTGTCGGCAACACGATCGGCGTAAACGTCAATGGAATTCCTCATCAGGCGATCAGGACCGTTGAGAGCAGACTCGCGGTCGAACCGCTGTATCAGGCCCCGTATCAGCGCTATGGCTTCGGGACTCCGGAGTCGGTGCTCATCATCGGAGCGGGCAACGGAACCGACGTCGCCATCGCTCTTGCCGAGGGCGTCAGCTCCGTAGACGCCGTTGAGATCGATCCCGTCCTGTATGACCTCGGGCGCAAGCTCAACCCTGATGCTCCATATCAGGACGATCGCGTGGATGTGATCATCGATGACGGTCGCGCTTTTATGAGGCGCACCGACAAGACATACGACATGGTCCTCTACGCCCTGCCAGACTCCCTGACGCTGGTCTCGGGACAGGCCAACCTCCGGCTTGAGAGCTACCTCTTCACGCTCGAATCTCTAGAGCGCATCAAGGAGATTCTGGCTGAAGACGGCATGTTCGCGATGTACAACTTCTACCGCGAGCCGTGGCTCGTGGAGCGTCTGGCCAACATGCTCGAAGTGACCTTCGATGGCCCAACGTGCGTTGAGATCGTCGGCGATGTGAGCGGCATGGCGGTTCTCATGGCGTCGACCAACCCTGACGCCATTGATTGCCCCGATGGTGGAACAGTGGACACGGCAGGCGCGCTCTCTCCAGTGACCGACGACCGACCGTTCCTCTACTTGGACGAGACAGAGGTGCCCGCCATCTACGCGGTCGCCGTGTTCCTCATCCTCGCCGCATCCCTCGTCGCTGTCCGATGGTTCGGTGGACCACTCACGGGCCACCGCGCGTACATAGACCTCTTCTTCATGGGCGCCGCATTCATGCTGCTCGAGACGAAGACGGTGGTTCAGTTCTCGCTGTTGTTCGGTTCGACCTGGTTTGTGAATGCCCTCGTGTTCGCAGGCATCCTCTTGTCTGTCCTCGCAGCGATCGAGGTGGCGAAGTGGCGAAACCTCCCGAAGCCTCCGGTTCTGTACTCGCTCCTCTTTGCGGCTTTAGCCGTGGCATGGGCAGTACCGCCGTCGTGGCTCCTGACCCTCGACGGACCCCTCCGATTCGGTGGGGCGATCGCTCTTGCGTTCACACCCGTGTTCATCGCCAACTTGATCTTCGCCCAGAGGTTCAAGGACACCGCCTCGTCGACTACCGCCTTCGGTGTCAATCTTCTGGGCGCAATGCTTGGTGGCGTGCTCGAGTACGCGTCTCTTTGGATTGGGTATCGATGGCTCACGGTCCTGGTGGCAGTGCTCTACCTCGTTGCGCTGCTGGCATGGCGCAATGAGGAACGCTCGCCATCGGACGCGACGATTCCCGCCAACGCAACCTGACCGGCGTCCTCATCAATCGGATCGCCGTGTCCTTCAGGCCGTTTCGGTTGATGCAGCCTCTTGGAGGCCGAGATCCGCAATGGACTTGTTGCGCATCTCGACCTTTCTCACCTTGCCGGTCACCGTCAGCGGGAATTCGCTCACGAACCTGACATAGCGGGGAACCTTGAAATGGGCGATCTGGTCCTTGCAGAATCCCCTGAGTTCGTCCTCGGTGAGGTGCGCACCAGATGAAAGCTGCACCCATGCCATGATCTCCTCCCCAAACCTCTCATCAGGAACGCCGATCACCTGGACGTCCATGACCGCGGGATGGGTGAGGAGGAACTCCTCGATCTCTCGTGGGTACACGTTCTCGCCACCACGAATGATCATGTCCTTGATCCGCCCGACGATGTTGACATAGCCGTCCTCATCCATCGTGGCAAGGTCACCCGAGTGCATCCACCCTTCAGCGTCAATTGCGTCGGCGGTCTTGTCTGGGTCGTTCCAATACCCAAGCATGACGTGATATCCACGAGTGCAGTACTCCCCAGGTTCACCTCGCTCGACAATGTCACCTGTATCCGGGTCGATGATCTTCGACTCGACGTGCGGCAGCACGCGGCCAACGGTCGACACTCGATGATCGACCGAGTCATCGCCACCGGTCTGGGTCGACACCGGAGATGTTTCTGTCATGCCATAAGCGATCGTGACCTCGTTCATGCCCATCTGGTCCATGACACCATGCATAACTTCGATCGGACACGGCGACCCCGCCATGATCCCTGTTCGCAGGCTTGAGACATCCAGTTCAGCGAGGAGCGGATCGGCGAGCTCGGCAATGAACATCGTCGGTACCCCGTACAGCGATGTGCACTGTTCGTCGCTAACCGCGTGAAGCACGCTCGCAACATCGAACGTTGGAGCAGGGATCACCATGGTGGCGCCATGGACGGAGCACGCCATGTTCCCCAGCACCATGCCGAAGCAGTGGTAGAAGGGCACAGGGATACAGACCCGATCCTCATGGGTATAGGCACATGAGACTCCGACATCGTGTGCGTTGTTCAGGATGCTGGCGTGGCTGAGCGTTGCGCCCTTGGGGTGACCTGTCGTACCGGACGTGTACTGGATGTTGATCGCATCGCTCGGTTCGAGCACCCCAGCTCGCTCTCGCAACTCGCCATCTGATACGTCGTGTCCAGACGCAAGCATGTCCTCCCAGTCGTCGGTGTCGTAGTAGATGACATGCTCGAGATCGGGAAGGTCAGGGGCGACACGCTCCACCATGTCGCGGTACATGGAGGTGAGGTACTCGGCACGGGTGATGAGCATCTTGCATCCCGAATGATCGAGCGCATACCTGAGCTCGCTGATCCGGTACGCAGGATTGATGTTCACCAGAATCGCACCGATCGCTGCCGTCGCATATTGGACATAGATCCACTCGGCGTAGTTGGGGCTCCACATGCCAACGCGATCACCAGCGTTGATTCCCATGCCCATGAGCCCCTTCGCGACGTCATCGATCGTTGCTGAGAATTCGTTCCAGGTCTGCCTGATGTCCTGGTGCACCACGACGAGGGCTTCCCCGTCACCAAAACGAGCCACGGTTTCTGCGAGGTTTGATCCAATGGTCTGATCAAGCAGCGGTGTGCTCGTCGAGCCGGAAACGATGGAAAGTGTCACGCTGTTCCTTTCGATCACACTGGTCATGAGGGTAGCGAATCAGTCAGGCGTCCAGAAGAGGGCAGACCATCTGCGCTGACCGCTTCAATAACCCGTGCAAGCAACAAGTGCGGAGTCTGGAAACGGACGTGCTCAGTCCAGGGCTACCGTTATGGGTGGTTTCCGGATCTCCCGGTGGGCTCCCGGACACCGGGAATTCACGACAGCCACACACGCGGAGGATCAGATGACCAGGCGAAACGTTGTAATCATCGGAGCAGCAGGGCGCGACTTCCACAACTTCAACACGCGCTACCGCGCCGACGGTTCAGTGAACGTAGTGGCCTTCACTGCAGCGCAGATTCCTGACATCGCCGGCCGCAACTATCCCGCCTCGCTCGCCGGTCCGCTGTACCCCGACGGGATACCGATCTTTGCTGAAGAGGACCTCCCTGCACTGATCGCTGAGCACGACATCGATGAATGCGCCTTCTCGTATAGCGACATCTCCTACAACCAGGTGATGGCCGTCAGCGCAATCGTGCAGGCTGCGGGAGCATCGTTCACGCTGCTCGGACCGGACGACACCCAGATCAAGAGCACCAAGCCGGTGGTATCGGTGTGTGCGGTTCGCACGGGAAGCGGAAAGTCCCAGACTGCTCGGAAGGTCGTCGAACTGTTGATGGCAAAGGGTCTGAAGGTTGTCGCTATCCGTCATCCAATGCCATATGGAAACCTCGCACAGCAGAAGGTGCAGCGCTTCGCTGAGATCGCAGACCTCGCAAAGCACGACTGCACGATCGAAGAGATGGAGGAGTACGAGCCACACGTG
>Ga0255047_10000922_pt1 | contig 23073 bp, 25 predicted proteins | sample JV7_2_1_MG_FD_183640 | JGI IMG/M metagenome (GOLD analysis project Ga0255047, IMG submission 183640) | Seawater microbial communities from Jervis Inlet, British Columbia, Canada - JV7_2_1 | ecosystem: Environmental > Aquatic > Marine > Inlet | place: Canada: British Columbia | collected 2016-10-06 | reverse complement strand
GAGAAGGGGGTAGTGCAGGTCCCAGCCTTGAAGATCTGCCGCGGGGCGTCTCACCACTGCGGCTCGCCGAAGGGCTGTGGAATCACGGCTCGGCGATGCTCGAGTCCATGCGGCGACGCGGCCTCGATCTGCCACAGTTCAACAACACCGAGATCATCGATATCTTCGCCTACATCAGGAGCCAGGGCCAGGGACGCGTTACCCGCGAGTTCGAGTCACCCGGCGACCCCGGACGGGGCGAGCGCGCCTTTCGAGCCAAGGGCTGCACACACTGTCACGAGGTCTTTGGCGAAGACTCGAGCATCGGACCCGATCTCGGCCGGGTCGAGCTTGAGGGCAGCGTGACCCAGATCGCCGGCAGAATGTGGAACCACTGGCCGGCCATGACCTCGGCCATGGAAGCCCTCGACCTGCCACTGCCCACCTTCCGCGAAGGCGAGCTGGCCGACCTGCTCGCCTATGTCTATGCCTCTCGCTACAGGGGTCCCGGCGGCGACCCGATGCGGGGTGGCGCCGTATATGGCGATCTCGGCTGCGCTTTTTGTCACGGTCTCGAAGGCGAGGGTACCCTCGGCCCGCCGTTGAACCAAGTGACACCCACGGCCGGCTCCGAACAGATCATTCAAGGGATGTGGAACCATGCCCCGGCCATGTGGGAAGAGATGGGGGCCCATCAGATGCCCTGGCCTCGATTCGACGCTCAGGAGCTCACCGACCTGTTGTCGTTTCTGGTATCAGCCTGGCGATAGATTCCTTCTCGGCGTGTACTCGACGCTGTGTCACCGCACCCTCCGACTCGATCCTCCTGCTAATCTCCGCCGAGCGTCTGCATCGCCACCCAGGGATTGGCTCCCAGAGCCGTCACAGACTACAGCTGCGAGACCTGCCATGGCGACTCCCTGACACGACGTCGAAACACATTCACAGTGGTGAGACGTGGTCGGTGTCGGGAATCTGGACGTCCTCGAGGTGGCTGATGAACTTGTCAACGAGCGCTCTGAGATCATCCCGGCGACCGTCGACGATGCACTCGCTCATCTCGAGGCTGATGCCCATACAGCCGCCGAACTGCTGGTAGGCCAGACAGTAGCTGCAACGCCCCATCTCACCGTGGGACTGCTCTCTGGCTTTTTCGCAGAGCTCGTTGACAGCGTTGATCTCGCGCAGCAGATCGACTTCTTCCATCAGGTCAAGTGTGCCTTGGAGATTCTTCCAGTAGCGAATCGTTCTGTCTTTCGCAGCTTGCCAGTTCATATAGCCTCCCGAGCTCGAGATCTCACGCGCTCTCCGGATCGTCCCACACAGGGCACGGAGCATCGTACATGACACTCATTGTTGTGGTGCCAAAGAGGAAACGCTTCAGCATCCCTTTGGCGTGGGCACCTATCCGCACATTCCGTAGCGAAATGGGTGAGAAGTCGACTGGGCAGTGTATGGTCCGAGTCTCGATCATTGCCGTTTCTCAGCCGACCTCGACCGGGTCTTCCGTTCTCACCTGGACCTGATCCAATGCGTAGTTCAGGCACCTGATCAGATCCTCGGGGTGCTCGATCCCCACCGACAAGCGCACCAGCGACGGCGTGATGCCGATGGCCTCCTGCTGATCAGGAGGTACATCCGAATGGGTCATGGACGCCGGATGCTCGATCAGGGATTCGGTGACACCGAGGCTCACGGCCAGCTTGATGAGCTTGACCGAATTGAGAAACTGAAAGACCTCTGTTTCCCCGGCATCTTTCAAGGCGAACGCGATCATGCCTCCCGGGCCCGTGCACTGCTTGTCGTAGATCTTCTTTTGCGACCCCTCCTCGAGCAGAACCGGGAAATGGAGCCAATCGATGGCCGGATGCTTCGCCAGCCAACGGGCAATCCGCTCGGCATTCTTGCGGGCACAGGTGATGCGCAGCTTGGCGGTCTCGAGCGAGCGCATGAGTAGCCAGGCCGAATAGGGCTTCAGCATGGTGCCAAAAATCGTTCTGTACATCTTGACTCGCTCGATCAGCTCGCGCGATCCCAGCGCCACACCAGCTACCAGGTCACTGTGGCCGCCCAGATACTTGGTCGCCGAGTAAAGCACCAGGTCCGCGCCATGCAAGAGAGGCTTCTGGTACAGCGGCCCCAGGAATGTGTTGTCGACAATACAGAGAGCCCCGTTGCGATGAGCGACCTCGGCCATGGCCTGGATATCCGTCATGACCATCGTGGGGTTGGCAGGTGTCTCCAGGAAGATCACTCTCGGCGGCGCCGCGGGCACAGCCCGCTGGCCCTGCAGGCAGGGTCACTGACCACGACCTTTACCGCTTCCCAGGGTTTGCTGCTCAAGATCCCCAATCTCTACAAGATCGCCGGCGAGCTGACCCCCTTCGCCATGCATGTGGCGGCCCGGACCCTCGCCACCCATGCGCTCTCCATCTTCTGCGACCACTCCGACATCATGTCGGTGCGGCAGACCGGTTGCGCCCTGCTCTGCTCGGGATCGGTCCAGGAGGCCCATGATCTGGCAGCCGTCGCCCAAGCAGCCACTCTGCGATCGAGAATCCCGTTCATCCACTTCTTCGACGGGTTCCGCACTTCCCACGAAGTGGCCAAGATCGAAGAGCTAACCGATGAAGACCTCATCGCCATGATGGACGAGGAGCTCATCGAAGCCCACCGATCCAGGGCCTTGACCCCTGATCGGCCCGTGATCCGTAGCACGGCGCAAAACCCGGACACGTTCTTTCAAGCTCGCGAGGCCTGTAACCCGTTCTACGACGCCTGCCCGGGGCATGTTCAGGAGACGATGGATCGATTCGCGCAGCTCACGGGCCGCCAATACCGCCTGTTCGACTATCACGGCGACCCGCAAGCCGAACGCATCATCATCCTCATGGGCTCCGGTGCCGAGGCGGCCCACGAAGCCGTCGACTGGCTCAACAGCCATGGCGAGAAGGTCAGGCTGCTGCGTGTGCGGCTTTTCCGACCCTTCTCGGTCGAAGCCTTCACCCATGCTCTACCGACGACCGCCGAAACAGTCACGGTGCTGGACCGGACCAAGGAACCCGGTTCGGTCGGCGACCCCTTTTATATGGATGTGGTGACGGCTCTGCACGAAGTCCACAGCGATAACGGTTCGCGCCCGCAGCCTCGGATCCTGGCCGGCCGCTACGGGCTGTCTTCCAAGGAGTTCGGCCCCGCCCACGTTCGCGCCATCTTCGACGAGATGGGCCGCGAAAAACCCCGCAACCACTTCACCGTGGGCATTGTCGACGATGTGACACACTTCGCTGCCCGTCGAGTCTTTCGACATCGAGCCCGAAGACCGGGTTCGGGCGGTCTTCTGGGGTCTGGGGGCCGATGGCACCGTCAGCGCCAACAAGAATTCCATCAAGATTATCGGCGAAGAGACCGACAACTACGCGCAAGGCTATTTCGTCTACGACTCCAAGAAATCCGGCGCCGTGACCATTTCGCACCTGCGTTTTGGATCCGAGCCGATCCACTCGACCTACCTGATCCAGAAGGCGACTTTTGTCGCCTGCCACCAGTTCAACTTCCTCGAGAGATTCGACGTCCTCGAGTACGCAGACAACGGTGCGACCTTCCTGCTCAACGCACCCTACGGTCCTGACGAGATCTGGGATCACCTGCCCCGGGAGGTGCAAGACACGATCCTCGAGCAGGACCTGGACCTGTGGGTGATCGATGGCTATCAGGTGGCCCGTGAGACCGGCATGGGCGGCCGCATCAACACCATCATGCAGACCTGCTTCTTCGCCCTGGCCAAAGTCATCCCCAAAAACGAAGCCATCGCCAAGATCAAGGAGGCCATCCAGAAGACCTACGGCAAGAAGGGCCAGGTACTGGCGAGAAGAACTTCGCCGCCGTCGATGCGGCGCTGGACCATCTGTACCAGGTGAGGGTCCCCACAGAGGCGACCTCCAACTTCCACCGCCCCCCCATCGTCTCGGAGAAGGCCCCGGACTTCGTCCAGAAGGTCACGGCCGTGATGTTGGCGAATAAGGGCGATTTGCTGCCCGTCTCCGCCTTCCCGCCTGACGGGACCTGGCCCAGTGGCACCACCAAGTGGGAGAAACGAAACATCGCCATGGAGATTCCCCTCTGGGACGAAGATGTCTGCATCCAGTGCAACCAATGCGCGCTGGTCTGCCCCCGTGCCGCCATCCGGGCCAAGGTCTACCAACCGGATGCTCTTGAAGGCGCCCCGGAGAGCTTTCTTTCCAAGGATTACAAGGCCCCAGATTTCAAGGGACTCAAGTACACCATCCAGGTGGCACCCGAAGATTGCACCGGCTGCAGCCTCTGTGTGGAAGTCTGCCCGGCAAAAAACAAGGAGAACCCGCGTCGCAAAGCCATCAACATGGAGCTGCAGCGACCTGTGCGCGATCGGGAGCGCGAGAACTACGAATACTTCCTCGGTCTGCCAGAAGTCGATCGCTCGGAGATCCATCGCTTCGACGCCAAGGGATCGCAATGGCTCGAGCCCCTGTTCGAATACTCGGGGGCCTGCGCTGGCTGCGGCGAGACCCCGTATGTGAAGCTCCTGTCGCAGCTCTTCGGTGACCGGCTGCTCGTCGCCGGACTGCTGGAAGCCGATCAGTACAGCGAGGCGGGTATCGCCGAGCAGCGCGAGCGCGTCGACATTCTCCGCGGCAAGCTCGAAGCTCTGGGCAGCGACGATGCCAGGCATCTCGATGCCGTGGCTGACTATCTGGTCAAGAAGAGCGTTTGGCTGGTGGGAGGCGATGGCTGGGCCTACGACATCGGCTACGGCGGGCTAGACCACGTGCTGAGCACCGATCGCGATGTCAACATCCTCGTGCTCGACACGGAGGTCTATTCCAACACGGGTGGTCAGGCATCCAAAGCAACGCCCATTGGAGCCGCCGCCAAATTTGCTTCGGCAGGTAAGTCTCAGCCGAAGAAGCCTCTGGGACTGGAAGCCATCACCTTCCGCACCGTCTATGTGGCCCGCATCGCCTTCGGCGCCAACATGAACCAGACGGTGCAGGCCTTGAGAGAGGCAGAGGCCTACCCTGGTCCTTCTCTCGTCGTGGCCTACAGTCCCTGCATCGCTCACGGCTATGATCTTTCCACCCAGGTCGAGCAACAGAAGCGACTGGTCAAGTCGGGTGGCTGGGCCCTGTACCGGTACGATCCACGCAGGGTTCTCGAGGGCGAGCCGCCGCTCCAGATGGACTCCCGCCGCCCCACCGGCAAGGTCAACGACTACATGAAGCTGGAAGCCCGCTTCCGCATGGTCGAAAAGATGGACCCTGTGCGTTACAAGGGTCTGCTCGAGTTGGCGCAGGACAATGCAGAGAAGCGCTGGGCCGTCTACGAGCACCTGGCCGGCCTGACCCTGCCGCAGTACGAGACCCCAGAAGAACTGGAAGAAACCGAAGAGACCCCCTCGTAGGAGAATCCCATGGACCTATCCACCAGATATCTCGGACTCGATCTGCCCCATCCGTTCATGCCCGGCGCCTCGCCCCTGGTGGACGATCTAGACATCGTGCGTCGGCTGGAAGACGCCGGTGCCGCTGCCATCGTAATGGATTCGCTTTTCGAAGAGTAGGTCGTCTACGAGCAGGAGGCGGTGGCCCACTTCATGGAGGAACCGGCCTACTCCTCCGCCGAAGCCCAGACCTATTTCCCGGAGCCCGAGCCACTGTCGTTCGGACCCGAAGAGTACATGCACAAGCTTCTACGGGTGATCGAAGCGGTCGACCTGCCGATCATCGGATCTCTCAACGGCACGACCAAGGGACGCTGGCTCGAGTATGCAGGTTTGATCGAGCAAGCGGGCGCTGCCGTACTGGAGCTCAACATCTACGCCCTGCCCACCGACCCGATCGAAAGCGCCGCCGAGATCGAGAGCCGCACCGTCGACATCGTCCGCGAGGTCAAGAACTCGATCTCCATCCCCTTGGCGATCAAGCTCTCGCCCTTCTATACGGCGCCGGTTCACTTTGCCAAATGTCTCGAAGTGGCAGGCGCCGATGGCCTGGTGATCTTCAACCGCTTCTACCAACCTGATATCGATACCGAGGAGTTGGAAGTCTCTCGCTCTCTCCACCTGTCGACATCCTCCGATCTCCTGTTGCGTCTGCGCTGGCTTGCCATCCTATCGGGACGCATCCAGGTGGACCTGGCTGTGACCGGGGGTATTCACACGCCCCTCGACTCCGTCAAGGCCATCATGACCGGGGCAGATGCGGTGCAGATGACTTCCGCGCTGCTCGAGAACGGCCCCGAGTACTTGGCCATGATCCGTCGCGGTGTCGCCGCCTGGCTGATCGAGCACGAATACGATTCTCTTGCCCAGGCTCGCGGTAGCATGGACCTGCAACGCAGCCCAGACCCGGCCGCCTACGAGCGCGCCAACTACATGGACATCTTGAAGTCGTGGAAAGCAGAATCGTAAGGGGAATGGTTCCAACGCGTGCGCGAGCCTGTTACCGTCTCCCGGACGGGGGCTGACGACTGATGACTGACCTGAAATCTCAAACGAGCCCTGAAGCCCAAGACAAGCCTCGGCGACGTTTGACACCGGTCATCGTCAGCTGGAGCCTGATCATTGCCGTTCACCTGGTGGCCTTTCTGGCCTTCTATCTAGCAACAGAGTGGCTTCTGGGCTCAGAAGTCAGGGCCAACGCCGCGGATCTGGCACGCGAGCGACTGACCGAAACCGCGAACCAACTTCATGCGGTGGCAGAGACGTACCCGGGGGACCGACCCGGTGGGCACCTCTTCGACGACATCCTCGAAGCCCAGACAGGGATCAGCTATCGGTTCTTTGCACCGACGGCCAAGGTCGAGGCCGGTGAAGAGGATTTCTCCATCGACGAGCGGGTCGAGATTCTGGACTTTCTGGTAGGGGACGACACTCAGCTCATCTGGCGCAGCCCGGACGGGCCACGAATGGAGGGCTTGGTCCGGCTGGTCGCCGACGAGGGCTGCGTCCCGTGCCACACTCCGGGAACCACCCGGGGAGTGATCTCCCTGAGCGTAGACTTCGGCGCCGCTTTGGACCACATCCGAGCCCGCTCGCGTCGAAATCTAGGTCTTCTGGCTCTCGCATGGGCGGTCGTTACGGCTACTTTCTACATCCTCGTCCACCTGTCTGTTCGTCGATGGGCGTTCCGCATGAAGTCCACGATCACCGCGACGGAAGCCGGTGAAGAGGGGCCAACTGGTTCCAAGCTGCCTGTCGTGCTCGATCCGGTCTCGGCCGAGCTTCAGGTGTCTCTGAAGGATTTTCTGGAGCGACAGCAACAGCAACGGGCCGAGATGACCTCACGGCTGGCTCACACGGACAGGCTGGCATCGCTCGGGCAGCTCGCAGCCGATCTGGCTGGCCAGATCCGGGACCCCATCGCCGGGGTCCAAGGAGCCCTGCAGATCCTGAAGGATGACGCGACCGAGGAGTCGGACGGGCGGCTCTGTTCCGAGATGCTTGCCGATCTCAAGCGTGTCGACGTCACGTTGCAGGCTCTGCTGAATTCAGCCCAGCCAGCACTCCCTCATCCGTCGACAGTCGACGTTCGTGACCTCATCCGGGAGGTCCTTGCCTTGATGGAACCTGTCTTCGACAACGCCGGTGTGACTGTGCGCAAAGAGATTGGCGCGGCACGACTCGAAGCAGTCGTCGACGGCGCGCAGATCCGCCAAGTTCTGATCAGTCTGCTGCAGAATGCCGCAGAAGTCCTCGAAGGGGCACCCGGCGCCCTCGTCAAGGTGAAAGCCGGCTGGCTGCCCAGTAGGGACGGGCTCATCCTGACCGTCGAGGACAACGGTCCTGGGATCCCCGAGGCGGATCACGACACGATCTTCCAACCCTTCTACAGCACGAAGTTCTCTGGCACCGGTCTCGGCCTCGCCAACGCTCGCAGCCTTGTCGAGCAACACCGTGGCACTCTGCAAGTCGAATCCACTCGCGGGGAAGGAGCGACCTTCTTTCTGGTCCTCCCCACCTCTGAAGGCATCTGAGCCGATGCGGATTCCATCGACCCCGGAAACGCCGACGAGTCGACAGAGATCACGCCCACACTGAAGTCACCAGACCCTCAAGAGAGGTGGAACACGGTTTGCACTCTTGTTCCTTCCCAAGGGGGATATCCATTGCGCCTTCTGGTCCTTGATGGGAGTCGCGTTCTCGTCGCGCTCGTTCGCCGCCTGGCCCCGCCCGGGGTCGAGGTCGAGTGTGCCGATTCCATCGAGCAAGCCTTCAAGATCCTGATGCTCTACCCCCCCGATGCGCTGATCGTCAACGTGAGCCCGGCGAGAATCGGTTGGAATCGTCTCCAAGGCCTCTGCCACGAGCACGCTCCTCCGATACCGACCCTCTATGAGTCTTGCGTCTACCACTCGCCTCGCGAAGCCGGCATTCACGATCTCGACCCTTGGAGCGCCTTCCTGGCCAAGCCCTACCATGCCGAGGATCTCAAGCTTCAGATCGACCGACTCGTCGAAGCAGTGGCTCAGTTGAACCCTCCCAAACCGCAAACCCATCACTGAGAAGACCGCTTAGTCAGGGATCGAACGAACCGCGTCCGGCATAGTGCCACCCCTGAGTCTCGAGATATCGCCTGCTTCGAGACTGCGGCGATACACAAACGTCGCCAATTCGATTGGGCAATTTCCCCACCTGTTCTCTGATGTGAGGAATCTCAGACAGCTCGGTCGACAGACCCTTCTGCCTTGACTACCAGGCGTCAACGCAAACGGGCCAAGGAATACAAAAAGAGTCAATTCTCTCACTGTGGAATATTCCACACAGTGGGGAATTTTCCGCGATATTTTCCCCACCCGTCTTTCCCCCCACATTGATGTCTGGCTATATGCAGGGAACTCTATAGCTCGACTGTCGACCCTGATTTCACTCGCTGGGCGAAAAGAGCCAGCATTCCCGCGGACTTCGGAGCCCATGCGATCCGTGGAAGCAACCCTCTAGGGCTCCTTCGGTCGCTTCGGCATCGCCACATGGTCATGGCACACGCCTTGCTCAACCAGAAAACTGCGAGAGCAAGCACTGAAAGACAAACACTCCGGTTAACCGGTAACTCTTAAGAGGAGGAGCGAAATGAAACGAATGATGCTAATGATGGCTGCGGTGGTGATCATCGCCGCGCCGGCCTTGGCCTTCCATGACGCCGGTGTGGCTCACTGCAACGGCTGCCACACCATGCACAACAGCCAGAGCGGCGAGGCGATGAATTACAACGCCGCTGGTGACGGTCCCGGCACCGCACCTGGAACTGGCTACGCTTCGCTGTTGCTCTACGAGAACAAGTCCGATATCTGCCTCACCTGCCACGGTACCACGAGGTCTAACGGAGACATCCGGTCCTACCAGGTGATGAGCCCTGATGGCAGCATGGCTGCCCTCAACAGCGCCGGTGACTTTATCGCCCTCAAGCTCCCGAACCTGAACGACGGCCACGGCCCGGATATCCCGGGAGATCAGGCTGGCCACAACATCCAATCGTTCATTCGCAATACGACTTGGGACACCACGATGCTGATTGCGGGCGCCCCCGGAGGCAGTCTCAACAATAACCAGCTCGCCTGCACGAGCTGCCACGACCCGCATGGAAACGGTTGGGAAAACCCGGCCACCGGGTATGAAGGCTTCCGGTTGACCTATCGCAACGGCCAGGCAGCCAAGGTCGGCACCCAGGTTGTCAACTACACTGCCGATATGGTGGCTTTCCCGATGAGCATGAGCGCCGATCCCGCGAACAACAACCACAACGTCTATGTTGACGGTTACGGCGCCTGGTGCGCCACGTGTCACGGAGACTTCCTGCACTCGGGCGGCGCCGGCGGAGGTATTCATCCGTCTGACACCCTCCTGATCAATATCGCAACGGTCTACAACGCCTACAACGGCACGACGGATTGCGTCACCAACCCGCCAGTCGGTCTGGTCCCCTGCGGCACCGGGTCCGCCCAGACGTCCTACCTATGGCAGGTTCCGATCGAGGATCCCGATTTCACGGTCGCGAATATCACCTCGACCGATGGTCCGGATGATGTCAACAGCGTGGTGACCTGCGTTTCCTGTCACTTCGCGCACGCATCCTCTGGCCCCGACTCGGGCAAGTGGGACTTCAACGCCACCCTGCTGATGGAGGATGGGCACAACACGGGTCCGGAGTACGCCCTGCCGAATCCCTACGACGATGCCCAGAGGTCGCTCTGCAACAAGTGTCACTCGAAGGACGAGTATGACGACCTGACCCCTTGATTAGTCAGAGACTTCAGATCGTAGATCGATCGCCCGGGGCTCCAGCTCCGGGCGTTTCTTTTTGCTCGGCCCCAGGCACCTGGCAGGTCGCGAGACTGTCCGGCCCCGTAAGCCCCGGGCGATCGGGTAGGATCATTACCACCCCGCAAGGATCCGACAGCCACCCCGCCGTATGGCGACATTCGGCACCGGTTGGCAGAGCATTTGCTTGGGTGTGAAGCACGTCGACGTCCCCTTCCCAAGGCTTCCGCTTTCCAAGAGGCAGGACTCGTCAAGATGATCACGCGCGAAGTGGAAGGAAGAGTTCAGCCCTGGCGCTCCCAGTGCCTGCTTCTGGTTGGTCTGGCAGGATTGGCAGTCCTGTCGGCTGGGCGCCCCAGTGAGGCAGCCAACATCAGTGGGAGTGCCTTCCTCACCTTTACGACAGTCGACAACATCGGCTCCAGTAATGAAACCCTGGACCAGCGCTATTCGCTGCAGCTGGGGCAGGAGCTGACCCAGTTCTTCCAGTTGAACTTCAATTACAACTACTTCGATGTCGGGACACAATCTCAGCTGGATGGCGCAGCGCAGTCCGTCGACATTTCCAGAAGAAGCCGGGCTCCCCGCTTGGAGCTTCTGTACGACAGGGAGACCTGGAGCGGTCGCCTTTCCGTGGAGCAACGAACCTCCGATGGAACGATTCAAACAGACAACTTCGAGGCGTCGAATTTCTACTCCTCCCTGAGCTGGAGGCCGCGTCGCGCCCCCAGCTTCAAAGTGGAGGCTGGTCGGGGATCGAATGTCACGGATCCAGCAGCGCTCGGTAGAGACACGGATACCAGCTTTCTCAGGGCAGAAACCACCTACTATCGACAGTACTGGAGCGCGAGATACACCTACTTGGCGAATTCTCTCGAACGCAAGGCGACCGGACTCTTGTCGGATCAGCAACGTCACGAAGGCCGATTCACGGCGTCCAGAGGCTTTATGGATGACCGCTTGTCCTTCTCATTCGACTCTCTGCTGTCTCAGTATGACCGCCTCGACAGGGTTCCATCGGGGACAGAGATTGGCGAGCCCATTCCTCCGATTCAGGGTCTGTTCGCGGTGGACCTGAGCCCCTCGTTGGGCGAGTTGCTGCCCTCACCGGGCCTGATCGACGGCGACTTCAACACGCCGGCACCGCCAGGGATCGACCTCGGCGGTGCCAACACCTTCCGCAATATCGGTCTCGACCTCGGGATCACTCGACCGATCACCCGCCTCGAGATCACCGTCGACCGTCCCTCGGCGCCCGGGATCGCGTGGAGCGTGTATCAGAGTCGCGACAACCTGATTTGGGGTCGCGTGGAGGAGGTCACGGTCATCTACGATCCGGCCCTTCTGCACTACACCCTTCGAATTCCGGAGACAACAGACAGATTTTTCAAGGCGGTTAACGAATCTGCCAACCCGGTGACCGAGGTGCTGGTCACCGAGATCCGGGCTCTCCTCGACGTGGAAGGGGGATCTGGTGATTCGGAATACGGCGGCACACTGTACAGGGCCAGCGTCGCTGCGCGGTTCCGTCCATCTGAGCGCGTCTCCGGGAGGGTGAACTTCGGATGGACCAACCAGGACGACCTATTCGGCGGCCTGGTGAGGCGAGATTTCAGGAGTGCACAGGCGGGTGCGGACCTCGACGTCCAGATCACACGCGAGCTTCAATTCGCGGTGGGGTATCGCCACGGCGATACCGAGCAGGGTGGAGCTGCGCCATTGGCTCGAACCACGCAGACATTCGAATCCTCGCTGATCTGGACCCCTCTTCCCACGGTGAATGCCGAATTCGCAGTCGCACAAAGAGATGAATCCTCAAAGGGAGATCTCCTGCAGTCCACATCCTCGGCCAGAGCCTCCCTGTTCACCGGCCTCCTGCCCGATCTCGACCTCACCTCCACACTGCTTTACGTGCGGCTCGAAGATCCCTTTTCGGGGTTCAACAGAGACTCCTGGACCCTGACCGAGGACTTCCGAACTCGCCCCACCAGGAATTGGGTTCTGGACGCATCGCTCCAGTACTCCATCATCGAGACCCCTGAGGGGCTTCCTCTTCTCAAGCGCTCAGCAGTCCGGATTCGAACGAACTGGATTGCCACACGGTTTCTGACTCTCTTTGGTCGTTGGAGATACAGCCGGGACAACGACCTCACCACTTTCCGTCAAAGCTACACCCTGACGTACACCCCAGGACCGCGGTTGACCCTTACAGGCGCCTATGACGAGAACGAGAATAGTGTCGACCGCGTGCAATCAAGCAGCAGCGTGTCCTTTACCTATTCATTGCTCAGACGAGTTAACTTGTTTGGTAACCTATCGAGATCTCGGACCCAATCCCTTGGGGATCTCACCGCCGAGAGCGACAGCGCCCAGATTGGTCTGAGCATTGCATTCTGAGGTTTGTCCCATGCAGAAAAGAATCAGAGCATTCCTCCTTTCAGCCCTCGTCCTGAGCCCCATCCTTTACGGCATCGGGTGTGGCAGCAGCATGGAGCCGACGCGATTCGCCAATCCCCAGTTCGACTTCGGCTTTGTTCAACGAGTGGCCGTACTACCTTTCGAGAATCTCTCGAACGATCGACAGGCAGGATTTCGAGCAACCCGACTGACGATTACCGAGATCCTGGCAAGCGGAGCTCTCGATGTCGTCGAACCCGGCGAGGTTCAGGCGGCAATCGGGAAGATCCCTGGACGGATTGACCGACCCAGCCAGGAGCAGATTCTGACCCTCGGACAAGACCTGGGTGTCCAGGCCCTGATTCTCGGCACGGTGGCCCAATCCGAGGTCATGAGATCTGGCGCCATCTCCATTCCGGTCGTCACACTCGACATGCAGATGGTAGAGACGGAAACAGCAGTGATTGTGTGGGCAGCGACCCACACTGAGAAGGGGGGTTCCTTCAACGCGAAGGTACTTGGAACGGGGGGAGTCCCGATGTCCACAATCACACGCCGCTGTGTTCAGGAAACTCTCGAGACCCTGATCCAATAGTGACGAACCCTATGTCGCACCGAGCGTCCGTATCCGCAATCGCCATTGCGATACATCTGTCGTTGCCCCTGGCAGGACTCTGCCAGGAGGGGGAGGCAACCCTTGCCCTGCTTCCCGTGCAGAACAGAGTGGGCGATGTCGGTGTTGCGGAATTGATCGAGAGATCACTCCTCGAGCATTTGCGCCAATCGAGAGCTGTCCTGGAGCCACAGAAGATCCGACCGTGGCTCCGCCGTCATCGAATTCGCTCCGTCAACGACGCTCCCCCCCCAGTGATGCGCCAACTTGGTCGGCAGCTCGATTCCGACGTGATGCTCTCGGTCATCGTCCACGAGGCGATTCTGACTGGCACACCCCGCCTTTCTCTATCGGCAAGAGGAATGAGAACGACCACAGGAGAAGTCTTCTGGTCCGCTTTCGTCGGTACGAGCGGACTCGATCATCGCAAGCTGCTGGGACTGGGAGTCCTCCACGAAATAGAGGCTCTCTGCAACCCGACCGTCGAAGCTCTGATGGCAAGCTTGGATACAGCTTTATTGGAGGCGGCGCCCGACGCCCCTCCTCCATCGGCGAATGGGCTTGGACGCATCGCAGTCGTCCCGTTGACGGGGTACATTCGCGTCGACGCCTCGATCGTCGCGGAGACGGCGACCGCTGCCCTCCACTCGACCCTCTTCGACCTGGGTATCCCCACCATCTCGCCAAATCGGGTCGCCGAGATCCTCCGGCATCAACGAGTCAGGAGATGGGGCGAGCTATCCCCTGCTGCCCGTGAAGCCCTGAGCTCCGAGGGACAAGCCGAGCTGGCCATCACCGGCTCTGTGGAAGCCCATGAAACCGGTGGAGGGGCGGAGGAACCCAACCCTCGAGTCTCGGTTGCCCTGCGACTCCTCGACCTGGAGACCGGAAAAATAGTCTGGACGGGAGCCTTGGAACTCTCAGGCTGGGACCGGGCCGGAGTGTTCCGTGTAGGCAGGATCTTCTCTGCCGGCACTCTACTGAAGAAAGAGACGGACGACCTCCTTCGCGATCTGGTTCGTCAGCTCTCGAGATCGGAGACCAGCTCGAAAGGACCGCGGTGACATTGATGAATTGGATCAAGACTTCAGGCTTGACTTTGCTGTTCGTTCTGACGTGCGGCACCTCGCACCCTGCGGCGGCCAGAGCCGAAGTCGGCTCAGAAAACCCGCAGGCCTCCTCACAGGAAGACATTCTGGCGCAGGTGAACGGAGAGAATGTGACCTCCGAGGATCTCGAGCTCGTGCTGGCCGAGATGCACTCGGGTATGCAAGACACTCAGCGGAGCGCCTTTGACCTGGATCGGCTGCTCTTTCGCCTGGTAAACGATGCGCTGCTGGCCCAGGAGGCGAGGGCCCTCAACATGCACCTCGAAGAACCGATTACGGGCAGGCTCACCCGTTTTCAGGAGAAGCAGATGGTTGGGCTCCTGGTGCGAGGAGAGATAACCTCCAAGATCTCGGTATCAGACGAGGAGATTTACAGAGCCTTCGAACAGGACTATCGCTCGGTGACATTACACATGGCCACTTTCAATGAAAATGTGGAAGCCGAGGAGTTCTTGGCTGATGTCGAGAAAGGTGGCGATTTCGAGGGCCTCGCGAAGGAACGCTCCATCGATGCATACCGTAATCGCGGTGGATTCGCGGAGGGTCTGCGATACTCCTCGCTCTCCCCCGCGATCGCCGAAGTGATCTTCGCCCTGCACCCGGGACAGATGGCCGGACCCCTGATGACCGTCGCCGGCTGGGCAGTCGTGCGCGCCGATTCGTTTCAAGACGCCGATCCGGCCGATTTCGATGCGATCAGAGGCAGGCTCCAGTCGGTTCTGGCGATGCGACAGCGGGAAGATCTCGCGAACGAGCTCGCAACCGAGTTGAGGATGCAGCACGTCGTTTGGGTCGATGAGCCCTTGCTGGCTGCAATCACCCCCGGGCTGGATGCGAATGGAAGACTGGTTCCGACCATTCCCGACCCGGACGCCACCGTGGCCACGGTTGGCGATCGAACGATTTCCGCAGCCACTTACGAGAGTGCGCTCATCAAGCAGTGGAAGAATGTCCGCAACTCCGAGGCTGCACTGGTAGCCAAGCCGATCGTCCTCGACAGGATGATCGCCAAAGAGCTCGACGCCGCTGAGGCAATCGCCCGGCAATACGACCAGACGCCGGAAATCCGACGGGAGGTGTCTGCCTATGAGAGGCGCTTGCTGGTCGCCGAATACCTCAAGGAAGTCGTGGCGTCGAAGGTCAGAGTCTCCGGGGAAGAGATCGAGACCTACTACGAAGCCCATCGGGACGAGTTCCGCAGGCCCCCTCTGCTCAACGTGGGTCAGATCACGGTGGAGACCGAGGAAGAGGCCCATCGAATCGCAGAGTTGCTGCGTCAGGGGACAGATTTCGCCTGGCTGGCCCGCCGGCATTCCATCGACGACTTCGCGGAGGTCGGCGGCAATTTGGGATGGGTACCTGCAACTCTTGGAAAAGAACCCTTTCGAGGCGAGCTCAGAACAGCACAGGTGGGTGAGGTCCTGGGGCCCAAGGACTTCGTCGAAGGCTTCGTGGTCGCCCGAGTGGAAGCACTCGAAGACCAGGGTCACTATGAGCTTCGCGAGGTCTCGGGGAATATCCGTTCCAGAGTGAAGAACCGGAAGTACCTGGAAGAGCTCGACCGAATCATCACGATCCTGCGTGAAAACTCCGAGATCGAGACCTATCCCGATCGCATGCAACAGCTGGCAATCACCACAAACCAAGGCGAGGGCCCATCGGGATCGATGCACGGCCAAAACCCGGGCCACGGGGACTGAAGATGGGAATTGTGACTCTGGTCAAGCGCACCTTCCCTGCAATCACCCTGGCCGTCTTGGCGGGGTTTCTTGCCGGCGAAGCAGAGGCGCAGATCAAGCGGGGCACGAGATTCCAGGGCGGCAGCCAATGCAGGGACTGTCACCCGGATACCGGCCAGAATGTCAGCCAGCTCCATCGCCCTTTCGTGGACGGTGCCTGCACAGATTGCCACCAGCGTCACGGCCTCGTAGGCACATTGAGACTGGTTCAGGACGAGCCTTCCCTCTGCTTCGGTTGTCACGACGAGCCCTCGGTGATGGACGCCGAAGCTACCCACCAACACCCTGACCTGGGCTCATGTACTTCCTGCCACGACCCTCATGGCGGCAACCACCCCAACCTCTTGAAGCGTGCCGAGATGGATCTCTGCCGGGATTGTCACTCGGGGCCGGATTTCGAACAGCCGGAACAACACGAGGCCCTGGAGAGCGGCTGTACCGCCTGCCATGCGCCGCACGCGAGCCGGGAGTCCTCGCTCCTCTTGAAGGCCAAGGACGAGTTGTGCGCGGACTGTCATGGTGGCCCCGGGGGGTTCTCGGACAGCCATGATGGTCTTTCCGTTGCGGGGGTGGATTGCACGACCTGCCATCTACCTCACTCTGCGCCGCGACGAGGCCTCATGAGAGCTTCGGTCCACCCGGAGATCGCGTGCCAGACCTGTCATGAGTCTGGTGCCGACACCGAGTCCCTGGCATCGACTCCCGAATCGTGTCTGGATTGTCACGAGGGTGCCACCACGACTGCGCTGGTGACCCACACGCCCTTTTCGTCAGGATCCTGCCTGGATTGCCATAACCCGCATTCATCCGACCAAACGAGTCTTCTCCAGTTGCCTGAAAGCGTCTTGTGCACCGAATGCCACGAACAGATTGGCAACGCTCTGGCGGGATCCTTCTCTCACAGTGCCACTGCGCAGTGCACTTCATGTCACACGGGTCATGAGGCCGATCGTGAAGGGCTCCTTCGCTCCTCACCCCGAACACTCTGCGTGGAATGTCACGATGACCCTGCGCGCGGCACTGCAAAGGTCGTTCACGAGCCTGCCAAGGGGGAGTGCACCACCTGCCATGATCCACACGGAACGGGTCTCAGAGCCCTGCTGACGGCGCCGCAAGGCGACCTGTGCGGTACTTGCCACGCCGACGTGGGGGTCCGTGCCGGCACACCGGTCTTGCACGGTCCTGTGGCGTCGGGCGAATGCACTGCCTGCCATCGACCTCACGAGGGAGATCCTCAACTGCTTATCGCCACCGGAGTCGATCTCTGTTCTGATTGTCACGATGGACTTCTCAAAGCCGCGGCGCAGCTCAGCCAACATGCGCCCTTCGAGTCGGGAGATTGTGATACCTGCCACCTCCCTCATGGTTCCGAGGCTCCTGCTCTACTCACAATGGCAGCGGGCGATCTCTGCGGGACTTGTCACGAGATAGACGAAGTCGATCAAGGTGCCGGCTCGACCCATGAAGCGGTACTTCAAGGATGTCCCAGCTGCCACCAGCCGCACGCCAGCGACAACTCTCCGTTCCTGCTGGCTCCGGTTCGCCCCCTCTGTACCACCTGCCATGAGGCCATCGAGGAAGAGCTCAGGACCGAAATCGTGCATGCCCCTGCGGCAGAGCTGGATGGATGTCTCACCTGTCATTTATCCCACGGGAGTCCAACCGAGCCCAGCCTCCTGTCGGCATCCGTGTCGAGCCTCTGCGCCGGCTGTCATGAATCTGCATCGAGTCGATTCGCGGCCGTTCATCTGGGAGCCAGTGCCGAGACGATGAACTGCAGCAGCTGTCATGATCCACACGCCTCACAAATGGCAGGCATGTTACTTCCCGAAACGCATTCGCCCTTCGCCAGCAAAGACTGTGAAGCCTGCCATGAAGGGATGGACACCGCACCAGGAGGTGATCATTGAAGGCTGTGCAGCTCTTGCGCGTGCTCGCTCTCGCTGCTGCGTTGACGGGCGGGGTTCAGGCGATCGGGCTGAGCCAGAGTCAGCCTGGCCACGACATCGACCAGAAGCAGATCTGCCTGGATTGTCACGATCTCTCGGACGCCCTCTCCTCACGCGTCAGCCACTCCCCGGTAGCCGCCGGTGAGTGCACCGCCTGTCACAACCCCCACGTGGCGAGATTTCCGGGCCTCTTGAAGCAACGCACTGCACCCCTGTGCGTTTCATGTCACTCCGGGATGAAGCGGCACACGACCAGCGCCAACTCGCATGCTCCTGTCGGCAAGGGTGACTGCCTCGCGTGTCACGAGCCGCATGGCAGCGCCAATGCCGGGCTCCTGGGTGGTAGCACCAAGGAAGTGTGCGGACAGTGTCACGCGCAAGTCGAGATCTGGAGTGAAAGAGAAGTCCAACACACACCCTTTGCGCAGGGTCGTTGCGGTACGTGCCACGATCCCCACTCCTCGGACCACCCGGCGCTGGCCAAGGCTTCGGGGGCCTCCATGTGCCTGCCTTGCCACCAGATGAACTCCGGTCTGCGAGCCGCTCACCGCGGTTATCCGGTGGAAAAGGCCGCCTGTCATCAGTGCCATGAACCTCACGCGGCCGCCAGGTCGGGGCTGTTTCGTGAATCGATTCACAGCCCCTTTGGCAGTGGAGACTGCGGAGGCTGTCACCAATCAGCCACGGCTCGAAACCCCTTTTCGACGGTCAAGCCCATCGACGAGTTGTGCGGTGAGTGTCACGACGGCGCGGTCGAGGACTCCAGGAAGGCCGGGTTTCCCCATGTGTCGGCCGGTGGCGGCCGATGTGTCAGTTGCCACAATCCGCATACCGGCGAAGGCGAGGCGATCCTGAGACAAGACCTCGAGCAGGTCTGCTCGAGGTGCCATGACCCGGGTGGCGGGAAATCAGGCGAGCCCGGCAGGTACTCGAACCATGCCGAGGAGATCGAGTGTACCTCTTGTCACGATCCCCACGGAGGACAGAGGCCAATTCTGCTGGCGAGCGAGTCCATCGAGCTTTGCAGGAGTTGCCACGAGCACCAACATTCCAGCCGCCATCCCCTGGGCGAAGACTTTCGGGACCCACGGACGCACGGCGCCCTCACCTGCCTTTCCTGTCATGGAATCCACGAGGCGCCGGCCGACCACCTCTTGCATGCGACAGATGATGGAGTGCTCTGTATCCAGTGTCACACGGAAATCGGGAGACCCCCGTCATGAAAATGACCACACCCTTGTTGGTGGCGCTCATGGCCTTGACGGCACCGGCACTGCAGTCCGCTCCGCCGAGAGTGATGACGTGGTTCGAATCACTCAAGGGTATCGAGAGCGAGGAGTTGCATACTCCGGTGGCCGTGGCGGCGGGGCCCGAGGGCAAGATTGCAGTGGCGGACGCCTCCCCGCCTCGGCTCCTGCTGTTTCGACGCGTAGGTGTCTCATGGCATTACGAGCGGTCGGCTCCGCTGCCCTCGATCCCACTCGATCTCGGTTTTACCCGGGATCGATGGGTCGTGTCGCTGCGTCAAACGGCCGAGCTGATCACAGTCGATGACCAGGACCTGACAATCAGGAGGATTGCCCTGCCGGGAGAGATCGTACCCGGTGCCCTGTCGGTGCTATCGAACGGTGGGATTCTCCTCCATGATGCGGCCGGCGAGCGGGTCCTGGAGATCGACACTCGAGGGACAATCCAGCGAGACGTCGAGGTCAATGGCATCGTCACGGCAATCGCCACTGATTTTGGTGGCGGGTTCTTCGCTGCCATCCCAGACCAGGAGCTGATTCTGCACTTCAACAGCCAGTGGGACCAGGTGTCCGATTGGCAGATGCCGTCCCTGGGCCCGAAGCCAGCCTGGCCCAACGGCATGGTTGTCAGGCCTTCTGGAGAGGTCCTGGTCCTGGATCGGCACAATGGCGTGATCCTTGTGGTAGACCTCGCAGGGGAGCTGGTCGGCCAGGGGAGCCGTCAGGGATGGGAGCCGGGGCTGTTGCGCTTCCCCTCGGACATCGCGCTTGTCTCGAGTCGTGAAGTCGTTGTTGCTGATCAGGGTAACGGACGCGCGCAAGTATTTCGGCTGACCGGGAGCGTCTCCGAGCCATGACCCACAGGTCTCGCCAGCTGGCGTTCCTGATCGCGGTATTGCCAATCGCCTTGTGCAGCTTCGGACTGAAGGCTGAGACAGTCCCTGTCTACAGCGATCGACTCATCATGCCTGTTGCAGAGGACGATATTCGCCATGCCTCCTCTGTCACCGCGGATCCTCACACCGGCGAGGTCTTTGTCACGGACACGGAAGGTCAGCGCATTCTGATCTTCGATTCTGCAGGGCTGTTTCGGTACCAGATCTCTGGAGGAGGTTTGTTTCAAGCACCCCAGGATGTCGCCATCGACCCCGAGGGGCTTATCCTGGTTCTGGCCTATGGCGGGACTCCGGGTTCGCTCTTCGAGCTCGACTTCGATGGTCTCTTCTTGCGCGAGATCACGATCTCCAACCTCCCTGAGGGTCTCCGGACACCGGCCATCGCCTCCATGGCGCTAGCTGCCAATGGTGAGGACCTGCTCGTCCTCGATGGCGCCAACTCGATGTTGTTGTTCTTGAGTCGGGAAGGGATCTTCAAGCACTCGGTTGACCTCAAAGAGAAGCTCTCCGAGAGGGAGAGCAGAGACCTCATGCTGGGAACCGTCAAGGTCTACGGGGACACTGTGTTGGTCTCGATGGCTTCCCTCGGTCAGGTCTGGTGCTTCGATCTCGATGGAGAACGCTGTGGTGCCTTTGGCCTCAAGGGAACCTCACCCTGCAAATTGGGATTCCCGACTGCGGCCGCCCTCACAGCCGATGGCAAGCTCATCGTCGTGGATCAGCAGCGCATGATCATTCAGCTGTGGAGCGTGCGCGAGAATCGATGCCTGGGAGACTACTACGGTATCGGGACTGCACCCGGCTTTTTTTACTTTCCGTTCGATCTCGCCCTCGACTCGAAGGGCCGCCTGTACGTGGCGCAAGGATTCGAAGGCCGGGTCCAGGTCTACGAAGGGCTGGCTCCAGCGGCTGGAACCGAGCTCGACCCTGAATAGCGCCGGAGTTGGCCGGCGCTACTGCTGCATCAGTAACCGGTGAATCGAATCGGAATCGTCGCTTTCAGGCGTTTCGTGGCATTTGCGGCACAAGGTTCCCTGCTCCGGCCCGGGATACGGCGAAGGAATCGCGTAGGAGCCGGACACGAACCCATCGTCGTCGAGCAACGAGACATTGAAGTCCCACCTGAGCCCACCCGGGGCCGAGGAGGCGTGGGCGCGATGACACGAGAGGCACATCACTCGTCCCAGGTTCTCTGGACCACTTCGGGACTCTACGGATGCGTCAGGACTTTCGAAGGGTATCTCGGGTATGTAGGCCGTACGGATAGATCCTCCGAGAGGATTCGACTCGCCCTCATAGGCGTTGTATTGGTCTCTTTCATCGAGCCCGAGCTCTTCGTCCGTGGGATGCTGAAAGGCCGACCTGCCACCCTCATGGTAGTGGCCGTGGCAATTCCCACACCAGGCGCTCATTCCTGAGATGTAGGCTGTGTGATTCGTGCGCAACTCGGCACCCTCTCCAAGGGCAATGCCCTCTGCCACGGGAGCTGGATCCGAAAAATCCGCCAAACCGTCCATGACAGGCCCCTGACCGTGGAGAAGTCTGAAGCTGTCCGTCCCATGAGGATCGTGGCAGCTGGTGCACCCCATGGACTGGGCCGGAAAAGTGCCCCCAGGTGAGAATGTGTATCTGGGGTCGAAGTCGAGACCGTATCCCGGCGCCACCAGGTTGTGCCCCGCAGAATCTCCCAGAATGGGCATCAAGGCGCCGCCTGGGCTGTCGTTGATGTTGTCTTCGGAAAGGAACACGAAATTGCCGGCACCGATCTCTTCGGGCGGCACCAACGGGCTCTGGCCCAACACCGCGCCGAAGTTCTTCGCGTGGCACATGAGGCACAAATCACTTGGAGTCGCAGCGCGCAGCTGCCATTCGGGGCTGAATCGTTGCTGTCCTGAAGTAGACCTTGGGTCTTCGTGGGTGATGTGGCAGGTCCCGCAGGCCGCTGCCCCACCGTCGTGAAAGGCCAAGGCTTCTCCTGCCATGAGCACCAGAATCCCTGCGGTCATTCCTGCGACGCTCAAACTCACCCGGGGCAATCTCATTGGGAGCTCCCGTTTGTACGAGGACGTCATCGCCCGCCGCCTATTCTAGTCGATGGGTGGGTTCGATAAGCTCACTTCAAAGGGGCCGCGACATGACCATGCAAGACGAGGCCGCTGCGAAGTCTAAACGGGCTGTTCCCTGGAAAGAGATCCTCCTCGCTTTCACGGCGACCGCCCTATTCTTCGGTCTCCTCGAGGGTGTGCTGACGCTCGCGGGCGTACGGCCCGGTGTGGAGAGCCAAGATCCATTCGTGGGGTTCGTATCCCAGTTGCCTACGTTCGTCGAGGAGCCCGGACCGACGGGTGAATCCGAAATGGTCACCGCGGTCAACAAGAGCACCATCTTCAACCATCAGTCGTTTTCTCGCGAGAAGCAACCAGGTACCTTTCGAATCTTCTGCCTGGGCGGTTCGACCACCTACGGGCGCCCCTATGACGACCTTACTTCCTTCGCCCGTTGGCTGCGAGAGCTGCTTCCCGTGGCCGAACCAGGCCAGCGATGGGAGGTGATCAACGCCGGCGGAATCAGCTTCGCCAGCTACAGGGTGGCTGCATTGGTGGAGGAATTGATCGCCTACGAGCCCGACCTGTTGATTGTCTACACCGGCCACAACGAGTTTCTGGAGGAACGGACCTACAGAGCCATACGGCGCACACCGGCACCCATCAGAAAGGCGGTGGCGCGGCTCGCGGGGACCAGGACCTGGTCCGCTATGAGCGGCCTGATCCACCTAGTTTCGAGAGACGAACCGGTATCTGGTGACCACCGTTATGTCCTACCCGAGCGCGTCGATGCCAGACTCGACGA
>Ga0255047_10000920_pt1 | contig 23102 bp, 21 predicted proteins | sample JV7_2_1_MG_FD_183640 | JGI IMG/M metagenome (GOLD analysis project Ga0255047, IMG submission 183640) | Seawater microbial communities from Jervis Inlet, British Columbia, Canada - JV7_2_1 | ecosystem: Environmental > Aquatic > Marine > Inlet | place: Canada: British Columbia | collected 2016-10-06 | reverse complement strand
GGTACCGCAGGCCGCTATAAGTCCCGGAAATGCACGCTAGACATTAGGTTGACACACAGGTTTACGCCGGGGGACCGGCGGCGTCCGCTCACCGTTAACACTGTAATTGCCAATTCCGGAGGTCCGGATGCCAAGTACCACATTCACCGATCGCCTTATGGCACTAGAACACGCAACCCGGAGCCTAGCCGAGTTCGAGTTCGACACCGACCTACTCGCCGCGCCGGACTTTTACGACGTTGTTGACTCACTGAACGGGATTCCAACCGGGTCGTCGCAGGCGCTCGTCGAGTTCCTTGACGCTGCCCGTCCGAACCTGGTCCTCGAGCTCCTCGAGCGCTCGAGGAGCGCCGGCCGCGTCCGGGTCGAAACCGGCGACCGTGCGATCGAAGTCCCGGTCGCTTCGACGGCCGGACAGTCGATCCTCGCCGAGTTCCTCGCCGCCGTCCGTGACCCTTTGCGCCGGGCTGAGGTAGATCACCAGGTCGCAGCTGCCGACGAAGTGACGACGACGAACGCGCCGGTCGAGGTCGCGAGCGTTATAGCGGACGCCGGCCGGTCGCTCCTGGCGTCTGTCGGTTTGGATCACCTGGCCATGGTAACGGATGTCCTCGGCGAGCTATGCGACGACGCCGAGTCCGGCGACCAGGTTCGGCGAGGCCTGGTCGCGCTCGACGCCGTCCTCGCTCCGCTGATCCCGCTGTTCGCCCGACTTCGTGAGTATACCGAGGCGCTCCTGTCGGACCGCCGGGGGGGCGATCAATGAACAGGCTCTTCGCGTGTCCGGCCGTCTGACACAGGCCGCATACGCTCGACACCGGAAGCGGCTCGGCCTTCCGGGCTCAACTCGCCAGGCCGTCGGGAAGGCCGTTCGAGACCGAAGGATCGAGCTCGACGACGACGGCAAGCTCGACCCGGAGGTCGCCGATCGGCAGTGGCTCGAGCGGACGAACGCGCGACTCGAGGGACCCGAGGGTGAGGCCTTCGAGGGCGTCGGTTCCGTCACTGCTCCGTCGGCGACCAGGTCCTCGAGCCCGACGAGCTCGCCGCCGACCGACGCCGAGGCCGCCGAGCTCGCCGCGCAATCGGCCGCCTATCGGAAGTCCAGGGCGGCGCGCGAACGATGGAACGCTGAAACGGCTCGCCTCGACTATCAGCGCAAGGCCGGCGACCTGGTCTCACAGTCGGTCGTCCGGTCGGCCTGGTCCGAAGTCCTCCGTCGGCTCCGGGAACGTGGCCAGGCGCTACCGGCCCGGTGTTCGTCGCAGATCCTCGCCCTGGTCGCGAGCGGCGAAGTCACCGAGCACGCGATCCGGATGGTCCTCGAGGGCGAGGTCGCCGAAGTGTTCCGGGCCCTCGAGGGCCGGACCCCTGGCGTCCCGGCCGGCTCGTCGTGACGGCGGACGCGAAGTCGGCCGATCAGCTCGAGATCGAGGGCCTGATCGACTTCGCCTTCGACCAGGTCGCGCCAGCCACTGAAGAAAAGGTGTCAGAATGGGCCGCGGCCTACCGCGAGCTAGACAGCCTGTCGGCCGAGGGTGGCAAGTGGAGGAACGAGCGGACGCCCTTCCTCGTCGAGCCTATGGATTGCCTATCGCCGTCGAACCCGGCAGATGCTGTCGTTTTTATGAAGGGCGCGCAGATCGGCGGGACCGAGGCCGGGAACAACTGGATCGGGTTCATGATCGATTGTGCTCCCGGTCCGATGCTCGTTGTTCACCCTAATGACGACATGGCCAAGTTCTGGAGCCGGACCCGGCTCCAACCGCTGATCGACAAAACGCCTCGACTGTCCGGCCTGGTCCGGGACCAGCGGGCCGCGGGTGGCGGTAACGCGATCGAAACGAAGTTGTTCCCGGGCGGCGTCGTCAAAGTCGCCTCGGCCAGGTCGGCGGCGTCGCTCCGTCAGATGCCGGCGCGATACCTGTTCCTTGACGACCTGGACGCTTTCCCGCCGACGGCCGGGAACGAGGGCGACCCCGTGACCCTCGCCGAGGGCCGGACCCGGACCTTCCGTCGGAACCGAAAGCGGTTTTACGTATCAACGCCGAACGACAGAAGGACGTCGAGGATCCGTCGGTTGTATCTGGTTTCGGATCAATGTCGTTTCGAAGTCCCGTGTCCGCATTGCGGGACGTTTCAGGTGTTACACTTCGGCGGTATCAAGTGGCCGGAGGGTCGGCCGGAGGAAGCTAGGTATCAGTGCGCGGCGTGCGCGGCCTTGCTCGAGGAGCACGATAAACACAGCATGCTCGCCGGCGGAAATTGGGAACCCGCTTCAGAGGACGAGCGACGCCGGGACCTGAACGGCAAGCCCGTTGCATGGGACGGGCAGACGCGCGGGTTTCATCTTCCGAGCTTCTACTCGCCGGCCGGCCTCGGCCTAACGTGGGCGGACATCGCCGTTGCGTGGTCGAAGGCGAAGCGGTCCGGCGACCCGGAGGAAATGAAGGTGATTGTTTGCACTATGTTCGCGGAACCATGGGACGATCGGGACGGCGACGGCTTCGAGGCCGTCGACCTGGCCGAGCGTTGCGAGCCGTTCCCGAAACAACTCGAGGAGCGGGTTTGTCTACTGACCGCCGGGATCGACCTGCAAGACGACCGGATCGAGCTAGAAGTCGTTGGGTGGGCTCCCGGGTTCGAGTCCTGGTCGCTCTTATACCTGGTGCTGCCTGGTAATCCATCACACGCTCGAGTATGGGGCGACCTGTCGAAGGTCCTCCGGCGCCGATGGTCTCACCCGTTGGCCGATCAAGGCCTGCCGATCGCGTGCGCTGCTATGGACACGGCCGGCCACAAAACGATCGAGGCCTACGATTATGTGACATCGCGCCAGCGGATAAAGGGAACTCGGGTATGGGGGATCGTCGGCCGCGGCGGCGAGGGTCGCAAGCCTTGGCCCCGAAGGCCGAGCCGTCGGAACAAAGGGAAGATCGACCTGTTTACGGTCGGAATAGACGGCCTGAAGGAAGGGACCTATTCGAAGCTGGAGATCCTCGAGCCGGGTCGCGGGTTCTGTCACTTCCCGCTCGGTCGAGATCTCGACTACTTCGACCAGCTAACGTCCGAATCCCGGGTTTTAGACTACGTTCGAGGACAGCCAGTGTTCCGGTGGGTCAAGCCCGACGGCGCCCGGAATGAGGCCCTTGATAATCGCGTCTACGCAACGGCCGCGGTATACGGTTGGATGCAACTACGGGCGACGACGCTCGAGCGAATGCTTGACAGGCTCGGCGGCGCTCCGGACGATCCGACCAGGTCGACGAAGGCGTCGACCCGGCCGTCGCGACACTTGAACCGCCGGCGCCATTGGCTCAAAACGCGCGAGTAGACATGGCCGGGATCACTTTTACGCAAGCGCAGATCCAGGAGCTCGCCGACGCGATCGCGTCCGGCGTCCTGTCCACCGGACACGGTGACAAGCGGGTGCAATACCGAAGCCTTGCCGCCATGCGCTCAACCCTTCGATGGATGCAGCGCTGCAATAACGCCGGTTCAAGGCGTGTCACGGCCGGGTGGGCCGGACACTCGAGGGGGGACAAGTGAACGCAAGAACGCGCCGGCGCCGGTTCGGACACGTCGACCGCCGCCAACTTCCCGACCCGGCGCTCGGCCCGGTCCGTCTGTACAACTCGAGGGCCGAGGCGTTGTCGAGCTTCCCGCGTCCGAAGGGCTCCGGTCTTGGGGACCTGTTTCGCGCCGCCGCGCTCCGGGTCGGGCTCTGGTTTGGCGGCGTCCTCGGTATCGGCCGCGCCTTCCGAAGCGGTATTGGCCAGCGCGCCAGGGCGGACCGGCCGGTTCGCGTCCGAAGCCTGTCGGGCTATGACGGAGCCGCGAAGGGCCGCCGCGTCGACGGCTGGATCACTTCGAACAAGTCGGCGAACGCCCAGATCAAAACGGCGGCGAAGTCGCTCCGAGCTCGAGCTCGACACCTGTCCCGGAACAATCCGCACGCGGCGAGCGCCGTCGACAAGCTCGTTGGGGCAACGGTCGGCGTCGGTATCCCGCCGACGAGCTCGACCGGCCTCGAGGAGCTCGACAAGCTTGTTAACGACCTGTTCGACGAGTGGTCGCCCGATTGTCAAACGTCCGCGTGTGGCGGGTTCGACGCCCTGGTCGCCCTCGGCGCTCGCGCTATGTTTGAATCCGGCGAGGTCATGGTTCGCCGGCGGCCTCGACGCCTTGACGATGATCTGGCCGTTCCGCTTCAACTCGAGCTTCTCGAGGCGGACCTTCTCGACAATCAAGATAACCGAATTCTCCCGAACGGCGCGCAAGTGATCCAGGGCGTCGAGTACGACGCGATCGGTCGGCCGGTGGCTTATCACTTGTTGTCGTCGCATCCTGGCGACGACGGGAACACCCGGGTCTCGCGGCTCGGCGTGTCAACGGTCCGGATTGCTCGAGCTCGCATCGCTCACCTGTTCGAACAGCAACGGCCGGGACAGTCGCGAGGGATCCCGTGGCTCGCTCCGGTTATTCGCCGGATGCGCGACTTTGACGACTACACGGATGCCGAGCGCCTCCGGAAGAAGATCGAGGCGTGCCTTACTGCCTGGGTCAAAGGTGGCGACGAATACGACGGCGGAAACCCCGCCGAGGTCGACGGCCTGGCGCCAACCCGTGTAACCGATAGCGAGGGAGTTCCGATCGAACAGGTCGAGCCGGGCCTTATCCTATATCTGCCGGACGGAAAGGAGGTTCAATTCAACGCGCCTCACACGATCGGAGGATACGCGGAGTTTGCAAAGGTCGAACTGCATGGAATCGCCGCCGGCGCCCGTATGACCTATGCCGATCTCACGGGTGACCTTGAAAAGGTGAACTTTAGCTCGAGCCGTTATGGCAAACTCACCTGGAACCGGACGATCGACACACTTCGCGCGCACGCCGTGATCCCGCTCCTGTGCGATCGTTTATACGACTGGTTCATTGAAGCGGCGATCGGTGGGGGGCTGCTCCCGGACCTGGTCGAGCTCGCTCGCCTAATGGGCCGGACGCGACCGCTCCGGCGCTGGCCTCGCAAGTGGCACCCGCCGCGACCGGAGGCCGTCGACCGTCTGAAGGACGCAAAGGCCGACGCCGAGGAGCTCGGCACCATGCTTGCGACCCGGACGGAACTACTCGGTCGCCGCGGGAAAGACTTCCGGAAGGTCGTCGACGAGCTCGTCGCCGAAAACAAGATCCTTGAGACGGCCGGCCTACTTCCGGCACCGGCCGAGGAAATGAGTCCACCGCCGGCGCCGGAGGAAGTCGAGCCGGAAGACGACGATCCTCCGGCCGGCGACAACGAACCGACCAACGACGAGCTCGAGGTCGAGAACTAGACGAAAACCGACGGCGAACGGCGTCTGACGGGGGCGAGGACGGCGACGACCACGGATCGGAATTGACGTTCACCAGGTCGACGGGTAACGCTCCGGGTCGAGGACCCATGACAAAGCGAAACGAAAGTTACAGGATCCGACGGCTCGCTCGAGCGCTCCCGGAGACTTGGAACGCCGAGGCCCGAACGATCGAAATCGTTTGGTCAACCGGCGCCGAGGTCGTCCGTCATCCTTTTTTCGGCGAGCCGTTCGTCGAGCGCCTGTCCATGGCCGAGGGCGCCGTCGACCTGGGACGCCTTCAGAACCGCGCGCAGGTCCTCGACTCTCATTGGGCCTGGTCGGTCCGGGACGTCCTCGGAGTCGTCGAAACGGCCGAACTCGACAGCGCCGCCGGCGAGGGACGCGCTGGGGTCCGCTTTAGCAAGCGAGACGAGATCGCCGATATCGTCGCCGACGTCGCCGACGGGATCCTCGGGAAGTGGTCCGTCGGCTACAACGTGAACGAGTGGCGAGAAACTCCCGCCGACGCGAAGTCCGGATCCATGATGATCCGGGAGGCCGTCCAGTGGGAACCGTTAGAGTTATCGTTAGTTCCGATCGCCGCCGACGACGGCGTCGGTATGCGGTCCGGCCAGCTTTCCCGCGCTCAAAGAGCGAAAGATCCTGAACAGTGGCGGGACTGTGACGGTGTCGTGTGCGGCTTCGCCGGCCGCTTCCCATGGGTTGACCAGGTCCGCCAACCTGCCTCGAGGACGGCTCAGCGCCGCGCTCAAACAGATTTGACTGGAGATAATATGTCCTGCCGACGATGTGACGTTGAGAGCTGTCAAGGCACTTGCGGCGAGCGAAGCGCCGCCCAGTCCGAGGCGATTCGACGAGCTAGTGACGAGGCCGCCGCGGCCGAGCGGATCCGGGTTTCCGGGATCCGTAGCGCTGGCGACCAGGCCGCGCATTTCCTCGGCGACGCCGAGGCGAAGCGCCTGGCCGTCGAGTTCGTCGACCAGGGCGTGACCCTCGACGCCGCTCGGGCCAAGTTTTTCGACCTGACCGCCGCGAAGGACGAGGCCGACCGCGTCGCCGGCGGCGTGCGCGTCGAGCTCGGCGACCGGACGGAGGAAGGAACCCGTTGTGGCCGCATGCGAAACGCCCTGCTTCACCGCTCGAACCCCGCGCAACATCCGATCGATTCATTCGAGGACCCGAACGGGACGGCGCGCTTTGTCGGCCGCTCGCTCCTCGAAATGGGCCGAATGGAGCTCGAGGCCCGCGGTATTAATACCGACGGCCTGTCCGCGATGCGGCTCGCCAAGCTCTGCCTAATCCCGCGGGTTAGCGAGGAAGAACGCCTGATGATGCCGCGCGACAAGCGGCTCGGCGGCCTTCTGACCGTGGCCGACTTCCCCGGCCTTTTGATCGACGCCGCCGATAAAAACCTTCGGCGCGGATACATGGAAGCAAATGGGACCTGGCGCCTGTTCACAACGCAAGCGACGGCCCGCGACTTCAAGACGCGCCACAACCTCCAAATGGGACACGCTCCGAGCCTGGACCCGCTAACGGAACACGGCGAGTTCCAGAGCGGATCGGTCGGCGAGGGACACGAAACCTACGCTCTCGACACGTTCGGGAAGATCGTCGGGATCACTCGTCGAGTACTGGTGAACGATGATCTTCGCGCCTTTACCCGGATGCCGCAGCTTCTCGGCGCCGCCGGCGACCGCCTTCATGCCGATATAGTTTTTGCGCTCCTGACGACCAACCCGAACTTGTTCGACGGCGCGCCGGTGTTCAACGTCGCAGGCGGCCGAGACAACGACATCGGCGCCGGCGGCGGCGCGCCTACCATCGCCCAGATCGGCGCGATGCGTCGCCTGATGCGGCGTCAAACTGGCATTATTGCCGACGCGACCGACCCGAACGAGGCGCCGGTGCATATTGACGTGCGCCCCGGGATCATCATCGCGCCGACGTCATACGAGACTGAGATCGACCAGCTTCAGGACCAGCGACAGCTCGCAGAAACTGCGGCGAACGTGGTCCCGTCCTACATTCGGAGCCTGATCGCGATCACCGAGCCGCGCCTCGACGATGCGTCGGAAGACCAGTGGTACATGCTAGCTAGTCCTGGCCAGTACGATACGATCGAGTGGGCAACCCTCGAGGGAGAGGAGCCTATCAGCTCCGAGATCGAGATAGGGTTCGAGGTAGACGGGATCGCCTGGCGCGCCCGCTCGGACTTCGGCGCCGGCTGGCAAGACCACCGAGGCGCAACGCGGAACAGCGGGACGCCCTAACGGGTCGCCTTCGGGCAATGGAACAACGGCGCCGCCGTCGGGCGGCCGACACAACCCACGAGCGAGATCACTCATGAGAAACTATGACAGCCCCGGAAAGATCCTGTCCCTTCAGGTCCCGGCCGCCGGCGTGGTGTCCGGCCAGTTCCTTAGTGTCGGCGGGTTCCTCGGTTGGGCGGCCTCGACGGTCGCCTTTGCGGCTAACACGCTTTTTGACTTGCTCGTTCACGGCGTGGGCCGAGCCACGAAGGCGAACGCCGCCGATGTATGGGGCGAAGGCGTTCGCCTCTACTTCAACCCGGAGACCGGGACGATCTCAGCGTCGAACCTGCCTGGAGTAACCGTGTTCGCTGGCCTGGCCGCAAGGCCCACCACAATGGGCGATGCGACCGCGTACTTGTGGCGACCGTTCAGCGCGGCGACGGAAGGGCAGAGCCAGGTCGGCCTCGTCGCGTCCGTCCTCGACGTGGCGGCCGGCGCTCTTCAGGTCGGCCCGAACCCTCGCGGCCCGTTCTTTCCGGCAAATTCCGTAGCGCTCCGCTGTTATTACTTTGTCGAAACGACGTTCACGAGCCCGACCGCTGACGCCGCGACGATCGGCGCCGGGTTCCTCGTCGACGACGCCGGCGGCCTGGTGGCTCCGACGGCCATCTCGGCCGGCGGGAATGTATGGGATGCCGGGTGGCATGAGGGGATCCAGGACGGCGCGGTCGCCAACTTCGGCGAGCGCCTCACGGCGTCGCGTCAGATAAACTGGCCGATCGGCGTCGAGGCGCCGGACGCCGGAAAAGCGACCCTGTTTGTCGAATTCGTCGAAGTTCCGGCGTAGTCTGCGGCTGTGCCATGGTCCGGACCCGGAGGGATCGCGGACCTGGCCACCCGGGCTGTAGCTCGAGCGTTCGGCCAGGACGCGACCTATACGACCCCCGACGGCCTCGTGACGGTTAGCGTCGGGGACCGTCGAGGGATCTTCGACGAGGCGTTCGAGTCCCTCGAGATCGTCGAGGGCGTCGCTTCGGCGGCTCGGACGCCGGTCCTCGACGTTCGCCTCGCCGACCTGGTCGACGGGTCCGGCGTCCTGGTCGTCGGCCCGTCGCCGTCGCCAATCCGGATCGCTGAGAACCTGCTTGGCGGAACCGTCGTTGTCGGCGGCCGGACCTGGGAAGTGGTTCACGTTACGCCTGGCGGTCAAAACACGTCGGCGAAGCTCGATCTCGCCCTACTCGAGGAGCCGGCCTGACTCGTGTCGTACCGAACCACAGTTCGAGCCGCGACCGTCGCGAGCCTGATCGCCGCCGGGACGTCGGCCGCCGGCCGGGTGTTTCCCGGTCGAGGTCGCGAGCTATCGGATAAAGAAATGCCCGGGATCGTGGTGTCGACGCCCTCCGGGATCTCGACGAAGGACAGCGTCGGCGGCGGCCCGTCGTTTCAGCGGGTGGATCAGGTCGTCGTCGAATGCTACCTGTCGCAGGATCTTTCATTGGTCGGCGCCTCGACGCCGGACGAACGCGACGAGCTCCTCGTGGTCGCCCTGGACGACTTCGAACAAGAGGCGATCGACGCCCTTATGTGTGATCCCGTTTGGCTCGGACACTTCGCCTCCGTCGAGGGGATCCGGGTCCAGCAAGGCGAGGGGATCACCATGACCGAAACGAACAGGCGCCGAGGAGCGTCGTTGGTCACTTTCGACGTGAAGTTCCGGGTCACTTACGAGGCTCCGAAGCTTGATCCGCTTGACGAGATCGGGCTCGCCGTCGATATGATCGACCCGCAAAGCACCCCTCCCGGACCTGACGGCCTGATCGACATCGCCGCCGACCCCATACCGATAGAACAGTAGAGGCGCTGAAATGGCAAACCGAACGAGCTCGCCCAAACCGCGGATCTTCATGGCGCCGCGTCCCGGTCGCCAGGTTCGTGACTACCGGACTATGCAGGCGCTTCCAGAGGCCGGCCGGTGGGTTCCCGCCGAGGCCTACTATTACCGCAAGCTTCGCGGCGGCAACGGCGCCGACTGTGAGCTCGCCAAGCCCCCGAAGAGCGATCCGGCTCGGCCAGGCGATATTTATCAGGGGCGCGACCAGGTCGACAAGGCCGGCAAGAAAGCCGGCAAGTCGGCCAGCAATAGGGAGGGCTAGCCAATGGTCACCTTTTCCGGGGTCCCTCAAAACGTTCGAGTTCCGTTCGCCTACTTCGAGATCTCCAATGCTGACGCGCAAGATATAAGCGTCCCCGAAACCTCGCTTCTGGTTGGTCAGCATCTGACCGCCGCGCCGAGCGTCGAGGGCGTCGTCGAGCGGGTGTTAAACGCGGCGGCCGTCGCGCTCCGGTCCGGTCGCGGGTCCATCCTTCACCGGATGGCGATCCGCTACTTCGCCAACGATCCTAACGGCGAAGTTTACGCCGTAGGCATCGACGACGCCGGCGGCGGCCTCGCCGCAGAGAAAACGATCACCGTATCGGGTCCGGCGACCGGCTCCGGGACGATCTTCCTACGGATCGGCGGCGACTTGATCACCGTCGGTGTTGCTGATGGCGACACCGACGCCACGATCGCCAGCGCGATCAACGCTGCGATCGCCGCGGATCTCGACCTTTCCGTGACGTCTAGCGTCCTGTTGGCCGTCGTGACGACCGAGGCGAAAAACGCCGGCACGCTCGGTCAAAACGTGCTGCACAGCTTGAACTTTCTCGGCGCCGGCGCCGGCGAAGTCCTCCCGCCTGGCGTCGGTATCGTGATCGCCGACTCCGTCGTCGGAGCGACGGACCCGGTTGTTACTCCGGCGATCGCTGGCATGTCCGACACCCTGTTCGACTTCGTTGTGCAGCCTTTCGTTGATTCGGCCGCCCTCGACGCCTGGGAGACGGAGTACGATCAGGCTTCGGGACGGTGGGTTGCGACCCGCCAGATCTACGGCGGCGTCTGGACGGCGAACGAGGGGACACAGGGCGCCCTTTCGGCCTTCGGCGACGCCCGCAACGATCCCGCGGTGTCCTGCGCCGGGCTACAAGGATCGCCCTCGCCGAAGTTCGAGGTCGCAGCGGCTTACGCCGCACGCTCGGCCGCGTCGCTCCGGAACCTGTCGAGTCAACCGCTTCAGACGCTGCCGCTCGTCGGGATCGTCCCGCCGGCCGAGGCGGACCGGTGGCAATTCCAGGAGCGGCAGGCGCTCATGTTCGACGGGATCTCTCCGCTGGTCGTGCGAGGAAGCCTAGTATCGATCGATCAATCGATCACCATGTATCAAGAGAACGCCGCCGCGCAGGACGACACCTCGTATCTGTTCACAAACACGCGCTATCAGCTAATGGAGATCGTCCGCCGCATGCGGTCGGCCGTCCAAGGCAACTTCCCGCGGCACGTCCTGGTTGACGACGGGACGCAGGTCGGCCCGGGTGTTCCGGCTGTCACGCCGTCGGCGATCGGATCGGTGCTGGTCGCGACATACGCCGAGCTCGAAGCCGAAGGTGTCGTCGAGGGCGCCGCGGCGTTCGCAGAGGCCCTATTGGTCGTCCGACATCCAACGAACAAAAACCGCGTCGAGGCTCTGATCAAGCCCGATCTGGCGAACCAGTTCCGCATATTCGCGGCCCTCGTTCGTTTCTTGCAGTAGGGAGGATCCATAAATGGCGGAAACAGTCGAAATTGTGGGCGGCAAATGCACGATCCGCGTCGGCGACGAGATCCTTCGGGGCGAGGCCGACGTGACCGTCGATATCAGCCAGGTCGAGCGGGAAGGCCGAACCGGCGTGTCCGGTCCGGTCGGCGCTGTCGAGAACCCGGTGATCCCGATGATCGAGGGGACTTTTTACAAGGTCCGGGCGACGAACCCGGTCAAGCTTAACGAGATCCGCGACGCGACCGTGACGGTCGACGGGCCGGACGGCTCGACCTACACGCTCCGGAACGCCTGGTCGAGTGGTCGCAACCCGATCAGCATGGCATCCGGAACGTTCCCGGCGAAGTTCGAGGGCTTGAGCTCGGTCTACAAGCCCCCGCCGTCCTGACGGTCGACCAGGTCCTCGAGGCCCGGAGCGCCGCCGCCGTCTACTCGACGCCGGCGGCGTCTTAGCGTCCGGATCCCGCCTCGTCGACGGACCCGCGTCCCGGATTGGACCAGGGCTCCGCCGCCGAGGGGGCGTCCTGGCCCTCGAGGACCTTCCGGTAACACTCGGGCCGTCCCGGCCGTCCAAGACCCTGGCGGCCCCTTCCCGGCGTGCTACGCTTCGCGCCCGAACAACCGACCGGAGTTCACGCCATGACTGCCGCCCCGAACGCTACCGATCAACGCCTCGAGCGAGATCCGCCCTGTGGACCCTGCAAAGGTACCGGCCAGGTCAAGATCGCGAAGTCATGCACGCTTGAACTCGTCGAGCCGATCACCTGGACGAAGGTCCGGAGCCGGCGCCGTGGCAAGCGCAAGAAGGACGCGCCGGCGCCCGAAACCGAGATCCTCGAGGCTCTCGAGTTCCAGCGCGCCAAGCTCCGTCACCTGGTCAAGATCGACGGCCTGGCAACGCAGGCCGGCGCCGGCCGGTTAATGGAGCTTCTAACTCGCCAACCGTCGAACGTCATAAACCAGATCGACCCGCAAGATTTACCGCTCGTTGCCCTGGCGATCGGGATCGTGTCGGCCGAGGACGCCGACGACCTGTCGAGTTACGTCGACGATCCCGACGAGCTCGACGAGCTCCTCGGCGAGCTCCTGGTCGAGTGGGACGCGGCCGAGTGTGTTCATTGCGCCGGGACAGGTCGGCCGCTCGCCGAGCTCGAGGACAAGGCCGTTCGCTTGCAGGTCCCGATCGACAACCAGGGCGAGGAGCTCGCCGAGCTCCGCTTTTGGCGTCCCGACTTCGGGACCATTCGACAGGCGGGAGCGAAGGGCGGCGAGCTGACCCTCGTGTTCGAGCTCCTTAAGGAAGTTTGTCGACTGACCGACCGGGCCGTCGGCGAGATCGACCCGGTCGACCTGCCCGCTATCGCGGAGGTCGTTCAGGGTTTTTTTTCGAAGCGTCGGAGAATTGGCCGTTAAGGCTTGCTCACATGGCCCGGTTTTACGGGTGTGATCCGGAACAACTAGCGCGGACCTGGACGTCCGAGATCTTGGAGTTCTGGCACGACGTGACGGAGACTGTCATCGATGACTTGAACAAGGACGCCGCCAAAGCGAGTAGAAGGTAAAACGTGGCCGAGTTCCCGATCAAAGCAGTAGTTGCGGCCGTTGATAGAGCTACGGCGCCGATGCGTCGGATCGGTCGGTCCCTCGTGGCGAGGATCGCCGGGCCGCTTGGCCGAGTAGCTCGAGCGGCCGGCCGTGCAACGAACACGATCCGCCGCATGCTCGGACGGTTGAGCCTGATCGGCGGGACTGTCGTCGTCGCCGGCCTGGCGAAATTGGTCACCGGCCTAGCCGAGTCGAACGATCTGCTAGCTAAGAATGCCCGGCGCGCCGGTGTTAGCGCGCAAAGCTATTCCGAACTAAAGCACGCATTCGAGCTCGCTGGCGTCGAGCAAAGCCAGTTCGACAAGGCCGTTCAGAAGTTTACGCGAAACGTCGGCGATGCGGGAATCGGGATCGGTAGCCTTCAGTCTCACCTGAAGAAGTCGAGCCCGGCTCTCCTTAAACTTCTCAAGGGCACTAAGAATAACGAGGAAGCGCTCGAGCTCATGATCGGCGCCCTCGGCAAGATCGAGGACCCGACCAAGCGCGCGAGCTTGGCCGCTGCCGCCTTCGGCCGATCCGGCCAGGCTATGACGCTGATCCTCGAGGGCGGTCAAGAGGGCCTGAAGAAGTCGCGCGAACAGTTTAGGCATCTTCACGGCGTGATCTCTGGCCCGGCTCTAAAGTCGAGCGAAGACTTCGTCGATGCTCAGACAAAGGTAAAGTTGGCCCTCGCTGGTACGCGCCAGGTCATCGGCGCGCAGCTGTTGCCGATCATCACGCCGGTTCTTGAGAGGCTAGCGAAGTGGATCGCCGGTAACCGGAAACTCATTGCTACAAACGTCACAGCTTTCGTTGTTGGGTTTGGTAAGGCGCTTGCGAAGATCGACTGGAAGGGCGTTGCCGAGTTCGCGAAGCGTCTTGCCTCCGTTTTCTCTCTCATCTGGGAAGCGATCGGCGGCGCCGATGGTGCTATGGTTCTTTGGATTGCGACCATGGCGACGAAGTTCATTCCGACCCTGTTCGCGATCATTGGTGCACTCGGCAAGCTCCTGGTTTCGATGGGTCTCACGTCGGGCGTTATGAAGGGCGCCGCCGTCGCCGCGGCTGCGTCCGCTAAAATGCACTTTCTGGCGCTGTCCGTCGTGATCAAGGGATCACTTATCGCAGCTTTCGGACTTCTAAAAGGCGTTCTGGTCGCGCTGTTCTCGTTCCTTATGGCGAATCCGATCGTTCTCGTGGTCAGCGCCATCGCCGGCGCTGCGGCCTGGGTCATTAGCAGCTGGAGCAAGGTAAAGAAGTTCTTTAAAGAGCTTTGGGCCGGGATCGTCCTCATGTTCGAGGACGCTTGGAAGAAGATCAGGAAGACTCTTCACGAGATGAGACGAGCGATCGAGAGCACCGCCGAGGCTATGGATCTCTTCGACATCATGGACGCTTCGACAAGCGATGAGCAAAAGGTGATCAACGCTTCGATCCTGTCGGGCATAGAGGCGCAACATCAAGCGGGGCGTGCAAAACAAAGAGCTCGCCAAGCGTCGCGCGGGCAAGCGGCGGCCGGCGGGTTTAGCGTCGCGCCGCCGGGAGGTATCGGAACCGCCCAGAGTCTAAAGGGCCTCGTGGAGGTCAAAGTTACGGTTCCGGAGGGCGTAAACGCGCAAGTGAAGGGCAAGACGGACACTCCCGCGGTTCCTGTGAAGGCCAGCGTCGGCCGAACAACGCGCGCAACAGGAGGGCTATAGAATGCCTGTGGACTGGCACGAAACAGTTCTCGACGTGGCGAGCTTCCGGGGCGTCAAGTTCCACACTCCCGGTATTACAGAGGCCTTCGGCCGGGCCGTCGCCGTCCACAACTACCCTCAAGGGAAGTGGTTCCCGGAGGACACCGGCGAGGATCCACACTCTCACCGCGTTGTCGGGTTCCTGATCGGAAACGACTATCTCGACCAGCGAAAAGCGATGGTGAAGGCCTTCAAAACAGAGGGCCCCGGAACGCTGGTTCACCCTTGGCTCGGAACGATGACTGTCCAGTGCGGCAAGGTCGACGGAAACCTTTCGGCGGACCATGGCGGCTCCTGGGAATTCACGGCCGAAATGGTCGAAGTCGTCGAGGAGCGCGGGCCAGTCACGCAACCCGATCCGCCGCTTCTCATAAAAAGCGCCGTTGCCGCCGTCGAGTCCTCGGCCCTGTCCGACTTCATTACCGACGTGGAGACACAAGGGTTCCCGGGGTTCGTGAATGACGCGAAGATCAATGAGTTTACCCGTTTGCAGGACGCTTTCACCAGGACGTCGGCCCGCTTTCTCGCCGCACTAACCGAGGACGTGTCTGACATCGCCGACGCTTTCGCCCTGGTGGACCCGACTCTCCCGGCCGCCGGTCTTGGGCCGCTGACCGTCGACTTCCTCCGGCTGGTCGAGCCGCTTCCGATCTGGCGCGCATACCTCGGCCAGATCGCTCCTCGGGTCCCGCTGGCGCTGCTGCTGCCGATCACCCCTGGCAAGGTCCAGTCCTCGATCAATGAGGGCGCTACAAACCGTTTCTGGCAACAACTCGCCCTCGCCTACGCGGTCCGAGGCGTGTCCTCGGTCAACTTTGAATCCTTCGACGACGCTCTGATCCTGCGCGACGAGCTCGTCGAACTGGTGAACGCTGAACTTGAGCTGACCGAGAGAGACGCCTCTTTCAAAGCGCTGCTGGATCTTCGGACGCAGCTCGTCGAGGACATCAACAATCGGGCAACGGATCTAGCTGTTCTGCGGACCGTCGACCTTGTCGAGCCGAAGTCTAGTCTCGAGCTGGCTTGGGAACGGTACGCCGATCCGGTTCGCGAGGCCGAGATCGTCGAGCGGAACGCCGTCGCGTCCCCGGCATTCATGATCGGCCCGATCAAAGTCCTGTCGGCGTGACCGCTCGCGACCGCGTCCGCCTGAAGGTCGGGACCCGGGAATGGTCTGGTTTTACCCGAATGTCGATCTCGAGTGGGATCGAGCGCGCCGCCGCCGACTTCGCGTTCGAAACGACCCTGAAGGTCCCCGATATCGCGAACCCGATCTTGATCCGGCCGCTGTCCCGTTGCCAGGTCTTCCTCGACACCGAGCAAGTAGTCAACGGGTTCGTCGACTCAGTGTCGCCAAGCTTCGACTCGTCGAGCTCCTCGGCCGGTGTGTCTGGACGTTCCGCGACCGGCGACCTGGTCGACTGTTCGGCGACGGGCACGCCGGCCTCATGGTCGAACCTGACCGTCGCCCAGATCGCCCGGCAAATTGCAGCGCCATACTCCGTTGGCGTGATCGACAACGTCCGAAGCGCCAACAAGATCCAGCGGTTCAGGCTCAACAAAAACGAACACGCTTTCGACGCGATCGAGCGACTGGCGCGCCTCGACGCGCTCCTGGTCCACGATAACCCGATCGGCGCCCTGGTCCTGGACCGAGTCTCGACCGACAAGTCGACGACGGCGCTCGAGCTCGGCCCCATCGGTCCCGGTGGGATCCTCGCCGGCTCGGCGACCTTTGACGGCTCCGGCCTGTTCTCCGAGCTCCGGGTGAAGGGACAGCGCAAGGGCAAGGACAAGGACACCGGGAACAAGCTTCGGACGCTCGAGACGGTCGAAGACGACGCCGTCGAGCGGTTCCGGCTCCTGTTAATGGACGCGCCAGGTCGAGCCGACCGCGCCCGGTGTCGCGAGGTCGCACGGTGGGAACAGGCCGGCCGGCTGGCGAAGTCGATCCAGGCTCAGGTCACGATCCGCGGGTGGCGACAAGCGTCCGGCAACCTATGGCGTCCAAACCTTTTGGTTAACGTCGATTGTTGGCGGCTCGCTCTGTTCGGCGAGCTCCTGATCGCCGAGGTCGCGTTCGCCATCGACAAAACAGGCGGCGCCGTGACGACGCTCCACCTATCGCCGCCGGACGCCTTCGTCCCGCTCGATCCGAAGAAAAAGGGCAAGCGCAAGGCCGCCGGCGTCTGGTTGAACGAGGCCGACCTGGCCAGTCTGCAACTAACCCTTCAGACTTTACAGGCCCGAGGCTGGTTACCAACGGAGACGCCTTGAGTTTTCGAGATATGGCGCCGCTGTTTGCGCTGGTTCGAGGAATGGTAGAGCGCGGCCTTGTCGAGGCCGTCGACGAGGCCGCAATGTGTCGCGAGATTACCGCGGCCCTTGATATCAACGACGCCGAGGCCGCCGGCGCCGGTAAGCCCGTCCCGCTCGACGAGATCGAACACTTCGAGCCGATCGGACTGACCGGCCGGCCGCTACCACCGGACGACGACGGCGGCGGCGCCGAGGCTCTGGTGCTGACGGTTGGGACCGGGGATCACCAGGTCGCCGCCGTTGTGACCGACCGCCGGCACCGGCCGACAGACCTGATCGGCGGCGAAGTGGCTCTGTATGACGACCAAGGTCAGCGGGTCTTTGTCGCTCGAGGCGCCGTCGAGATCCGTGTGAAGGCCGGGAACACGGTCGAGATCGGCCTCGACCCGGACGGCTCCGGGACAACGAAGGCCGTCGTTCGCGTCGGCGACCAGACGAAGATCACGCCGGTAACCGACGCCGCCTTTGCTACCTGGCGCGGCCTGGTCGAGGGATTCATAAACGGCCTGGTTCCCGGGACGATCGCTGTCCTGTCGTCGCCGCGCGACCTGGTCGGCGAAACAACGACCGGAAGCTCGAAAGTCAACGCCCTCGACTGAGGTAGCCGGCGAACTCGTCGACGTCGCCCTCGTCGTTCTGGTCGAGATCGCCTCGCTGGTCGTATGCTCCCGCCATGGCGATCACCTGGACACTCGACGGGCAAAACCTACCGGGCGAACCGTTTGACTTGTTCGCGTCGAACCCGGAGGACTCGAAGGACACCGCGCTTCGAGACTCGGTTCTTATCGCGCTGTTCACCGACAGGCGCGCCCCGTCAGACGCCGCCCTTCCCGTTGACAACGGCGATCGCAGGGGATGGTGGGCCGACGGCCTGAACAACGCCGACGACGCCCTCGGCTCGCTCCTGTGGCTCCTCGAGCGGACCCTGGCGAACAACGCAACGGCGACGCTCGCCGAGGGATACGCGGCCGACGCCCTGGCCTACCTGGTCCGGGACTTGATCGCGACCGAGGTTGCCGTGGTCGGCTCGGTCATTCGGTACGCTGGCAACCGGCCGAACGCCATCGGCCTCGATATCACGATCCGACGCGGCGACCGTCCGGATCTCGACCTGCGCCTCGAGGGGCTATGGGAAGGGGTTCCTAGTGCCTAACAGCTTTCAACGTCCGACACTGGCCCAGATCCGCGACCGCGTTCAGACCGACCTGAACACGCGGCTCTCCTCGTTCCCGACCTGGCTCGATTCCCGCCTCACGCGGAGTCTCCTGTTCGTCCTGGCGCACGTTATGTCTGGTGTCGCCCACTTGATACACGGTCACCTGTCTTTCATTGCTCGCCAGATAATCCCGGACACGGCGAGGGCCGACTTTCTGGACCGGTGGGCCTCGTTCTGGGGCGTCCCGCGGAACGTCGCGACGCAGGCGACAGGGAAGGCCACGTTCACCGGTGCCGACCCGACGGCGATCCCGATCGGGACTGAGTTTCAATACGGCGACGGAACCCTACTCACGGCCGACGCCGGTGCAGTAATGGTCGGCGGCTCGGCAACTGTCGATCTGACCGCGTCCGAAACGGGAAGCCTCGGCAACGCGGACCCCGGCACTCTTGTGTCACTCGTCACGCCGATCGCCGGCGTCGACTCGCCGGGGACGGTCGGCGCCGCCGGGATTTCCGGCGGCCTCGACGTTGAGGCCGATGACAGGCTTCTCGGGCGCCTCGAACAGCGGGTTCAGACGCCGCCACAGGGCGGAGCCGCCGCCGATTATGTCGCCTGGTCCCTCGAGAGCGACACGACAAAGGGCTATGGTAACCCGGCGATCACAGGTCACGGCGTCGACGTCGACAAGGTGTTCGTAAGTCCGCTCGAGCTCGGCGCCGGGTCGGTCGTCGTGCGCTTCACGACGGGGTCCGGGGGGGCGACACCACCGATCCCGACCGTGCTCGAGCGGACTTCCGTATCGGCTCACATTATCCAGCGCGCCCCGGTGACGGCCCTCGTCAATACCGAGATAATGGTTCTTGACCCGATCCCGCTAACAATCACGCTCCAGCCAAACGGGGACCCGGCGACCGAGTCACAGGTCACGGCGTCATTGACTGCCATGTTCGAGCGGGAAGGCGCGCCGGGGGGGACTATAGAGAACAGTGTTATCCGCGAAGCGATCAGCGCCTCGGTACTTGAGCAATCACACACGCTGGACGCCGTCGACGGCGGAAGCGGCCTGGACGACATCGTGTCGGCGACCAATAGCTATCCGACCCTGGGTCTCATCACTTTCGCCTGAGATGGAGATTTGATGCCGCTAACACCGCACGACGCAGAGGAACACGCCGGCGCCCTCGAGCGTCTACTTCCTCGCGGCCGGATCTGGATCCTCGACCGAACAAAGCAACTCTGGAACCTACTGCTAGGACTCGGCGACGAGCTCGAGCGGATCGACGGTCGCGGTATTGACCTGGTCGAGGAAGCGGACCCTCGAACGACTGATGAGCTCTTACCCGACTGGGAACGCTTCGCCGGCCTCCCGGATCCGTGCGCGCCGATCCCTGTGACAAAGCCCGACCGGCGCCTCGCCCTCGAGGCGAAACTTACGGCGCTTGGAGGACAGTCGAAGGACTATTTCATAGCTCGAGCCGCCGCCATGGGGATCCCTGTGACGATTACGATCTGGCCTTTCGGCCTCCCGTTTCGCATGGGCTCGAGCCGGATCGGTATGCCGTTAAACGGCGTTGATGCAATATATCACTGGCTTGTCGACGGTCCGGCCGCGACGAGCGCCGACGACCGCGAGCGCTTGATCTGCCTGTTCGACCGGCTCGAGCCGTCGCACACGATCCGCTCGCACACCTGGACAGCGTAGGAGCCACCCACCATGCAACGAATAAAGGCCGCTGATAGTGTCGCAGTCCTCCCGCCTCCGACCGGCGCGGAGGTTCCCGGGTTCTTTTCAAACGGGCCGCCTGGGACCATTGCGGACGACGACTGGTTCAACGGCGTACAGGAGGAACTCGCCTATATCATTGAAACGATCGGCGGCGGCGTCCTGTCCGAGGCGGACCTGACGCAAGTCGGCGAGGTCGTCCGAGGCGTCCGGGCGATCCTGGCCTTCACAGCGACATCCGGGATCGTGTCGACGCCGGACACCCGCGCCGTGATCGCTTCGACTCTGTCCAACGTAATCAACACACTTTGCGCCGTGATCGCGTCGACGGCTTGCGTTGCCACCGGCGGCGGCGGCGCCGGTCCCGCCCTGGTCGGCGGCTCCACTGGTTGCAGCGCCAACGGGACGAACAGCTTCGTCGGCGGCTCGAGCTCCGTCACGGTGTCCGGCGACACTTCGGCGATCCTCGCCGGCGGCCTGTCGACGCTTGTCAGCGGAGACGAGTCGGCAGCCCTCGCCGCTCGAGGCTCGACCGTGTCGTCGTTCCTTCATGGCCTCGTCGCGGCCTGCCTCGACGTCACAGTGTCCGGTACCAGGGCTGCCGGCATTGCGTCTGATGATCTGACGGTGTCCGGCTCGCATTCGGCCGCGATCGCTTCACAGGGGCCCTTCGACCTAGACGCCGACTTTTCGGTCGCCCTCGGCGCGATCGACGCCCTGTTCGACGCCGGCGAGGCGCACCAGGCCGCGATAGCATGCACCGACGCCGACATCGGCGCCGGGTTCTCGGCGGTTATCGCGTCGAAGTTCGCTCTCGCCGGGATCCTGACGGCGACACAATGCTTTGTTGCGGCCTCCGAAGGCGAAAGCGGCGCCGCGCCGGCCGGTGCCTCTGGCGACAACACGGCCGTAATAGCCTGCAAGGCCGCCCTCGGCGACGCCAGCAACGCCGCCGGCGCCGAGTCGGCCCGCATGGGTTGCGGCAAGGGGATCACGAGCGGCACGCGCGCCGTGTCTGTCGCCTCCGACGACGACTTGAACCAGGGCATCAACGCGCTATGCGCCGCGACCGACGACGGCAACATCGCGGCCGGCGTGACAGAGGCCGCGATTATCGGCGTTGATAACGCGCGGGTCGCCGGCGACCGTGCGGTCGGCCTCGGCGGCGTGAAGTGGGAACTTGGCGACGACGACGCCGTCGCCGGCGGGTGGGCCTCCGGAGGACCCGCGATCGTGTTCAACGGGACGAATCAAAACCTACAGTTCAGGTTTGACCTTCCGAACGGCAACCTCCACTTAACGAACACCACGATTCTTGGCTCGCCCGACTTCGCCGAGAGCTTCGAGAACCTAGCGCCCGGAGTCCTCCCGGTCGGCGCTTTGGTGTCGAAGGATGGCGCGAAGGTCCGCCTCGCCGTCGAGGGCGACACCTGGATCCGGTCGGTGTCTGCTAACCCGTGCATCGTAGGGAATGCCGCGCCGAACGCCTGGGTCGGCAAGATTGCCCGGGACAAGTGGGGTCGCGTCGAGCTCGAGTCGGTCGATTACGTTAAGTGGGACGACTGGCGCCGCAAGGGGATCCGCTGGCCGGCCGTCGAGGCTAGGGCAGGGTTCGACGGGACCCTCGAGGAAGCGGCCGGCATGGAGATCCCGGCCGACGCGCGGCTTTACCAGGTCGCCCTCGAGCCGCTCGAGGTCGTCCGGTGGATCGAGCGGAAGACTGTTCCGGCCTATGACGGGCCGCTGATCATGGTCCCGATTCCCCCGCCGGCCGGCGTCTCTCAGTTCTATGTAAAACTCCTTGCGCTACCGAAGCGTCGATCGTGTGTCCGGTGGCCGGCGATCCCGGGCCTAAAGGCGTACCATGGCCCGACCGCCGACGCGCCGCTCGAGCGCGCCGCCTGGCCGGAGGGCTCGAGGATCTATGAGGTCGGGAGGACCGAGGCCCGGGTGACCTGGCCCGAGATCGTAGCGAGCGCCGCCTACACCGGCCCGCTCGTCGGATCACCCGAGCCGCCGGCGGCATTGCTCCGGCCTCCGGTCGTGTTCGAGCTCGAGCGGATCGAGAGCTACAACGGGCCGACGTCCGGCGCGCCGATCGCGACTCCCGCCGACCGGGTCCGGTGGCCTGCCGACCAGGCGCTCGAGGCGTTCGAGGGTCTCGTGTCGGCGGCGCCGCTCGCCGTCGAGGACTGGCCGGCCTCGGCCGAGCTTTGGACGGTTAGTGAGTGGACGCGCAACCTCCCCAAGACCGCGCCGGACTATGACCCGGCGGCGCAGTACGTCCCGCGCCTCGAACGGCCGGAGGAGTGGACGACTGTCGCTCTAGTCGGGCAGGTTCCTATCCGCGTCGACGACCGCGCCGCCGCCGGCGATTATCTCGAGGCGTCGGCCGTTCCCGGCGTCGCCAGGGTATCGCCGGCCGTGACAAGCCTCGAGGTCATGAGAATCGACGAGGCGTTCGACGAGGAGCTCGGATACGCTATTGCGTGGGTGCTCATTGGCGCCGCATAGAACCAGGAGCAACGACAATGCCGAACCCCTATATCAGCGCCGGCAAGGCGATCACAATCGCGGCGCCGGCGGCCGGGTGCACTCGAGGCGCTCCGATCCGGGTCGGCGACCTGGTCGGGATCCCTGTTAACGACCGCGCGCCCGGATCGACAGAGCCGGTCGAGATCTGGGTTTTCGGGACGAACCGGATCCCGAAAGTCGGCGGCGGCGGCGTCGCCTTCGGTCCTGGACAACTCGTCTATTACGACACCGCCATTGGACTCGCCTCCGAGGTCGTCACGGCGACGACCTTCCTCGCCGGCGTCTGCACCGACCCGGACAACGCCGACGGTCACCAAAGCGTCGGCCTTCTGTTCCTGCCGTTCGCACAAGCGATCCTCGAGGCCGTCCCGACCGGCGGCGGCGGCGCGCTAGATACTGGTCGCGTTATCCACGTGGACGCCAGCTATGGCGACGACGGGACCGGCCAGGCGGATCGGGCGGATCTACCGTTCGCGACCGTCGCGGCGGCGCTGGCCGTCGCCGGCGCTGGCGACGCTGTGAGGGCGCGCCCCGGGGTCTACGCCGAGAGCGGCCTCACTATTCCGGCCGGCGCGGCGTTGATCGGCGATCATTGGACGACGACGACGATCGGCGACGTCTCGGCGCTCGCGGACATTGTCGCGATCTCTGACGGCGCGGCGCTGATCGGCTTCACGGTCCAAGTCCCGGCCGGCGCCTTAGCCGGCGTGACACACACGACGGGGACCGGAGCGATCCGCGGTGTCAATTTCCGCGGCGATGGCGCTACCGGCGCCGGAGACGGGATCCACAAAAGCGG
>Ga0255047_10000919_pt1 | contig 23109 bp, 32 predicted proteins | sample JV7_2_1_MG_FD_183640 | JGI IMG/M metagenome (GOLD analysis project Ga0255047, IMG submission 183640) | Seawater microbial communities from Jervis Inlet, British Columbia, Canada - JV7_2_1 | ecosystem: Environmental > Aquatic > Marine > Inlet | place: Canada: British Columbia | collected 2016-10-06 | reverse complement strand
GGGTTTAAGTGCCCTTATGGGACTAAGCCGGGCGGGGTGTTTAACTACATCACGGACTGCCACATTAAGCGTGAGGATCGTGAGAAGATCCAGAGTTGGCGCAGTGCGGTAGAGGAGCGAGCGGAAGAAGACCCGAAGTTTATGGCGATGCTTATTACTAAGCACACTGTGGACTACAACCGGGACATCTCTCCTCCTGACCTTGAGATACAGGAACTGAAGGCTGACAAGCTTGCTATGGAAGCACGGCTTGCTGCCCTTGAGGGTGCTATTGCAGCACAGTTGAAAGAGACAAAGAAACCGGCTGCCAAGAAGGCCCCGAAGGAGTAACAGGTGAATTTCCTCCAGTTGCAGAATGAATATCAGATGATGCTCGGTCAGCGCGACCCAGGTGATGGGTCTATCTTGGCGAGTCTCCCTGATTTGGAATCAACGAAGCGCCAGATAAATGAGTCACTTCAGCGTCTGTGCTCGGAGAATGACTTCCCATTCTTGCGACATGAGGCCCGTGTACATGTGAGAGACTCCGTGACGGCGGGGACGATCACCACCATCAATGGCAGCACTGCTATCACTGGTGCTGGCACGGCATGGGACCGCACAATGGAAGGCCAGAGGATCACTGTGAACGGTGAGCTTAACAGGATCAGGTCGATCCCTGCTGGCTCTCCCGGTGTGCTGACGCTTGAGAATCAGTACACGGGCACTGGTGCGGCTGGTCAGTCATACCAGATTGATTACGATGTGTTTGATATGCCGTACGACTTCATGAAGATGTATACGATGCGCCAGTTGGATACCCCTGCTGAGATTGGCAGGACCAACATGCAGTTTGAGGTCAAGGACTTCCTGCTGTATGACACGTTCTCTGGGATTGTGAACAGGGTTGACTTGGACTTTAATACGTCCAATGAGCCTTACTACGGTCTGGACACAGGCGTGGATGGAACCGCCGTTGCCACGAATGGCAGCGCGACAGTTACCGGCACGCTTACCGTTTGGGACGTTCAGGACATCGAGGCCCCCGGCGCTTCGTTTAGGTTTCAAGATGACGATGACGAGTACTTGATTGAGAAGATAGTAACTGGCACGTCCTTGACGCTTGACCGCCCATACCGTGGCACGACTGTGGCCCCAGCAAAGGGGTTTTTCATAAACCCAGCGGGACGGAGGCGGTTCCGGGTATTTGATTACCCAGACTTTGATGGGTACGTCCACATGGAGTACAAGCGCCGCCCCATTAAGATGGTGCAGGACATCGACACCCCGGTGCCTATCCCGGTTGAGTACCACCACACTGTGTTGCTGAAGCGGGCATTGATTGATGCGTTGCAGTTGCGCCGGTTGCCATACCAGGACTTGGCGCAGGACTATGAGAAGTCGTTGTTTGAAATGAAGAAGAACGCTGATGCCAATATCAGTCGGCATGGGTCTAGGATACACCGCATTGGCGAGGGCCCGTTCCCGCTTGCTGGTCAGATCCGCAGCAATCAGTTGACGACTAACTAATGCCTACACAAAGATCCAGAAGGAACTGGGCTGGTACTGATAGCCGCAAGGGTGCTGTTGATAATATACTCAACAGTGCAAGCTCCATGCGTGATGTGGTGTTGCGCAACAAGGCCATTGAGAAGCGGCTTGGTCACCAGAAGATGCACACTGATGCAATCAAGTGTTCAAGCGTGTTGTTTGATACTACCACCACGCAGCCGATATTGGCAGACAGCACGCAGTTGTTTGACTTCACATCTCTTCGCGGGTGGACTATTGAGTTCTCGTTTAGCATTAGCGAGATCCCCACATCTGCCTCACGCACAATCCTCAAGGGTCCATTCGATGTTCGCATCACAACTGGCGCTTTGCTTCGGGTTGATGTTGGCGTATTTGCCAATCTTGATTCTGCCACGACAATTGTAATCGACACTGACTATTATGCTTCGATCACATACGACCCGGCTGGTGCGGGTACGCTAACGATGTATCTTGATGGTGTGTCTGATGCGGTTGACGCTGCGTATGGGAAACCCGTGAACCCCTCACCAACGACAGACATGGAGATAGGCTCCATTGTAGCGGGGGCAGAGGTTGGTGAGTTGAGGGTATCTGAGTTGCGCATGTGGGATGACCTGCGCACATCTGGCGAGGTTGCTGGCGCTGATGGGCGTCAACTAACGGCTGAAGAGATAGCCGCCGATGTAGAATTGAAGCACTACTGGCAATTCGGTGAGGGCGGCGGGGACACTGCTGACGACCTCGGCGTTACGGATTACGACTTGCCGGTATGCTACGATGCCCTTGTTGATGGGATCATTGATGGAAGCAACGGGGCGTTGCGCATTAAGAATATAGAGAAGACATTTGCCAGCAACGACCAAAATGCTGGCGGTGACTGGAGCCCCTGGATGAACGGGGACGACGTATTGTGGGATTTCTTTGTCAAGTTTGACAGTTATCCCGTTACCACGGATGCCTGGGAGTATATGTTTCAGCCCTGTGGCGCAGCGACATCCAGCACTGATGGGATGTTCATGTCACTTAATAGTGCTGGGGCCACAACGGTTGTGGACCTAGACCTTATATTTGAGCACGCCACAGAGGGGGTCACCATTAGTAAGGCTGCGTTTGATCCTGTGCTGGGGCAGACCTATAGGCTTTCGGCACGCTCGTCCATCGTTGCCGCCGTTCGCACGACGACCTTATTCATTGACGGGGTTGCCATTGTTTCATCTGCGGGAATCCCCGTCGTTGCTGTGGCGGGATCAACCTCCTCTGGCATTGTGTCGGCACTTGTCAAAACGACATCTCCCACCACTGTCGATGGCACTATCGATTACACTGTGGACGATATACGAACGTGGTCTGATTCCACGGGTGCCGGTGTAGCCAAGACTGATGCCTTCGTGGCTGCGCTTGGCGAACACACCCTGTATGATACAGACTACAGCGACATTGACTTTGCCGCCAATTGGAAGATGGAGTCGTTGTTTGGTCGCAGCGGGGCCTCCCTGCCCTCGTCGCCCTTGGCTACATTCAGTTCAACCATTTGGGCCATACGGCCCGATGCCCAGTTCTTTGGCACTGGGTGCGCCCTGTGGTCGTCAGGGACCGTTACGTGCGCCTCACCATGCATCAGGGGCATTCATGGCTATGAGGGGCCTGTGGGGGGCGTTAACGAGGCCCTAGAGACTGGCGCTGGAGCCACATACAAGATTAACCAGACAACCAACCTGCTTGAGAGGCTTGGTCCCTTCAGCCCGCAGGGCACTGGTGCGGTTGCATTCACGAATTATTCAGGCGGTGGTGACCGCAGTTACTTTGCTGATGGGGGTAGTCTTCCGTGGAGGTATGACGGTGACAACCTGTATCAAGCCGGGATAGCTCCCCCGCCCATAGCGATGATCTTGCTGTCAACGACAGGGGTTGGCGCTGAGTGGCCTATTGGTGACTACAAGATGGGGTACACCTACATTGGTAAGGCCCCGGATGGAATTGAGTACGAGTCAGCCATGTCTCCGCTGATGGAGCACACTCTTGCGGGTACTGTGACAGAATTGAACTTGGGCTTCCTGAATGACTCGGCTGATCCACAGGTTGACTCCGTACAGATATATTCGACCAAGGCTGATGGGCAGGTATTGTTCAAGGCCCAGAGATTTGCTACGCCGGGCGGGATATCTGGCGGCTTGGCAACTATAACGACTACGGAAGCTGACCTGCTTGTGCAGGAGGAGCCCAATCATCAGCAGCCATTGAACTTTAAATACATGGTGGAGCGTGATGGCCGCATGATATGGGCTGGATCACCCGATGCCCCGAGATCGGTGTTCTTCTCCGAGGTTGACTTCCCCGAATACGTTGGGGTGCTGAACTTCATTGACCACCGCAACGAGGTGACTGGGTTATCAGTCAGCGCGAATAACGAATTGTTCATCTGGGGCAAGACAGACCGGACGGTTATCTTTGGTGATATTACCAATCCGTTCACCACGAACAGGTACTTCTGGGATGGTGGGTGCTTGTCGCATAACTCGCTGGCCCCCGTACCGGGGAGAGGCACGTTTGGCGTTGGGCCTGATGGTCCGTTCCTTGCGACTAGCCAGCGGTATATCCCCATTGATGAGTTCAGTGGTGCTGGCAGGATTACGGGCAGCATACGACAGTTGCTTGAGGACAGCACTGACAAGACTAGATGGGACGAGGCATCGTCTGCATATAACGAGGACTTCAAGACACTGTACCTTTCGCTCCCCGACAAGACTGGTAACTTCTTTGAGATACTGCCTTTGCAGGTAGACACCAGTGCGTGGATGCGTTTTGAGACATGGCCTTGTGCTGGTGTAATGACCAGGCGGGTTAAGGCCAACGGGGCCATCGAGGTGATAGGCTCTGCTGTGCAGGGGTTTGCCTGTGAGCTTGAGGCGTCTGGGCAGAAGGATGGGCTTGCTGATGGGGATGCTTCCTCGTTTACGGTGTCTTCCTCTGACGACACTGCTGACACGATTACGTTGACAGCCACGCCCACGGCTACTGGTGACGGTGTCAAGGGGACGTATGTATACGAGATTGATGCCACGAACATGACGAGCACCTTCATTGGGGTGGTGACGTATCAGGACGGCGCTACGCTGTCATTGCGTCTTGCTGCTGCTACGTTGCCCACAAGCGGGACTGTGTTCATTGGTGTGTATCGCCCGTATTACTTTACCAAGGCAATGGACATGAGGACGCTGTCTGACAACAAGAAGATGCTGCGTTGGTTTGAGACTGAGCACACGAAGGAAACCACAGGCTTGCTGAAGCTGTTGTTCCTTGGCCCTGATGATATTGACCCGACCGACTTTGGCCCGACTGTATGGGCGAGTAATTCTAAGCAGGGGACCATCAACTTGGCATCGTCTACTGATGGCAGGTATGGTGCGAACATATCCCGTGAGCGTCACGTTGTGGGGTTTGGCACGATTGACCCTGTACCCTTCTTCATCCAGACATGGTCACTGCCAGAGTTTGAACAGATGGGTGTTATCTAGTGGCGAAGGCAATGGTTGAACCTGTTAATCCCCTTGACGAGATGCTTGAGGGCGGGCCTATGTCGCAGAACCTGATGACAGGGGATAGCGAAGATGGAACTGCGCAGCGCCGTGATGTGCAGGAGATCACGCAGGACGACCAAGAGAAGACTAAGCGGCAAGAGAACCTGTTCTATCCGCAGCAGTTGCGTGGCCTGAACCTGTCATGGGTCAATGGCGGGGCAATCAATGTGTCGAGTGGGTCACTTGGCATTGAGGGTGAACTGTTTGAGGTCAAGGATCAGATCCAAATACCTATTGATGTGTCGGTTACAAGCGGGAGCCTATTCGTATTCCTTGCTGTGAAGAACGATGACCGGACAAAGATTAAGGGGTACGTGTCCAAGGACAAAGTTGGCGCGAACGTGCCCAGTGGATTCAGGAAGTTGCGGCGCATTGGATTGGTGCTGACAGATAGCGCCAATGACGTGGAAGCCTTTGTGCAGTGCGGAGAATACTGGCAGAAGCGATACACGCTGAAGGATAGCGTACTGTTGGATGACACGTTTACTGTTGCCATGCGGCTGCTGGATGGGTCTGCGTTGCCTGATGGTATCTGCTCATTCAGGTTCCAGTGCGTGTATGACAGTGGTGCGGGTAACCAGAACTTGGACTTCCACGCTGCCCCAGAGATGGTGGATGGCGAGGCTGCCCCGACTGCCGTGACCGGCAATCAAGTGTTTGCTGTGTTTGGCAAGATCATCACCTTTGAATTTGACATGGAGCGTGCGCCTGGGCTTGGCATATGGTTTTCATCCAGTGCATTGGGCGCAACCACAGATGAACTTAACCTACGTGGATATACGGATGACTTATCATGAGCAAGACTGAGACGGTGAAGATTGACAGGCTTGATCCAAACGACTTCTTTGCCGTGATGGACGAGATCATCCTGTGGAATAACTACGAAGCAGAGCACTACGACCGTGGGCTTGAGATGGATGAGTATGACCGTGCGATCCTTGGTGAGCGCATGGCAATGATTATTCAAGACCATGAGTTTGGGATGGTGTTCGTTGCGAAGGATGGCGATGAGGTGGTTGGCTTTGTGGTTGGGTTTATCACCGGCCAGCGTGGTCACATCCAAGAGTTGTGGGTGAACGAGGATTACCGTGGTGGCAAGAAGCCTATCTACGCGGAGTTGTTCAAGACGATAATGTTGTATTTTCGGTATCAGAGATGTATCAAGGTCAACTGTTCTTTTGCTAGGCATAACAAGTCAATTATCAGCCTTGCTACTAAGCATGAGTTCCGACCAGTATCAGTTAATTACCAGTTGGATCTGGGGATTGGAGAAGAAGCATGAGTGCTGGCGCAGCAATTGGAGCAGGGCTTGGTGCACAGGTTCTGGGTGGGATATTACAGGGCGGTGCGAATGCTGATGCCCAACAGGATCAGAGACAGTTCTTGCGCCGCGAGGCCGGGTCACGTCGTCGTGGTCCACTAGGGCAACAGATATTTGGCTTGCTTGGGCTTGGCCCACAAGGTGGTCAGTCTCCGCAACAGTTGGCTGCTGGTATCACTGACACTAGGCGGCAGGGTGCGGCTGCGGGCAATGAGGCAACGAGACAGGCTGTGATGAACAGGCTTGGTCTTAGTCGTGCATCAGGTGGTCGGCGTGCTGGCATTGAAGGTCAGCTTGCTGGTCAGGCTATCCAGAACATTGCCAACGTGGATTCCGGTGAGGCTCAGTTGGCTGAACAGTTTAGACAGCAGCAGTTGGGCCAGGCATTGAATGCCACACAGGTACTTAACCCAATTGCTGGTCAAGCTGGCATGGCATTGGGGCAGAGCTTGGGCACCCCACAGAATCAGTTTGGCGCTGGGCTTGCTGGCCTTGGCGGAAGCGTTGCCGGGCTTGGCGTGCTTGGCGCGCAAGGTCAGTTAGACTTTGGAAATGGCGTACTGGGCAGCGGTGGCGGGTCTTCATTTATCCGACCAGACCAACTACAGATCGGTGGAGGTAGACGATAATGAGCACAGGAGCAGGAGCCGCAGGCGGCTTAGAAGCTGGATCCAAAGGCATCAATCAGATATTGAAGTTGATCTTGGCAAGCAACCAACAGAAGAATGCGCGACAAGAGGCCGAGACTGATGCTGAGTTGCGCCGTGAGCTATTGAACTTCCAGCAGGAACAGGCTGCATCGCAGGCCAACTTCCAGGCACAACAGTTGTCGGCTGGTCTTGCACAAAGCAAGGCTGACCAAGACTTGGAGCGCCGCAGGTTTGAACTTGAACAGCGTGTTACTGAGGCCAAGTTAGCGGCATTCCTGCGTGATGCGCAGGCGGCGGAAGACAAAGCCAATGGCGGTGACGGCGGGGCTGGTGATGGCGCAGGCACGCCCGCTGTATTTGGCGGTCCTGGCCCAACGGATGAGAACACTGGAACATTTGGCCGTGTGATAAACGCTGCCCAGCAAGGGCTTGCTGCGGCGGGCCAAGGCTTCGGCAAGGACATATTCAATGCGTTTATAAACACAGGCGGGGACCCAGAGGAGTTGGTAAACGCAAGTGGCCCACAGATTCTCGGGCACGTTGGTGCGCAACTTGGCGAGAACCTGGGGCTTGATCCCGCTGGGCTTGGCGAGAACGCAGAGTTCTTTGACGTTCCTGCGGGCGTCCTTCAGAAGTTGATCGGGTTCCCAACCGAGGCTCCAGGCGGCATAATTAAGAGAAGGGCTGTCATAACTGGCGCAGACGGTTCGGTGAATATATTCGACGACATAAGCGATGTCAGCAAGGTGCAGGCGGCTGTGTTGGATACTGAGCTTGACCCGGACAAGCGCAATGCGAAAATTAGATCAATACTTGGGCTGCCCAAAGACTTCCAGTTTGAGGTTAATGTGCAACAAAGCGGCGGTGGCCTTGGCAGCAAGATAGTCAGGTAGCATAGATTGGCCAAACAAAAAGCAACTCAGTTCGGCAAACTACCGGGCCTACCTGAACTTGGTTCTATACAACCTCGTCAGGCTGAACCTGAAAAGCCCAACTGGTTCCTATCTTCCCTTGGAACAGTAGCCAACACCCCCGGCATCAGGCATATCCTCACGGAGTTGTCGCGCCCGAGTTACGCGCTAGGCAACTTGCTAGAGGGTGATGTCTGGAATGCCTACACGGTACTGTTGCCGTTCAGTGATATTGACGCAGACGAAGCTACCTCTGTGTCCGATGTGATCTTCCCCAAAGGGTCACATTGGCTTCCCAAGCTCGCCGTAGACATAGTCAGTGACCCTGTCACATGGACTGGTGTTGGTGGGTTCGGGAGGCTCTCTACCCGATTCGCTGGGCTGACTACCAAGGGTGAGCACGCACGTAGGCTGACGACGATTGAGCGTGGGCTGAAACTGGGGGCTCCAGGTGCTGAGAAGGCACTGAAGGGGCTGAAGGCTAGTGCCAAGAAGGCTCGCATAGACATGGGTGACCTGAAGCCTAACTTCGCTGATACATTTGCGGAGCAGGCACAGGAGGGGTATCGGTCATTGATCAGCGTGGGGGGGGACTACCTTGGTGCAGGGTACTCCTGTGCTGGAGTTCCTGACTGATATATCCAAGTTCACTAAGGGCACGAAGACATTCAAGAAGCTGGAGCAGGTATTTGGCAAGCATCAGGGTGCGGCAGTGCGTCAGGTTGAGCACATGCTTGGGGGTAAGAAGGCAGAGTTAAAGTATAAGGTTGAGGGTGACCTGCGAGACTTCAATGGTTTGCTGGCCACACAGGGGTTAGATGACGCTGGTATAGCCCAACTGTACAAGAAGTGGGAGAACCTTGGTAGCAAGCCGCTGAAGGGGCCTGACGGGCTCCTGACGGCCTCCGTGCGCAAGGGGGGTGACAAGACCCTCCAATACACACAGGGTGAGCTACAGGCGATTCTGAAGGGCTCAGAGCTAATCGAGGGATGGGCAGGCTGGATGAAGGAGTTGGGGCTTGAGATCCCTAGCCAGACAGCCAAGTTTAAGAAGACCATCGAGGCCATCCCGAAGAAGACGAATACTGCACTGAAGGTGTATGCCCGTAAGTTAAGTGGGGAATTTCGCCCGCTGGTTGAGAAACTGGAGCGCAGCACCGGCAAGCTGGGTCGCAAGCTCAAGTCAATGGACAAGACTGATGCCGTGGCATTGACCGCCCGACTGATGAAGGATGGACGCAGGGAGCTATCTGCGCTGGCTGGCAAGAATAAGCAGGTATCCTTCGGCAATACAAGCGAATTTGTACAGGCATTGAGGCGAGTTGATGACAAGACGCTTGCCAAGTTCCTGCCTGACCCATTGGACCGCAAGAAGTTCCGTGAGATCACGGCTGAGATGGACTTGCTCAATGCTGCCGTGAAGGATGCTGTGCCTGAACTACGCAGGGCTGCTGATGCCATGGGACCACAGGCTCCTACATTGTCCAAGGCACTGAATAACCTTGACAAGCAGAACGTGGGTGCTGTGGCTGAACAGGTGCTGGAGACTGGCGGGGATACCTTCCAAGCCCAACTGAAGGGTCAGATAGGGTCACTGACCAAGAGTGCTGACGATGCCGCTGATGCCATTGCCAAGACACCGCTGTACCTGCCACACATTGCTACCGAGGAAGCTAACAAGTTCTTCGCTACACTGAAGCAAGGTGAGCGTGGTAAGCGTGTAGCAAAAACCGACATAGCCCAGAACATTGTGCGCAAGTTCCGTGAGCCACTGGACGATGGGTTACCAGGACGTGCGCTGACCACTGAAGAAGTCAACAAGTTGGTGGCATTAGAGCCGGGACAGTTGAGTGAGGGCGTTGCACAGAAGTTTGTGGCCAACCTACGAGCCCAGTCACCCGAGCGTGCAAGGGAACTGGATAGGCTTGTGGCTAATGGCACCATCAAAAACATGGAAGATGCCACCAAGCATGGGTTCCAAGACCTTGTTGCTGAGTACTTTGAGACAGATGTTCGTGCGGTGCTAGACACTGTAGGCAGGCGATTCGTTGAAGCTGCCTCCAATGCTGAGTACTTCAAGAACTACTCCAAGCTATTCGGCAAGGCTGTCAACCTGACAACCAAGAACGGCAAGAAGGTGCGTTCCAGCCAACTGCCTTCGGAGGCACTGGATGAAGTCCCACCCGGCTGGGTTGAAGCACTCCCCAATGACAAGAACTTAAAGGGTGTCTTCTTCCCGCCTGAAGTGGCAGAACAGATCCTGAATGTGAGAGAGAAACTGTTCCAGCCTGCGGTGATGAATCAGTTCCTGAAGTCGTTTGATACCGTGCAGAACGCATGGAAGATATCAGCTACTGCGTACAACCCTGCTTTCCATGGTCGCAACTCCATCTCCAACAAGTTCCTTAACTGGTTGTCTGGGATGGATAACCCCATTGGGTTCACCCGTAGCTACGCCAAGGGGCTGAACCTGCAACTTGCTGCTACGTCACTGAAGAAGGCACGTACTGCTGAAGAGGTTGCGGCAGCTACGGCGAGACTGAGGAAAATGAACTTCAAGATCGGTGGTGGCGATGTCGATGGCAAGGAGATGCTGGACATTATCATCCGTAACCGTGGCATGGACTCTGGGTCCTTCTTCGCTGAAGAGTTCGGGTCTGCCACCAATAAGCAGTTTGCCAAGAAGACGTTGACCAGCAAAGCAGCCCGTGCGTTCTCCAAGGTCAAGGAGAAGGTTGGCAAGACCAACGATGCTGCACGTAAGGCATCATCCTTTGTTGAGGACAATGACCGGATAGCCCACATCATCTACCGGATGGAGGTAGACAAGTGGGATGAGGCCACTGCTGGGCAGAGCGCTGTGGCAACGCTGTTTGATTATGGTGACCTGACTGATATTGAGTCTGGTGTGTTTCGTAGGCTATTTCCGTTTTATACCTGGACGAGGAAGTCTCTTCCTGCCATGATCAAGGCTGTGTCACTGACGCCCGGCAAGGTTAATGCAATGCGGCGCGCACTGGTTGAGCCTAAGACAGCCATCAACCTTCGGGACTTTGGCGTGGACTTTGGTGCTATTGAAGAACCGTTGCCAGATGAACTGGTACCCAACTTTGTATCAGATAACTTTGGTGTACCTGTTCGCCTTGACGATGATGGCAACCCTGAGTACTTCTTGCTGGAGTCATGGATACCTATATTTGAATTGAACAAACTGACACTGAATCCGAAGGTCATGGCCAAGGAGATGGTGGGAATGTTGTCACCGATCTTTAAGTTGCCGTGGGAACTGTTCTTTAACAAGTCCATCTTTAAGGATCAAGACATTGAACGGTTCGCTGGTGAGAAGGGTCAGTTCCTCAACTTCCGAGTACAAAAGAAACAGATCCATTCGCTACAGACTATCCGCACACTGAATGAACTTGATAACTTCATTCGCCTGTCACCTGGGACTGATGAGTTCCGCAAGCGAGAGATCATGGACGTTGCTATGCGATTCGCATTCGGCGTCAAACTCAACAAGGTGGACATCGACCGCCGCAAGGCTACGGTAGACTTCCAGAAGAAGAAGTCGCTTGGCACCCTACGCTCTGCATTGAAGCGTGCCCAGAAGATAGGTGACGATGCCAACGCTGAAGTCTTGCAGGGTTTGATCCGTGAGATTGAACCTGCATTCAGTGCAGAGCAGTTCCAATTGGACAACGCACAGAAGGAACTGAAGAGAATTGATAAGGCACGGGGTAAGGATAAGGGTACCCGTGTTAGCAAGGACGGCTTTACACTACAGGCCATGCAAGACTTACTTAAATCACAAGGCGCATGACATGAGGAAATGGGTACTGTTTGGGATGCTGATGTTCTGCATTGGTTGTTTAGAGAACCACATCCATAATGACCAGCACCCATTGGGTCATCGCGCCAAAATAAATCCTACTACCGGCAAGGTAGAATTAACATATGGTAACTGGTTCACGAATTTCCTTGGGTCGGCTGTTAAGAATATTGGCATTCTCGGTGGGGCTGGTATTGGTGGTACTGGGCTATTGGGTATGGCGGCTATTCTTATCCGCAGGACAATGGCGAGTAAACTTGCGGAATCGGACGCGAGGGTGGCAACAGAACAGAGAGTGAATGACGCACAGATAGCTGCATCCAATCGCTGGATGGAGACTATGCCAGAAGAGAACAAGAAGGATTACATTGACCACATGCGCCAAGTCCATGTTGAGCATGGCGTTTACCAAGAGATGAAAGAAAAGGTTACCTCCAATGCCACCTGAATCAGAGCCTACCCTACACACTGTTATGCGTGCCCTTGACAGGGTATCTGATACACAGGAAGACCACACGGTGATGTTCCAGAAGTTTGATGTCTACCGCAATGGCCCTCCCGGTCAGCCAGAGAAGGGTGACGCTGTGCGTCTGGACCGCCTTGAGCAGAAGCAGAAGCTAGTCTGGGGTGCCTTGGTCGCTGGCGTTGTCGCCTTGTTCAAGGGTTTCTGGAGTATGATTAGCGGGCATTGATAGGTTGATGCAGGTGTTACACGTCCAAATATCTTCCTCGATGGTGAACTCTGTGTCTGGGATGAATTCGTGGAAGACGCCTGAATCTCCTAGCCTTACAAACTGACCACAATCACTACACCGTTCCCTCATTGCTCTTCCTCTGCTCCATGCCACCAGCCATACCCACGCCACTTGCACCCATTGCAACATAGTGCCACATATAGTGTCGGGGTCCTCCACTTGGGGTGGATGCTAGCCGGGGCTTGGTAGAGCTTGCCATGGTTGCAAAATGGGCATGGGCCATCTGCCTTCTGCGGGCCCCAGTCCTCGTTGGATACCTTCACTGTTCACTCCCCCACTTGGCAATAAGTAACGCATCGGCAGAATACTTAAAAACCTTTATATCTGGGAAGCATTCCTTCGCGTGCTCCCAAAGCGCGTTCTTTCGGTCTTTGCCCTTTAGTCCTTTGAGTCCGGGTATGTCCTTCTGCCATGTTTGGGGTCGGACCATAATAGGTGTGATGTTGGTGCAGGCCAATACCCCAAGCATATACCCGAAGTTGCGGTGAAGCACAGCCATCGTAGACTGGTTGACCATGCCACTGAACCCCTTGGGGATGTCCTCAACGTAGACATCGCAGAAGTGTTCACATACGTGGCCACGCATACCTTGTCTCAGGTAGCCCTCCTTTGGCATCTTGATGGAGCCGCACCCATTGTTGTCTTCATCCATCCACGCTATCGCACCATTCACACCAGGGTCTATGCCGACGTATCTCATGCCTCATCCCCCTTATCAATATGCTCCACAATATGATCATCCATGCAGGCATCGCATAGAGGCCCTTCCTGACAATCATACTTGTGGCAAGCACACACCTCCCGCTTCCACAAGATGGTTTCACAGTATAGGCACTTGGTCATACTGGCGATGTTCTCGTCCAGTTCCTTGCCTTGGATGATGTCGGAATACCATTTGCCTGATGCCATGATTGTATCTACTTCCTCCTGGGTAAGTGTGGACATTACCGTCTCCCCTCAAACTCTTCTCTCCAGCTATCCGCATCGTCCTGATCAGCCAGTATGCCATCCACATCCATGACAGCACGGGTGAAATTCTCGTTCTCCACCGTGATGTCTTCCCGGTCGGCATGGGCGATGGTGACCATGTACCCGTATGTGTTACCCTCGATTATCAGTGACCATCCGTCATTCACCCATTGGTCTAGTATGATGTCGATGTCAATGTTGGTCATCTGGGGCCTCCTCGCTCATCAGGCCCACCGCAGTCTCCTTCCACGCCAAGCCAGCCAATGCAGTCTTGACCAGTCGGTCAAGGTCATTGTTATCAACCATGCACAGTTCACCCCTTGACTTAGCCGACTTCAGGTCAGTAAAGACTTTCTCGATAAACTCAAAATCATCCAGCCCTTTTAAATCATACATCTCTTCCTCCTCCATAAGCTAAATTCTCAAACCTGCCCTTGTCCTTCCTGAACATCATATCCACTTTCCCAGTCTGCCCTCCGCGTTGTTTAGCACAAATTATCTCCGTCTGTGAATCAGCCCGCGCTGTGTCTGAGTAGTAGTCTGCCCGGTACATGAGAAGCACCACATCAGCGTCCTGCTCGATGGCACCAGACTCGCGTAGATCAGACAACACAGGCTTCTTATTGGTGCGGTGCTCTGCGCTACGGTTAAGCTGCGACAGGGCAACCACTGTGATCCCTTCATCCAGAGCCATGCCTTTAAGTTTCTGGCTGAACTGGGATATCTCTTGCTCTCGGTTGGAGTTCTTGCCAACGCGGGCACCTTCTAATAGCTGGAGGTAGTCAACGACCACGACCAAGTCCTTGTTCTGCCGGGCCATCTGCTTGGCAAGGGTGATGACACCGTACAGGTTGCGGTTGTATGTGATGGTGATGGGCAGTCCGGATACCCTGTCCTTTGCCATTGCAGCCTTGACCCACTGAGTCCCGTCAGGGTCACCGTACATCAGGGCATCGATTGGTATGTTGGCCTCTGCTGCAATCAGTGAGGTGACGAGGTCTTGGTATGCCATCTCCAATGATACGAATAGTACGGGTGTCCCAGCAGTGGCCCACTTGCGTGTGAGGTTAAGGGCAAGGCATGTTTTCCCTACGCTGGGCCTGGCTGCGATGATGTGTAGCCCACCTGGCCGGAAGCGTACCAACTTGTCAACCTCTATATACCCAGTCTTCAACTGTTTGGAAGCCCCTCCAGACACCAGCCACTCCATGGTTTCCTCTGCACCTTGTGCCATGCTGACCGTCTGATCGTCAATGCTGGACTTGTGGTGGTCATCTATGAGCGATTGGAAGGAATCAAGAAGGGGCTCTATACGGCCCGAGGTGGCCTCCAAATTGTCTAGGGCCTCCCTGCATACCCTTGAGAGCTTTCGTGCCCGTGTAGAGGCTGTGAGGGCCCTTAAGTGGGCTTTACACGACCTTGCATCGGCCATCCCATGCTCCAATACGTCACCCACCGTGGATGTGGAGGCACCAGCGGCTAATAAGGTGCTCATTTCCACCTTGGTTTCTGCACCATGTAACTCAAGCACGATGCTGTACAACTCAGCATGGTCAGGGTCAGTGAAGTCGGATGTCTCCACTACTGCGCAGATTTCCCCACATGATATGTCGGAGTCTATGCAGAGGTAGAGGAGTGATCGTTCAGCGGGGAGATTGTTCAAGCCGCCACCCCCATATCCCGAAACGGATACCTCTTCTGGTAATAAAAGTCACGCATCTCCACCGTCCTCCATATCTGTGGTAGTGCAAAGTACCTTTGTGTTGCGATCAGATTCGGCTCTGTCCAGTCATGGCGGCATGGCAGATCGCCACCTAGCCAATCAAGCGGCCTCAACCTTTGTGGCCTAGGTTCAGCGCCCAAGCTAATGACTTCCCGACACCTGCTTATGCTGTCTGCAACCGACTCGTTCCCTATCAGCGTATATACCTGGATGCGCCTCCCCGCAACCCCCTTGGACATCAAAAGGTCTAACATTGTAAGCGCCTGCTCTCTCTCGGTCAGGTCATCATACCCGAAGCGCCAGTACATAAGCGGGAAGGTTGACCACCTGCTTAGTATTTCTTCGTTGAATGAGTGCGGTTCAAAACCGCTGTTGGCGTCTACCTTGCCACTGAAATCACGATAGGCATTTATTATATGATCTTGATATTCAGCAGGCAGCGCAGATAGGTTATTGTCCAGCAGCATCTTGGTGGGTCGCGCATCTGGGTAAAAGGTAAATGTGCTGCCCTCTATCTTGGGCACGGGGCAAAACCCGCAAGCCGGGGTATATGCCGGGCACCCACGCGAAAAGTAATTCATGCATGAATCATGCTCTGCCTTTTCAAAGCGTTGGTCGATCCCGGTGGTGGGTGCGATACCAGTAGAGTCCTCCACATACCGATAGTTCTTATTGCTGAAGCTCACGGCAGGGCCACCAATCCAGACCTCGCTCTTGTCCTTAATGGAATTGACCATCTTCACCAGCGCCGGTAGCTTCCACGAAAACACGACCGAGAAGCAGGTTAGGTCAAAGTCGTGGAACATCGGAGACACTTCGATTGATTCAGTAACGTCCCACCCGGTTGCCCTTAGCCATGTCGCCAACTTGTTAGCCCCCAAGCTTTCGCTTTTAGATCCAACAGTGACAACGTTAGCCCTGTTGCCCATCATCCCCCTCCTCGGCCCACGCAATTAACGCTCGTCCAAAACGAAACGATGCAGACTCATCCCCTACAGCAGCTTCCCAACCCCTCACCAGCACGCGCCCCTTCTCCGCATCGGCCCAAGCAGCCTCGCGTTGCTCTACCACCTCATCAATGATCTTCTCTAGTTTCTCAATGGTGCTCTCGCGCCCGCCGTACTTACCCATTCAACCACTCCTTTAGCTTGCCCTCATCGGCAGGTGAAATATAAACTTCCCCCTTTATAGCCATGGCAAGCACGGCGTCAAGGGTTAATCCCTTCTTTTTATCTACCCAGCGGAATAAGGCTATCTTGGGCTTGTCCTGACAGTGCGGCCCACAGAAGGTGTCGAAGGCAGAGGGCTTGTCCTTGACTGCAACAGCAGCACCAGCCTGCTCATAGTTTCCCTCAAGTATCTTGGGCCAGTTACCTTCATGCACAAAGATCCAATCAAAGGTCACCTGCCAGCCACGATTGTTGTGGCCTAATAGATGTGGTGACTTGGGGATGCTGCCAAGGATAGAGTCCCAGTCGAACTCCTTGATCTTTAACTTGGCATTGATGTGACCAACCCTGGATGCTGTAACCGCACGCACCTTGCGAAGACCACATGCCACGGCCATATCGTTCCACTGGTCAACGACGGGGTGAGACTTTACAGGATGTTGTTTCTTTACGTTCTTTACAGTCTTAACCTTCTTGTATGTGGGCGTGCGTTGTGCATCGCGTTGCTCATCGGGCTGCACATTGCGTTGGGGATCGCGCTGTACCATGGTATACGCAGTTTCCCAGTTAACGACCGTTATGACCGTGTAATGTGCCGTTTTGCGTTGAGCTATAAACCCACTTCTGACTAGGTCATCGAGGAAACGTGCGACCGTTCTCCGATCCATGTCATTCTCGTTTGCCATGCGCAAAATGCTTGTTAGCACCTCACCGCGTGCTATCTTGACATACGCCTTGCCAGCTTCGCGATTCTCGAACCCTTTATGTGAAACCCTATTAAGAATCCAGAGCCATGCCCTGAGCTTCTTGGGGTCCCTCCACATCCAAGTGTCCTCTATATCGCGGTACAACTTTACCCAACCTTCCATCCGTTCTTCCCATTCTTCACCCCAAGCAAAGACAAAACCCTCCCCTGACCCAGCATGAGGCTGGGAAACACGGATGTGAAGGCCTCATGAGGGCCAGGTTCAGGTGTAAAGTTAATTGTAACAGTGTGCCGTGTTCCCAATTACAGCATACTGCAATAACTGTTGCTAGTCAAGCTTAACTCGGCCTATCTCAGCCAACGCTGCCTGACACTCACCATGCACGTACTCCTCTAGAGCGCGCTCCTCGTCACACTCTGTAAGCCTTGTTGACAGGTGCTCAAGGCATGATACAGCGACATCAAGCTTCACTTTGCACTCGTTCAGCGCCTCAGTATCCCAACTCTCGAACCCGCATTCGTCACACTTGTACCCGTCAACGTCGATACCATCCTCTGCGTAGCATTTGGGGCACCTCCGATATGCGCTCAACCCGGTTCTCCCTCCTCGGAATCTTCAGGCCACAACTTGTCGTGAACAAATCCAAGCAGCCACTTTTTGTATGCCTTCCTCATCTTCCGTCTACCTAGCAGCGTTGTGTATACGGGAGTCGCGGAATAATAGGGCTCCATTGTTATCCCATTGGCTACCCACAACACAATCCCCGCTGTCTTATTCGTGAGGGTATAGGCCGTGGCCTCCCAATCCTGTGGCCGCATTGCCAGTGAATCACAAATATCCTCTGCATTACACTTCCCCATATCACCCTCTCCTCGCAAACATCCGACTGATTACATATAACCTAGCAAACGACATCCCAATCATCAGCACGCCCATCCCCGCATTATGCGACACTGGGATGTCGTGACCACTCATGTGGAAGTATACCTGCCACACTGTGAGAGCCAGGATGTAACCCACGGATACATTTGTTACCGACTCCCACAGGCTACTGGAGCGTGTGCGGGTCACTCTTGGGCGGCCAGCGTCGTGCAAAACACAACCACCATGGTGAATGGGATGTATATTCCAAACAGTAACCACTCGACGCCGCCAGCGCCAGCAGCCTTGAGCATGAAGTAGACCAAGTAGAACCATATTGGGGTCGTTGCAAATGTGGACACAACTGCGGATACAATTTTAAGCTTGCTCATTACTTGCCCCTGCCCTTCGCTGTCAGCCTGTAGTGACGCAACGACTTGTTGCCAACACGGAACAGCTTACCCTCTGCTGCACCGATAGCAATCATCTTGTTCATGCGGTATCGCATACCAGCAACGGTCATGCCTACCTCATCTGCAATCTCAGTGATCGGCATCCACCCCTTTGCCTTCGGGGCAGCCTCTACCGCCGCACTCAGGTGACTACTCATCGCAACTGACCATTCTCTATTAGCCATAACCGCTCCTATTTCATCTCAACAAAGTCAGTAATAATCGGGAGCACAAACTTACCCGCTACCCTCTCCGCCTGCAACACATGATACAGGCCGGTCCTTTCATTCACCACACCGTATGCCCACCCATGGGCATGTCTCAATGCTGCGATGTGATGCCTGTTGTAATCCATATCCAAGCGGCATAGACACCCAATGTTCCTTGCCACTCTCCGTTCAATTCCCTCCGCTGCGTGTTCATCAATCGAATGGGTGTGCCCGAATAGGCATGACCCAAATGCATGTGCGTGCTTACGTGCTGCCCCCACCCCAGTGGCAAACCCGTGTATGATCTGTAGGTGTCCAATCCTTACGATACCCGTGCGCTTATTGTATGGGTACATCTTGCATCCGAGATCCTTAACGATGTCCTCAATCTCACGGACGCCAGCCTTCGCATGGTCACCAAATAACCCCTTGCCATCCCTTGCGAGATCCCACAGGCGCTCATCATGATTGCCACGCAGGAAGTGTGTCGGCTTGAAGTCACCAAGGAACTTCTCACCGGCATCCAGGTCACGGTCCATTGACTCGCTCTGCTCCTCCTTGCTGGCACCCTTGCGGATAGCCCTGAAGTCGAACAGGTCACCACCGAACACACGTATCTGTGCGTCCCATGTCTTATTGAATCGAAGGAACGCAGATACGGCCTTCTTGTCCTGCATGTCACCGTGTAAGTCAGCGCATACAATGAATCTTTTGAACTTCATCCCCACTCCTCGATCAACTTGTTCCTGATTAGACAATCAGTTATTGCAGATGCAACATCATTCACGAATGGTTCTTCCATCTCGCCAACGATGGACATCAGCATTGAGTGCTCACGAAGGATAGCATGAATCATCTCATGTATCAAGGTGTCAAACTTGTCAGGGTTGCTGGTGTATTCCTTGCCATCGTATACCCTAATCCTTCTGCGCCGGTAATCTACCTGTCCCCATAACAACTCTTCCCCATCAGGATCCACATCAATGTGGCGCTTGACGTATGTTACGTGGTAGATTTTGCCACAGATGTTGAGCTTGCGGGGATACCCCATAGCCTGTAGTTCCTTATCAAGAGGATGATACTAACTGGGCACTCAATGAGTAACCCCCATGTCTTGGTCTGCCAGCCATGGATTATCCATAGCGCACACCCCAATGCAATAATTAAAAAACCCCTCCGATCACGTCCCCCCAGCGGGACTTGGCCAAGTGTGACCAGAAGGGCTGCTAAGATGTCAATGATTTAATCCACCACGCCAAGTACACCATGCCAACCCAGAACCCCACTGCGGCTATGCACAGGATGATGTTGGCTGCCAGGTGGAGGATGTCTACTGGGGGGTCATCGTTCATCCAGCTTCTCCTCGATCTGCCTGACCCGGTTCCACAAGAACACGCCCCAGCCCGCCATGTCAATTGCTTCCTCTTGGAGTTCATTTGACAGCCGACCAATGGGCATCTTAATCGTGCCATCCCCATACTCGGCGTAGCTCTTGATCAGCTTGTTGCGTACTGCATCAGAGTACTCGTCCCACATGAGCAGGATGTCTTCCAGTGCTCGTTCATGCTTCTTTGCCACGCCTTGCCTCCCATTGCTCAACCCACTGATCCATTGTCCATGTCCCGCACTTGATCATACGTGGCAGTTTGTGATTGCCTGACCCGATACCATGCCGCCCTGTGCGTTCACTCTTCAGCGCGTGCCCCTTGCGCTCACCAGCAGATACAATTCTCGGGGCCCTGCGCTTGTCTGGTCGGCACATGAAAATAGTGCTTGCTGCTGTTGTCGTGCTCACCGGGTTGACCATGCTTATCGGGTCGTAATACCCGAATCCTCGTATTCTACCCACCCCTAAAACCTCCATGTAAAAGTAATACCACCACGATGCACCCTTGCGTGGGCCCCCTGTGCCCCTATCCACGCACCGAACACATCAAACATAATGTCATCAGTGTCATACACCCCGCCATTCGCCTCTTGGTACATCTCATGTGCGAACCCCGCTACCACACTCAGCCCCACTGTCTGCCACACTGACTCCGTGTACTGGTATGTAACGTACCCTCCAACCATGCCAGCGGCAAGGTGCTTGGGTGAGTTGGAGTCGATTGCGGCTATGAGGATTAGTGATAGAAGCATCATGAAGCAGCCTTCTCCGCGAGAAAAGCATACCAGATGTCCACTAGCGGCACCTCCTTTGTGTCACCATACCGATCACCAACGTACAGGGCAAAGTCAGAACTTGTTTCTGAGCAGTCAAACGCAAACCATATCTCGGAGTACTGCGTTAGTTTGCCACGCGACATTGGGTTCGTGTCCTCTATTTCGAGCACGCAAAATCGGTTAGCCTCCTTGTCAACAAACCACCCATCTGGCACAACCATGCGGTTGTTGATGGTGTCAATAGTTTCCGCACCCCCGGCATCCTGTTCCTCAACAAACTTCACAAGTTCCTTCTTGAACCCAAACTTGCTCCACCCAAACCCGGTCTGCGCCTTACTCCTGGCGATAGCCACGTCTTCGATGCCCCTCTTCATGTCACTACTCCTTAAAGTAAAGGGGTGTGTGGACCCCCGAATCGAACGGGGATCCCATCGTTCCTAATGTGGCATACCATTTCCCCAATCCACACACCCCAGCGTTCCTGTCCCCTAGCTAAAGGGGTCCTCGTCAGGATCTTCACCGATTGCCTTGCGTGGGGCCTCGGCTGGTTCTTCGTCAGGGTCAACGTATGCAACCACCTCGTTGTATACATAGCCCTTGTCGTTGGGTTCTTTCTTCCCGACAACTACCATGCCACCTTGGTTAATGATAGCCTCCGCATCAAGCTCACCCGACTCCGCAGCTTCTGGATCACCAATCCCTTTAAGGAACTGTTTGACCTTCCATGACGCAGACTCGGTTCCAACAAGGTAGTCCTTTATCTTGACATCCTTGTCGGCCTCCATGTCGAAGGCCCGGATCTCAATCGTGACCATCTTATTGCCAGCTCTAGACACTGCATCCACAGCAGTCAGCACCACAAACTGGTACGTGCCAGGATCCAACAGCGGAAACTCCTTCTTGGGTGGTGCTTCCGTCCCACCAGATGTATCAAACTTCATTTACTTGCCTCCCGTTTCTTTTCCATGTACTTGATGCACTTGGCGATGTCTTCATGGGCCATCTCTGACCAGTCATCCACCTGTGCCTTGCTGAACCACTTCTCCACCAAGCCATCCTCAAGCCGTATCGCCTGATTCAACTTGATTGCCATTGACACTTGCGCTGGCGTTGCCAACTTAATGATATCACCAGTGCGCTCGATCACATCAGCACCGTACTTCTTGCTGAACTCCTGATATGACCATGGGAATGTCTTGCCATCAAGGAAATCATTCAACCGTGACTTCTTGATGATGGCATGGCGGGCGTTACCGATCTTCTTGATCTCCAACACAAGGTGGATCTCATAGCTGATCTTGTCCCAGCAGTCAGGCAGCAACCCAACCTTCTCGCCATCTTCCCAGTTGTCCTTGGCATGGCATATCAAGATCACGTTCATGTCAATCTTGGACAACCACCGGATCAACTTCCGCATCGGCTTGTTGGCTTCCTTCTTGTCACGACCAAAGGCATCGCCACCGTCTTCAGCGGCATCAGCCATTGTCTCATTGTAGAGTTTGGTCAGTGAGTCAATTACCAACGTCTTATACTTATGCTTGGTGGTAGCCAGTAGCTCCACCTGTTCAAGTACAATGTCAAACTTCTGGGATCCCTCATCAGGCCCCATGTACCCGGCACCACTCGCCGCCAACTTGTCGGTGTAGTGCTCAAGGTCAGCGCCGCGCTCGGTGTCAATGTAGTACACATCTGGGAAATCCAGACTTGCCCACGTCTTACCGACACCAGGAGGCCCATAGATTTGCACCTTGGGCTTTGCTGCCTTGGTTTTCTTGGGCTCAATTGCCGCAAGAGTCTTCGCCATACTTGTCTCCTTTCGTCCAGCGCACGCCCCATTGCGGTGCGGTGGAAGTCTAGGTGGGGCACTGAGCTAGAGGATGGAGCGGGCGCTCAGTGCCCCTGATTACGCAGCCGGGGCTGTGACGGAGAGGGAACCACGCCACATACAGCCACGCAATCATTAGTTGTTCATTTATGCCCCTAGAGCAACCTCTTATTGCTCACAGTGTCTAGTATCCCTGATAAACTCCCATCTGTCAACCTTTACTACTAGAAAATCCTTGTTGTCGTCATTCTTCACCCGACTGCGGATAGGCACGTAGTTATACAGGTGCCCGTCAAGATTGAGCTTATCGCCTGCCTTGACAGCCTTGCATATCTCCACCGCTGCCTCGCCCTCGATCATGGTGGCTATGTGTGCCTGCCTGCGCTTGTGACGGCCTGTTTTGGTCACAGAGGGCATAAACACTAATAACTTAACAAACGCCCTTGTGGGGCCATTAGCGTGCCTGTATGGGCCC
>Ga0255047_10000918_pt1 | contig 23142 bp, 24 predicted proteins | sample JV7_2_1_MG_FD_183640 | JGI IMG/M metagenome (GOLD analysis project Ga0255047, IMG submission 183640) | Seawater microbial communities from Jervis Inlet, British Columbia, Canada - JV7_2_1 | ecosystem: Environmental > Aquatic > Marine > Inlet | place: Canada: British Columbia | collected 2016-10-06 | reverse complement strand
GCGCCCGCCGGTAAAGACCGCGTGGCGGGCGGTGTTGATGAACAGCAGGCGGTCGTCGTCCGAGATGCGGGCTTGCAGCGCATAGGTGCGGCGCGGCTTGATCGATGACTGATCGAAACGCAGCCGGTAGGGGATCGGGCTGCCGGTGGCGCCGGTGATGCTATCCTCGGCAATCACTTGCGCCGGCGCGTCGGCAAGCGAGATATCGACGAGTTGCACGAGCACGGTTGCGGTTGGCGGCAGCGCCATGCGTTCGCGATAGTTCACGGTTCCCATCAGCATCGTGCTCTGCGCCACCGCGTTTGTGGCGGGCAAAAGCAGCGATGTGGTGAGAAGTCCTATGATACCGCGTCGTGAAATCATGATGGCCTCCGGTTTCGTTTATCAATCAGAAGGTAGAGGATCGCCCGTCCTTTGTCAGGTCCGGCGCGGGAACCGGTTTTACGGAATCTCCGCGCCCCAGCTTCGCGCGGTCTTCACGATCCACTCTCTATATAGTGTCAGCGGGGTTACGCCGGTGAGGCCGCCGCAGCCGGCTGAATTGTTCGCGCCCGTCGACCAGCTCACCACACCAACGACGATGCTGTTGCCATCCTGATCTTCGAACGCAGGCGCGCCCGAGTCTCCGGTGCAGGCGCCCATGCCCGCGCTTTTGTTCTGGGTTTGTGGATCCACCAAACGCACCTGCAACGTGCCGGGCTGGCCGGTGACAGCGAGCGGCGCCGCGCGGACCGTACCGACACCGGAGTCGATTCCTGCAACCGTTGATCCGATACCGACAACCGTGAAGCGCGACACGGGCGAAAAGGGAATGCGCGGAACGCCGAGAAGCGCGGCCGACTTGCCGGGCATCGGTGCGGACAGACGCAGCAGCGCGACATCCGCCGTGGCCCGATGCGCCGTGATGAACTGTGCGTTGTAGCGCGGGTGCACCGCGACCTGTTGCGGTGCGATCAGCCGAGGCGGTTTCGCCGAGTAGTCGATCACGCGATTGGCTGGGCCCGGCGCGATGCAATGCGCGGCGGTCAAAATGATGTTCGGCGCGATCATCGTACCGGTGCAGACGCCGCCGCCCGCCGCAGCGACGGTGACGATGGACTGCGCGACGCCCGTGCTGGGCGCGGAGCGGCTGCCGGTAATGGCGTGTGACGGCTGCACGAATGCAAATGTAGCGATGAGGGCGGCACAGAGGCGGGCAAGCAGGATCATCCGCAAGGTTGAGCCTCGCGGCGCGCGCTTTGTCAACCGATCAATGATGATGCGGCGGCAAGGATCGGGAGTGCTGGTCGTCCCGGCGAAGGCCGGGACCCATACTCCCTGTCGTTGCGATCGATAACGAGAATTTGCGATCCGTTGCCACTGAGAATTGGGGGTGATGGGTCCCGGCCTTCGCCGGGACGACGCAGACAACGTGATCTCAGTTTACATGAAAGTTTCATCACATGCCTGCCTATCTCATTACCGCGCCAGCGGCCGAGCCACTGTCGCTTGTGGACGCGAAGCACTTCCTGCGCGTGGAACACGGCGACGACGACGCCATCATTACGGCGCTGGTGTCCGCCGCGCGCAACCATATCGAGGCGCTGACGCGCAATGCACTGATCGTGCAGACCTGGCGGCTGGTGCTCGACCGCTGGCCTGATGGCGGACGTATCGCGCCGCGCATCGGCCCGCTGCGCGCGCTCGCCGCAGCCCGCGTATTCAACGCGGAGAATGATGCGAGCACGATTGATCCCGAGATCTTCGTGGTCGATGCCGCGGCGGGTGTACTTGCCGCGCCGAGCTGGTCGCTGCCGGTGCCGGGGCGCAGCGTCGCGGGCATCGAACTCGATATCGAAGTCGGATTCGGCGCGGCGGCGAGCGACGTGCCCCCGACATTGCTGCAGGCGATCCGCATGCTGGTGGCGCACTGGTATGAAAACCGTGGCCTCATCGCCATCGGCTCAAGCGTCGCGGTGATGCCGGCCAGCGTCAACGCCATGATCGCCTCGCATCGGGTGCTGTCGCTATGATCGATCCCGGACAGTTGAAGACCCGGCTGGTGATCCAGCGGCCTGTCGAGACGCCTGACGATCAGGGCGGGGTGGTCCGCACCTGGACGACGTTCGCCACGGTGTGGGCGCAGGTCACGCCGCTATCGGCACGCCGCGGCGTCGAGGCGGATTCCGACGGTGCGACGCAGAGCTATCGCATCGTCCTGCGCAGCAACTTCTCGTTCACGCTGCAGCATCGCTTCAGTGACGGCGCAAGGATCTATCGCATTGTCGCGATCCGCGACCGCGACGACCGCCGCTTTATCGAGATCGATGCGGACGTGCGGGTCTCGTAATCGGCCTTTATTCCTCCCCCCTGTGGGGAGGGTCGGCCGAGCGAAGCGTGGGCCGGGGTGGGGCTTCGGGCTACTCGCGCGATCCACCCCCACCCGACGCGTTGTTCGCTTCGCTCTCACGCGCCACCCTCCCCACAAGGGGGAGGGAAAGGAAAGCGCTGCCCGACTTTCAGGACATCACTCATGACCACAGCCCACGTGGCGCTGCGCGCCGCGATCCATGACGCGTTGCTGACGGACGGCGCGCTCACCACAGCACTCGGCGGCGGCAGGATCTACGATGAACCGCCACGCGATGCCGAGTTTCCCTATGTCACGCTCGGCGAGGCGCGGCTGATCGATGCGTCGTCCGACGGTGGACAGACGCAGGAACATCAGCTCACGCTGCATGCCTGGTCACGCAAAGGCGGCCATCGCGAGGCGCATGTCATCGCCGGAGCATTGCTGCAGGCGCTCGACGATGCGCCGCTGTCGCCCCACGGGCATCGGCTGGTCAATCTGAGATTTTCAATCGCCGACATTCGCCGCGAGTCCGACGGGCGCACCTATCACGCGCTGGTGCGGTTTCGCGCTGTCACGGAACCTTTGACCTGAAGCGAATTCAGCAAAAGTGGACACCGGTTTTGCGTCCGAATTCGCGTCAACATTGAGGAGAGAACGATGGCCGCCCAGAAAGGCAAGGACCTGCTGCTGAAGATGAGTGACGGCGCGGGCTTCGTGACCGTCGCCGGGTTGCGCAGCCGCCGGATCGCGTTCAACGCCGAGACGGTCGATGTGACGCACGCGGAATCCACCGAGCGCTGGCGCGAGTTGCTCGCAGGCGCGGGTGTCAAGCGCGCGTCGGTGTCGGGCAGGGGACTGTTCAAGGACTCAGCCTCCGACGCGCTGGTGCGTCAGGCGTTCTTCGACGGTGTGCTGAAATCCTGCCAGGTCGTGGTGCCGGACTTCGGCGTCATCGAGGGCCTGTTCCAGATTTCGAGCCTTGAGTTTTCCGGTGAACACAACGGCGAGGTGACGTTCGACCTTGCGCTGGAATCCGCCGGTGCGCTGACATTCACGGCGGGTTGATCATGGCGAATATTTATCGCGGGGAAATCTCCGCAGACCTCGGCGGCAGGCGGCGCACACTGGTGCTGACGCTCGGCGCGCTGGCCGAACTGGAATCCGCATTCGAGGCCAGCGATTTGATGGCGCTTGCGGAGCGCTTCGGCACCGGGCGGCTGTCGGCGCGCGATCTGGTTCGCATCATCGCGGCGGGATTGCGCGGCGCCGGCGAGACGGTTTCGGATGATGACGTCGCGGCCATGACCGTCGACGGCGGCGCGGCCGGATATGTCCGAGTCGCCGCCGCTCTCATTACTGCAACATTCGACGGCGCACCGATCAGCGAGACGTCATGAAGCCGTTTCCATGGGCGCAGGCAATCGGCTTCGGCATCGGCGTGTTGCGTCTGCCGCCGGATCATTTCTGGCGCATGACGCCGCGTGAACTGGCCTATGCAGTCGCGGCTGTGCGCGGTCCGAACCGCGAGCCGATCGATCGCACGGCGCTGGATCAGCTGATGCAAAGATTTCCCGACAAGGCGCGTGGAGCATAGGCATGGCATTCGAAGCCTCGAGCGAAGAGTCGTCGCAGTCACTGGACAGCGTAAGTTTGCGAACGCGCGAATTGACGATGGGCGCGAATGCGTTTTCGCGCGCGATGACAGGGGCCTTCCGGTCGTCGGTCATCGGCGGCAGGCAATTTGACGATGTGCTGAAGTCGCTGACGCTTCGGCTGTCCGACATGGCAGTGCGGCTTGCCTTCAAGCCGCTGGAAAAGAGTATTTCAGGCGGGATCGAGAGCTTGCTGTCAGGCCTCGTGGGCGCCGTTGGTTCCGGCGATGCCTCGCCGAAGTTCGCCAGCGGCGCGGTGAAACCGTTCGCGAGCGGCGGCGTGATCGGCACGCCGACCTATTTTCCGCTGATGCAGGGCGGCGTCGGTCTCGCCGGCGAGGCGGGTCCGGAGGCGATCATGCCGCTGGCGCGCGGGCCGGACGGCAAACTCGGCGTCACCGGGCGCGGCGGCGGCAACAGCATCACGATCCAGATCGCGACGCCGGACCTCGAAAGTTTCCGCCGCTCGGAGAACTACATCACCGGCCAGATCGCGCGCGCGGTCTCGCGCGGGCAGCGGAATCTCTAGTTCACGCGGTCGCGCAATCCCTTGACGCCCTTGTGCTCGGCGCAATGGTCGCAGCAATAGAACGTGCCCTTGTTCTCAAGTCCGTGACCGACAATGCGCGTGCCGCAATTGGCGCATGTCGGCGCCAGGGCGTGGATCGCACATTCGAAGCTGTCATAAGTGTGGGTCTTGCCGGCCAACGTGACCTGAAAAGCCTTGTCGTAGTCGTTTCCGCAGGTTTCGCACTGGGCCATGGCCTGATCTCCGTTCGGTTACGTCAGCATCCGACCAGTCAATGACCGCCGGGCGCATCAGTTCCCGGCCGTCCTCAACAAACACCGGGGTGAACAATGCCCGCCAGCTTTCATGAAATCCTGTTTCCGCTCGACATCGCGCTGAAGAGCGCGGGCGGGCCGGAGCGGCGCACCGACATTGTTACCTTCGGCTCGGGTCGCGAGGAACGCAACGCGCGTTGGGCGCATTCGCGCCGCCGTTTCGATGCCGGTTACGGCGTCAAGACGCTCGACGCCTTGCAGGAGGTGGTGGCGTTTTTCGAGGAGCGGCGCGGGCAGCTCTACGGTTTCCGCTGGCGCGACCGGCTCGATCATTCCTCCGCGCAGTCGGCATCGGATATTTCGCCGCTCGATCAGATGCTGGCCAGCGGCGATGGCACGCGCGCGGCGTTTCAACTGGCCAAGACTTACGGCAGCACTTATGCGCCGTACACGCGCGCCGTTGCAAAGCCGGTGCCGGGCAGCGTGCGTGTGGCGGTCGCGGGCACGGAAGTCCCGTCCGGCACGGCATTCACCTGCGACAGCACAACCGGCATCGTGACGTTTCTCGGGGGGCATATTCCCGCGAGCGGCGCGGCGGTGACGGCGGGTTTCCTGTTCGATGTGCCGGTGCGGTTCGACACCGACTATCTCGAAGTTGATTTGTCGGCTTTCGCGGCGGGCGCGATCCCGAAGATTCCGCTGGTGGAGATCCGGCCATGAGAGAGATTCCATCGGCGCTCCAGGCCAGGCTCGATTCCGGCGTGACCACACTTTGTCATTGCTGGAGGCTGACGCGGCGCGATGGTGTCGTGCAGGGCTTCACCGATCACGACGACGATCTGATGATCGGAGGCGTGACCTATCGCGCGGGTACAGGCTTCACCTCGTCCGAGGCCACCAGCCGTTTCGATCTCTCGGTCGATGGCGCGGAGATCGCGGGCGCGCTGTCGGATGATGCATTGCTGGAGAGCGATCTGGCTGCAGGCAACTACGACGCAGCCGGCGTCGAGACCTGGCTGGTGGACTGGAGCGACGTGTCGCTGCGTGTGCTGACCGCGCGCTCGACGCTGGGTGAAGTCAAACGTGAGGGCCAGGCGTTCAGCGCCGAGTTGCGCGGGCTTGCGGATCAACTGTCGCAACAGAGCGGGCGGTTGTTCACCGCGCGATGCGGCGCGGATTTAGGTGACGCGCGCTGCAAGGTCGATCTGACGGTATCGGCATTGCGCGGCGCGGGCACGGTCGCGAGCATCGAGTCGGTGTCAACGCTGGTGGCATCCGGCCTCAATGCGTTTGGCGAGGGCTGGTTCACCAACGGCAAACTGAGCTGGACGTCAGGCGCGAATGACGGTCTGTCTGTCGAGATCAAGGATCATCGCATAGCGTCGGGGCATGCGCGGCTGTCGCTGTGGCAGGCCATGCCGGAAGCCATTGCAAGTAGCGACAGCTTCACCGTCACGGCCGGGTGCGACAAACGCTTCGCGACCTGCCGCGAGCGCTTTGCCAACGCAGTCAATTTTCGCGGCTTTCCGCACATCCCCGGCAACGATTTCGTCATCGCCTCGCCCGATGCGGGGGCGGGAAACGATGGCGGGTCGATGTCGGGGTGAGGATGTGTTTCTCACCTCTCCCCGTTCTTACGGGGAGAGGTCGTGAGCGAAGCGAGCGGGTGAGGGGCATGCTTCCGCGCGCGATGTTGCCCCTCACCCAACCCTCTGCCCGCGGGCGGGGAGAGGGAACGCATCGTGCTCCTAGTCTGGACATTCCACCAATGGCTTCATCTCTCACCAGCGCCGCCATCGTCGCCGAGGCGCGCGAATGGATCGGCACGCGTTATCGCCATCAAGGCGCGTTGAAAGGCGTCGGCTGCGATTGTCTTGGCCTCGTGCGCGGGGTCTGGCGCAACTGCGTCGGCTCCGAGCCGGAAATGCCGCCCGCTTATGCGCCGGACTGGGCCGAAGCATCGGGGATCGAGACGCTAGCGGAGGCCGCGACGCGGCATCTTGTGCCGGTGGCACGTGACGACATCGGCGGCGGTGACGTGCTGCTGTTTCGCTGGCGCGAGGGATATGTCGCCAAGCACGCGGCGATCGCGACATCCGAAGGCACCATGATCCACGCCCATGACGGCGCGGCAGTGTGTGAGGTCGCGCTGTCGCCGTGGTGGCGGCGGCGTCTTGCCTATGTGTTTCGGTTTCCGGGAGTGACGGACTAGTTGCCGGCTTCTTCACCTCTCCCCCGCAGGCGGGGAGAGGTCGGATCGTGTAGCGATCCGGGTGAGGGGCATGCATCCGCTCAATGACATTGCCCCTCACCCCAACCCTCTCCCCTCAGGCGGGGAGAGGGAGCAAATCGAGCTTCGCTCGCAATGACGAGTTCATAACTCTCAACTTACCGTTGGATGAGCTTCTGATGGCAGCCCTTGTTCTTTCAGTCGCCGGCGGCGCCGCGGGCGCGGTGTTCGGCCCGGCAGGCGCCATCGCAGGCCGGATCGCCGGTGCACTCGTTGGCAACTTCATCGACCGTTCGCTGTTTGCGCAGGATTCAAGCCGCAGCGTGCAAGGGCCGCGGCTCGCCGATCTCGATGTCATGGCCTCCACCGAAGGCGCGCCGATTCCACGCGTCTACGGCCGGGCGCGGCTGTCTGGGCAGGTGATCTGGGCGACGCGCTTCGAGGAAGTGATCACGACCCGCACCGAGACCTCAGGCGGCGGCGGCGGAGGAGGAAAGGGTTTCGGCGGCGGAGGAGGCGGCGGAGGAGGCGGCGGTGGCGGTGGCACCGTCACCACCACGACGACCACATACTCTTACTATGCAAACTTCGCGATCGGGTTGTGCGAAGGCGAGATCGGCCATGTCGGCCGCATCTGGGCCGACGGCAAACCGCTCGATATATCGAACCTCAATGTGCGCGTTCATCGCGGCGGCGAGGATCAGGCGGCAGACGACCTGATCATCGCGAAGGAGGGCGCGGGCAATGCGCCGGCCTATCGCGGTCTCGCTTACGTCGTGTTCGAGCGGTTGCCGCTGGCGGATTTCGGCAACAGGATTCCGCAACTGTCGTTCGAGATCATACGGCCGATCGGCAAGCTCGAGCAGATGACGCGTGCGGTGACGCTGATCCCCGGTGCGACCGAGTTTGGCTATGAGACATCTGCCGTGGTGCGCGTGCTCGGTCCCGGACAATCCGCGCCGGAAAACCGTCACGTCACCAATGCGGCGTCGAACGTCGTTGCCTCGCTCGACGATCTTCAGTCGACGTGCCCCAATCTCGAACGCGTCGCTATCGTTGTCGCGTGGTTCGGCAATGATCTGCGTGCAGGCAATTGCACCGTGCGCCCGTGCGTCGACAGCGCCATCAAGGTGACCTCGGGCAGGACGTGGTCGGTTGCGGGATTGGGCCGGGCAAGCGCGACAGTTGTCTCGACGGTAGAGGGGCGTCCGGCTTATGGCGGCACGCCGTCCGACGACAGCCTGCGCAACCTGATTGCAGAACTGAAGGCGCGCGGCCTGAAGATTACGCTCTATCCGTTTTTGATGATGGACATACCGGCCGGCAACACACTGACCGATCCATGGACCGGAGCGTCCTCACAACCGGTCTATCCCTGGCGCGGGCGCATCACATGCAGTCCCGCGCCGGGCGTGAGCGGATCGCCGGACGGTACAAGTGCAGCGGGGACGCAGATCGCGAGTTTCTTTTCCGGCGGCGGCGGCTGGAATTATCGCCGCATGATCTTGCACTACGCCAGCCTCGCGGTCTCGTCCGGCGGTGTCGATGCCTTCCTGATCGGCTCGGAACTGAAGGCGCTGACACGCGTTCGTTCGGCATCCGGCGTGTATCCGGCGGTACAGGCGCTGACCACGTTGGCTTCGGATGTAAAGGCTGTCGTCGGCGCAGGCACTGTCGTGACCTATGGCGCGGACTGGACCGAATACGGCTCTCACGTGATCGGCAGCGAGGTGCGCTTTCCGCTCGATCCGCTGTGGGCGTCATCGGCCATCGACGCCGTCGGCATCGATTACTATGCGCCTTTGTCGGACTGGCGCGACGATGCAGGACAGCTCGATGCGTCGCTCACGTCGTCGATCCATAACCGCGCCTATCTCGCAGCGAACCTGAACGGAGGCGAAGCCTATGACTGGTATTACGCCGACGATGCTGCGCGCGCCGCGCAGACACGCGCGCCGATCACCGACGGTCTTGGCAAGCCGTGGATCTATCGGCCAAAGGATCTGTGGAACTGGTGGGCCAACCCGCACATCGAACGCGTCGGAGGTGCCGAGCTCGGCAGCGCGACGGCATGGACGCCGCGCAGCAAGCCGATCTGGCTCACTGAAGTTGGTTGCCCGGCCGTGGATAAAGGCGCGAACCAGCCCAGTGCGTTTCCCGATGCCAGATCGATCGAGGGCACCATTCCCTATTTCTCGAACGGCCAGCGCGATGACCTGATCCAGCGCCGCTACTTGGAGGCCGTCATCAGCGCGTTCGATCCGGCGTTCGGTGCGGATGAACTGAATCCCGTGTCGCCGGTCTATGGCGGTCGCATGCTTGATGTCTCCGGGCTTCATCTATGGACCTGGGATGCGCGGCCCTATCCGGTGTTTCCCGCCGCAGCGGATGTCTGGAGCGACGGGCCGAACTGGCAGACCGGGCACTGGCTGACCGGACGGCTTGGCGCCGCGCCGCTCGATGCGCTGGTCGGTGCGATCCTCACGGATGCGGAGGTGGCCGATGCGCGCACGGACAACCTGCGCGAAAGCTGCGACGGCTATGTGGTGGATCGTCCGATGTCGCCGCGTGCGATGATCGATCCGCTGGCGATGGCTTATGCGTTCGATGCGACGGTGGCGGGCGGAGAGCTGACGTTCGTTCAGCGCGGCGCGCCGCCGGTCGCGGAAATTGCGGAGGACGAACTGGTCGATTCGCAGAAGGGTGCGCTGGCGCGGCTGACGCGCGGCCAGGAAACCGAATTGCCGCGCGAAGTCTCGTTTGGATTCACGGACGGCGCTGCCGACTATCGGCGTTCCGCCGTGACGTCACGGCGGCTGGTCGGCGGTTCGAATCGCACCCTGCAATCGGATTTTGCTGTCATCACAGACGATGCTGCCGCGATCCGCCGTGCCGATATCTGGCTGCAGGATCTATGGGCGGGGCGCGAGAGTATTGCGTTTTCACTCGGGATGAAGGCATTGCCGCTGACGCCGGGCGATGTGGTCGGCGTGACGATCAATGCGCGGCGGCGGCTGTTCGAGATTTCCGAGCTCGTGGACACGACTTCGCGGCAGATCAAGGCGCGGAGTATCGATCCCGAGGTGTTCTCGGTGCCGCTGTTTGTGCCGCGCGTGAAGCCACCCGTCATTCCGCCGGCGCTGGGGCCGGTGCAGGCGCTGGTGCTCGATCTGCCGAGCATCGATTCATCCGAGCCGCCGGTGCTGACGCGGCTGGCGATCTTCGCCGATCCCTGGCCGGGTTCGGTGACGGTGTGGCGTTCGACCGACGGTTTGAGCTTCGAGAAGGCGGCGACAGCGTTCGTGCCATCGGTGATCGGTGAAACGCTCGATGCGCTTCCGGCTGGCCCAACAAGTTGCTGGGATCGCGGCGGCGAGGTGCATGTGGCGCTTTACGGCGGCGCGCTGGCGTCAGTCACTGAGGCGCGGGTGCTCGATGGCGCGAATGCCGCCGCGGTGCTCAATACAGCGGGGACATGGGAAATCCTGCAGTTCGCCAATGCTGAACTGGCCGGAGACAAGACCTACAAGCTGTCGCGCTTGCTGCGGGGGCAGGCGGGCAGCGAGTATGCCGTCGCCGATCCGCTGCCCGCGGGGTCGCCGTTCGTACTGCTCGACGACTATGTGGTGACGATTGCGCGCGGTCTTGGCGCGCTTGATCGTGCCATCGATCTACGCATCGTTGCAACCGGCCGCAGCCACGACGATCCTTCGGCTTTGGCCATGACTGTAACGCCGCAGCCCACGGCGCTGATGCCATTGTCGCCTGTCTACGTCAAAGCGGTGCGCGCAGGCGATGGCATTCATGTGTCGTGGATCCGGCGCACCCGCCGCGACGGCGACAACTGGGGCGTCGAGGTGCCGCTCGGAGAAGACGCCGAGGCTTACACGCTGGATATTCTTTCCGGCGCGTCCGTGGTGCGGAGCATTTCGTCCTCTGCGCCGTCGGCGCTTTACGCCGCTGCCGACGAACGCGCCGACTTCGGCGCGCCGCAATCAAGTCTGCATGGCCGCGTGTCGCAAATGTCGAGCACGGTCGGGCGCGGGCATCCAACCGAATTCACTCTCACACTCTGAGCAATCATGACAGACACAGTCCATCTCGGGTTGCCTTTCATCGAAGGCAGCCAGGCGCAGAAGCATGTCACGCACAATGAGGCACTACGGATTCTGGACGCCGTGGTGCAGATCGGCGTGCTCGACACCGATCGTACCACGCCGCCGCTCGCACCTGCGGGCGGCGACCGCCATATCGTGGCGAGCGGCGCGACCGGTGCATGGTCTGGACAAGCGGACGCAGTCGCCGTCTTTGAAGACGGCACATGGCGCTTTCTGACCCCGAAGCTCGGCTGGTGTGCGTGGTCGGACGCCGACGGTGCGTTGCTCGTCTATGACGGTGCGGCGTGGACCGAGGCCACCGGCAGCGGCGCCATGCCGGGCAGTGTCGCGCAACTCGGTATCAACGATACTGCCAGCGCTCCGAACCTGCTCACGGTGAGGTCGAACGCGGCGCTGTTCAATGCTGTCGCCGTCGCCGGCGGAGGCACCGGCGATATCCGTCTGCAAATCTCCAAAGAGGCCAGCGCGAAAACCGCGTCGTTGGTGTTCTCGGATGCATTTTCGGGCCGCGCAGAATTCGGTCTGATCGGCTCCGACGCTTTCAAGCTCAAGGTCTCGAACGACGGATCTACGTTTGTCGAAGCGCTGGCGATCGACCAGAGTTCGGGCAATGCCACGTTTCCGCGTGGCCTTGCGCTGACCGGTGTGATTTCTCCGTCGCAGATTACGTCGAACCAGAACGACTACACTCCAACCGGCATTGCATTTGCGTCCGTGGTCAATCTCTCGTCCGATGCCTTGCGCAGCGTATCGGGACTGGCGGGCGGGGCGGAGGGCCGCATCATCACGCTCATCAATACAGGCAGCCAGATCGTCTCGCTGCTGAGTGAGAGTGCGTCATCGATGGCCGCCAATCGCTTTGCGCTCGGGAGCGATCTTGCCATTGGCGCGAAGCAGGCGGTGATCCTGCGCTACGATGGCACGGCGTCTCGCTGGTATGCGGTCGCGCGGCCGGGTGGCCGGGAAGTGCTCACCGCGAACCGCACCTATTATGTGCGCACGGACGGCAACGACAGCAACGACGGACTTACCAATACCTCTGGTGGGGCCTTTCTGACGATTCAAAGGGCGATCAATGTCGCCGCCGGGCTGGATCTGTCGATTTACAGCATCACGATTCAGGTCGCCGACGGCACATATACCGGCGGCGCCATCGTCAATGCGCCCTGGATTGGTGCCGGGGATGTGACACTTCAGGGCAATGTCTCGACGCCGGCCAATGTGGTGATCTCGACGACCGGCGTGCACTGCATTTCCGTTCAGAATAATGGCCGCTTGAGAGTCGGAGGCGTCAAATTCCAAACCATGACCTTCGGTATCGCGCTCGCGGCCACGTCCGGAGGCAAGATCGATATTGTTTCGCCGGTCAACTTCGGCGCCTGCGCGACGTTTCACATGAACGCGGATGGCGGCGGCAAGATCCTGTGTTCATCGAATTACACGATTTCCGGAAACACCCCCGCTCATGCGGTGGCGATTTCTTTTGGATATTTCTACGTTGCAGGAAATACCATCACCATTACGGGGTCGCCTTCACTGGGTACGTTCGCGCAGTCCACCCGCACGGGTTACATGGAATGGATCAGCAATACATTTTCGGGATCAGCGACAGGCGCGCGCTATAGCACCGCGACCGGCGGGGCCATCTTCGTCAATGGCGGGGGAACGAGCTATCTGCCCGGCAATTCCGCCGGCTCGGTGACGTCGCCCGGGTGGTATGGGTGAGTTCGATGTCCGCGGCTTGGCCGGTGCGAGGCTCACACCACTGCCGAAAAAGGCCTTAAGCAGCGGGAGCCGGGAACGCGATGGCGTGTACATCAACGCCGTGTTTCGCCGGATCTGATTCCATAAACAACGTCCACTGATCGTTACAGCCCGCCCCTGGCGGGCTGTTTTCATTTGGAGAACTGACATGACACTCGCATCACTGCGTGATCGCCTTTCCGCGCCTGTGGAGTGGGCCGCCAGCCAGGTCGCGGCTCGGCCCAAGGCCACGCTGATTACCTGGATTACGTCGCTCGCACTCACCGCGTGGGTGTTCTGAAATGGCGACGGAGTCTTACAATGTCGCGCTCACGCGGCTGCTGAAGGACGAGGGCGGTTACACCGATCATCCGTCCGATCCCGGTGGGCCGACCAATTTCGGCATCACGCTTGCTGACGCGCGGCGCTACTGGAAGGGCAACGCTACCGCGGACGACGTGCGTGCCTTGCCGCAAACCGTCGCGCGGAAGATCTATCGCGAGCGTTACTGGAACGCGCTGCGCTGTGACGAACTGCCGGCCGGTGTCGACTACGCGGTGTTCGACTATGGGGTGAACTCCGGCGTCGGCCGTGCGGGGAAGGTGCTGCGACGGGTGTTGAAGCTGTCCGATCGCACCAGCATCGTGAGCGATAAGGTCATCGCAGCAGCGGGAGAACGCGCCGCGAGCGATCTTGTCATCGCGATCTGCGCGGAGCGCATCGGGTTTCTGCGCGGCTTGAAAACATTTCCGGTGTTTGGGCGCGGCTGGACCGCTCGTGTCAACGGCGTGCGCGCCGCGGCGCTGGCGATGGCGCAGAGCCGTCCGCTTGCGCCGGTCGCGAGTGCGCCCGCCGAGGCATCGCCAGGCAAGGCTGTCGTGCCTGTGAAAATTCCGGCGGGGCCGGCGTCCGCCGGCGCGGTGATCGCCGCGGGCGCGGCGAGTGCGGCGGCGACCTCGCGGCTTGAAGTGGTTGCGATGGTTGCTGGGGCAGCGGCGGTGACCGCGCTGGCGATCTTTCTCATCTGGCGCTGGCGGCACCGCGCGCATCAGGAAGCGGCGGTGATGCCGCCTGTGGAAGGGACATCCAATGGATTGGGGTAACATTGCAAGGCAGGTGATCGGGCTCGGCGCACCGATTCTCGGGACCGCGCTGGGCGGTCCGCTCGGTGCTGCTGCGGGACGCATTCTCGCCGAGGTCGTCGGCGCGTCCGACGCAACGCCGGAGGCGGTCGGCAAGGCTCTGACGACGAGCAGTGCGGATCAGATCGCGCAGGCAGAGAATACATGGGCCGAAGCCATTCGCGCCGAAGCGGAGGCCGCGCGTGGTTCGGTCGCCGAGACGCAGGCGACGATCCGCGCGGAACTCGGCAGCGAGGATTTACTTCAACGGCTCTGGCGTCCGCTTTACGCGCTGGAACTGACTTTGGAATGCGCCGCCCTCTGGGCTGTCCTGGTCCACGAATTCTGGACCGGCGACATGACGGCGATCAACGCCCTGATCGGCGCGACGGGCCTTCTGGTCAGCTATTGGGGGTTCCGATTCGGCGTGTTAGGCGTCTACATGAGCGGCCGGACCCGTGAAAAGGTCTGCGCCGCCACCGGCCAGAATGACCCCGGCGTCTTCGGCAAGCTGGTCAAGGCGGTGGTGAAGAGGAAGTGAGTATGGAGAAAAAGTAATCTCCGGCGCGGCTTTGTTCATGAGGCATTCACTGCTGCGCCGTTCATCTAGGTTATCTTGAACCTGCCATTCGGAGGTGACGTTGCGCCTTCTCGTTGTTGAAGACGATCCCGATCTCAACCGCCAGCTCACGACGGCTTTGTCCGATGCGGGCTATGTCGTTGACCGCGCATTCGATGGCGAGGAGGGGCACTTCCTCGGTGATAGCGAGCCTTACGATGCGGTGGTGCTGGACATCGGCCTGCCCAAGATGGACGGCATTTCGGTGCTGGAAGCGTGGCGTCGCAACAAGCGCACCATGCCGGTGCTGATCCTCACAGCGCGCGACCGCTGGAGTGACAAGGTACAGGGCTTCGATGCCGGCGCCGACGATTATGTCGCCAAGCCGTTCCACCTTGAGGAAGTGCTGGCGCGGATCCGCGCGCTGCTGCGGAGAACTGCGGGTCACGCCCAGTCCGAACTGACCTGCGGGCCGGTGATGCTGGATACCCGCACCAACCGCGTCAGCGTCAACGGCAATCCCATCAAGATGACGTCGCACGAGTATCGGCTGCTGGCCTATCTGATGCATCATTCCGGCCGCGTGGTGTCGCGCACCGAGCTGGTCGAGCATCTGTACGATCAGGACTTCGACCGCGACAGCAACACCATCGAGGTGTTCGTCGGGCGCATCCGCAAGAAGCTCGACGTCGATATCATCCAGACCGTGCGCGGCCTCGGCTATCTGCTGACGCCGCCGCCCGCAACCAATGCGCATTAGAATATGATAAGTTCAGGTGGAGCGGAATGCTTCCACCGTCATTGCGAGCGGAGCGAAGCAATCCAGAGCAACGCAAATGACTGGATTGCTTCGTCGCAAGTGCTCCTCGCAATGACGCGTGATTGGACGCGCGCTACGCACGGGGAGAATTTTTGACCCGCCGCACGAAATCTCTCGCGACACGGCTGTTTCTGTCCGCGACGGCCTGGGTGGTGCTGATCCTCGTCATCACCGGCATTGTGCTGTCGACGGTCTACAGGCGCTCGACCGAGCGCGCCTTCGACCGCCGGCTCAATTTCTATCTCCGCACATTGATCGCCGAAGCGGCGCAACCTGACGATCCGAACGACAAAAGCGACAAGTCCGAAAGATCCGTGCAGTCGCTCGGCGAGCCGCTGTTCGAACTGCCGTTGTCGGGCTGGTACTGGCGCATGGCGCGCACCGACGGCGACAAGCCGGAAGTGCGTGCATCGCGCTCGCTGTGGGATGCCTCGCTGCCGAAGCTCGAAGATCAGGGCGTCGAACTCGATCAGTCCGGCGTGCGGCTCGGCTATGTCACCGGCCCGGAAAACCAGCATCTGCGCATGGTGGAGCGGCCGGTTGATCTTGGTACCGAGGGAAAATATCTCGCCACCGTCGCAGGTGACGCCACTGAAATCTCCGAGGAAACCTGGGCCTTCAATAGCTATCTGGCGCTGACGTTCGCGGCGCTGACGGTCGGCCTGCTGCTGACCACGATCTTTCAGGTGCGGTTCGGTCTGGCGCCGCTGAAGCGGATTTCCAACTCGCTGGCCGCCATCCGCTCGGGGCAGGCGGAGCGGCTGGAGGGTGAGTTTCCGGAGGAGATCGCGCCGCTGGCGCGCGAAACCAACGCGCTGCTTGATGCGAACCGGGCCATCGTCGAGCGCTCGCGCACCCATGTCGGCAATCTCGCACACGCGATCAAGACGCCGCTCTCCGTCATCGTCAACGAGGCCGGAGCCAATCGCGGCGATCCGTTTGCGGCCAAGGTTCTGGAACAGACCGACATCATGCGCGATCAGGTCGCGCATCATCTGGAGCGTGCTCGCATCGCCGCGCGTGTGACCACCATCGGCACCATCACCGAGGTCGCGCCGGTGATCGAGGCGCTGGCGCGGACGATGGAGAAGATCCACCGCGACCGGGATATCCTCATCGACGCGGAAATCAACGACGGCGCGAAGTTTCGCGGCGAGCGGCAGGACCTTGAGGAGATGGCCGGCAATCTCGTCGACAATGCCTGCAAGTGGGCGGGTCAGCGGGTGTTCATCGAAGTATTGATAGAGCGTTCGGCGGCGAATGCGCTCGATCCGATCCTGCGCATCATTGTCGATGACGACGGCCCGGGTCTGTCACCCACGGAGCGAACCCAGGTGGCCCGCCGCGGCCAGCGTCTGGACGAGACCAAGCCGGGTTCCGGCCTCGGCCTGTCCATCGTCACCGATCTGGCCCAGCTTTACGGCGGCAGTTTCACGCTCGGGGCGGCTCCGATCGGCGGTCTGCGCGCGGAACTGGTGCTGCCGGGGGTGTGATCGCCGCCGCTCTGTCGCCCCATTCGTCCGTTCCAAAGCGCCCGCCGATAGAAATTGATGGGGAAAAACGCTGAAATCTCGCGCCTGTTAACAGTGGGGATAATTACCCATGTGGGACGAATCGGGTACTCCACCCCTAGTGGGATCACTGCTCGCGACCTACCAGACCAGCGTGCAAAAACTTGATCCGTTTGACTGATTCCGGAGTGGTCCAGATGTCACGAGTTCCCAAAATGCACAAAAATGGGACCTGCTGAACCAAATTGGTCGTTGCACGTTTGTTTCCTGTGAGTTAGACACTCAAAGGTTGCGAATAGCCACTTGACTCCCTGATTCGGCTTCTATAAAAGCCGCGCCTTTTTGAATTGAGTCGCTATTATGAAAGTCGGTGTCATGTCTAAATTTGACGAGCTAGCGCGGGTTTTGTTCGAGGGCGATGTCGTCGCCACCGACTTTAAAACCATGCCCGGCACCGGAGCCGATCTTTCTAGAGACCAAATGGCAAAATCCCTTTTGGAATCAATGAAACGAGTCGGTTTAGTTCGGGATGGCAAGCTGGTAAGCCCCGAATAAAATTTAGTATCAGGCAGTATACAACCTGTACGTTTGTCGCCTATGACGTTTCTATGTCAAAGGCTGATTTTGTTCGATCTTTGCAGTTTGAAAGTAAGGCGCTTAGTCCCTTTGATATCTCTCAAAGGCTAAGGCAGCTTCATGGCTGTGTATCGGTATGTCAGTTAGACCCAGATCTGTCGTCAGCCGAATATCGCGGCTATATGGTCCGATATCGAGAAAAGCGGGATAGGTCTCCAGAGAACCCCGAGCTGTATGTCTGCGTCGTATCTGCGGACCAGTCGATCGCTTGGCAACAACTCACCTGGGCCAAGGAGATATTGCAAATCTTAGATCGCCCCGAACATCGCACCGGCAATAGGACAGCGCTTGGGGCGATGATGGATGTGCGTAAAGTGCGCACTCCAAATGGCAACGGAACGCCATTGAATGTAATGGCAGATAAAAACGGTCTAACCTTAGCGCTCGGTAGTCGAATTCCACAGGTCTATCGCAACAGCTTGCGTGGTACCCGCACGCGGCCCTCCAATGATGCACTTGAAGCGATGCTTCTGGTTCCCAAAGAACTAATCGATTGGCTTCTATCCGACGAGTTCGAAAGACAGTTCGAACAAGCGCTCGTTGAATGTAACGATTGAACGGGCAGCTTGATGCTACAGCGCTACCGTATGCTCTGATTCTCAGGGCACTCTAGATGGGGCGCGCTTTGGTGGGCCATCAAGCCGATCTGGCTTAAATAATTGAATGTCCTAATTCCGCGCCTCTAGGCCTTGGACACCGGCCGCGGTACGGCCTGCCGCAATCTGGACGGCGGTGGGCTAGGGCCCGAAGCCGTAATCCACCCCCAAATCCCTGTTTCTCAACGCGAAATTAACGACGTCCCGGCTATCACACCCGGTGGACACCTGCCGGTGCCACCGAAGGTGAGCGTTTGGGCGCATGAGCCAATCGTCGATCGAGCGATTGAGAGAGTATCTCGGGCAGCTTCCGCCGAAGGCGCAAGCGTTGCTGATGCGCGAGTTCGAGCGTGCGATCGAGCGCGGCGAGGACGTGACCGTCGCCAATTTCGTGCTCGAGCAACTGCGCATGATCGTCCGCTCCTCGAGCGATGATATGACCCCGCGCGCCGACGACCCGATGCGGCGGGTGTTCCGTCCGCTCGAGCCGTTTCTGGTCGAGAATGTTGCCCATATCCGGCCCGGCCAGATCCGGCGGTCGTCGTTGGCTCCGATCTGGATGTGGCTCGGACACGAGGGCAACCCCGACGCCGTTCGTGCCTTCGAAGCTGCGCTGGAGCAGGGCGCGACACCGGACATCAACGCAGCGGTCCGCGCCATGCAGATCGCCGCTTCCGACGCCATTGCCAATGTGACCGGCGCTCTCTCCAGCGGAGAGCGCCAGCGCACGCTTGGCCGTCTCGGCGCGCCGAGCGTGGTAGAGGATATTGCGCCGATCGGTGCCGTCCTCGCCGCCAGCGACGTGCTCGACAAGCTCAGCGCCAAGCTGCCCGGCCAGATCCGGGTATTTGCGGACTCCCACGTCGCCTCGGCGATGTCCGCGCTGAATCTCCCGGCGCTGCAGACCCCGCAAGTGCTGCCGTTCGCCGTCTCGCTGGTGCTGCAGCGGCTGGCGGCGCCCTGGCAGATCGTCCGCCTCGGCATTGCGGTCGCGGCCTCCGACGACGAAATCCGTGTTGCCAGCACGCCGTTCGGTGCCACCGTGACGATGGCGATCCACGACCTGTCGCGCGTCGCCTCCGAACTGCGCAACGACATCAAGCGCGGCCAGTTCCAGGACACCTCCAATCATCTCAAAACACTGCATGACGGCGTTCGCGGTCTGCGGACCGAACTCGACATCCGCTCGGATTCGGCATGGGGCAGGCAACTCGCCGCGATCCGCGCCGAGATTTCCAACTCGCTGCAATCGGAAATCGACAGCGTGCCCGGCCGTGTGCGCCGGCTGCTGCGGCAGGGGCCGGACAAGGATGTGACCACGGCGAACCGGATCGATCCGGTGGACGTCGAGGAGACCGCGGCGCTGATCGACTTCGTCGCCGTGTGTCGCAACTATGCCAGCGAACTTGCGATCAACGAGGTGTCGCTGCGCGCCCACACCGAGCTGCAGCACTACGTCGAGAAGGCCACCGAGACCCTGGTGGAGTCCCTGCGCACCCATGACGAGAAGGTTCGCGCCTTCCGCATGATGCAGATGAAGGTCGCGATCCGGTTCTGCGAGGTGATGTATGGCCCGGATTACGCATCGCTGATGAGCAAGGCCGCCGAGATGACGCGGCCGGGCGAGCGCAAGGCGGCTGAGCCGGTAAAGCCCGCCAAGCAGCCGCGTGCCGGTTGATCTGGCGCAACACCGCCCGGCGGTTGTGCGGCATTAATCCCCCCACACATCAATTCCCGCCGAAAGGCCGAACTTCGGCCAGTGTGGAATAAGGCGAACTTCGGATTCAGGACACTGGAAACGCATTGAATCCGTGACAGAAATGTCAATTGCGCCCTTCCGCCAGCCATGGTGTAACCCGGCCGGAATGACTGCCTGTAGTGGTTCTAGTGATCCGATTCTGACATTCGCGCCCTGTTTCAGCAGGCATCATCGCGAATGTCAGAATCAAAGGACCACTAGCAAGTATAAGTCTCGTGGAGTTTTGGATTTGACATTCGCCTTACGGACCAGCCGCCAAGTGGTGGGCGAATGCCAAATCCACTCCATGAGTTTCGCCGGGAACCCCATGGAATGACGCTTTGGTTCGTGTTCGCTCTGATGACAGCCGCCGCGGTATTTGCCGTGCTGTGGCCGCTTGGGCGCGGCAATACCTCGGCGCGCGAGGGCAGCGAGACGGTGGTCTACAAGGACCAACTGGCCGAAGTTCAGCGCGATGCGGCTGCCGGCATGATCGGTGCCAACGAGGCGCAAGCCGCGCGCGTCGAAATCAGCCGCCGGCTGCTCGCAGCCTCGGACGCTGAGGCGGCCGCATCCTTGCCGTCGAGCCTCTGGTTCCGCCGCGCCGTCGCCCTGATCGCGCTTGCCGGTCTGCCGCTGGTTGCCATCGGGCTCTACGCGTCATTCGGCTCCCCATCGCTAGGCGACTTTCCGCTGGCAGAGCGCAGCCGTGCGGCGGTCGCGACCGCATCGATGGACAAGCTGGTGGCGCAGGTCGAATCCCATCTCGAGAAGAACCCGACCGACGGGCGCGGCTGGGAAGTTCTCGCGCCGGTTCTGGCGCGGATCGGCCGCTACGACGACGCGGCACGGGCCTGGCGCAACTCCATCACCTATAACGGCGAGAGCGCATCGCGCCGCGCCGATCTCGGCGAGGCTATCGCGGCGTCGAGTGGCGGCGTGGTGACTGCCGAAGCCAAGGCCGAATTCGATCGCGCCATCGCACTCGATCCTACCGAAGTGAAGGCGCGTTATTTCGCCGGTGTCGCCGCCGAACAGGATGGCCGCAAGGATGACGCCGCGAAGATCTGGCGCGCGATGCTGGCGTCGGCGCCGCAGGACGCGCCGTGGCGTCCGCTGATACAGGAAGCGCTGATGCGCGTCGGCGTCGTCGCGCCCAAGCTTTCCGATGACACCATTGCCGCCGCCAAGGACATGTCGGAGGGCGATCGCAATACCATGATCCGCGGCATGGTGGATCGTCTCGCCACGCGGCTGAAGGACAACGGCAACGATGTCGAGGGCTGGTTGCGTCTGGTGCGGGCCTATATGGTTCTCGGCGAACGCGACAAGGCGCAGGCTGCGCTCGCCGATGCGCGGCAGGCCGTCGGCAACGACGCGGCGCGGCTGCAAATTCTCAACGACGGGCTCAAAAGCCTTGGACTGGATGGATAATGCGAGTTTCATCCTTCACCTCATTGCGAGCGGAGCGAAGCAATCCGGTCTTGATCCAGCAAGAGCTGGATTGCTTCGTCGCAAGCGCTCCTCGCATACAAACTACGTGCCGGATGAGAGGCGACCCATGACACGCAAGCAGCGGCGATTGACATTGATCGGAGGCTCGCTCGCGGTGCTGGCGGTTGCGGCTGCGCTCGTCCTCAACGCGTTGCGCGACTCCATCCTGTTCTTCTCGACGCCGACCATGGCCGCCGAAAAGCACATTCAGCCCGGCCAGCGCTTCCGCCTCGGCGGAATGGTGCGCGAAGGATCGCTGGTGCGCGGCGAGCAGCTTAAAGTGAAGTTTGATGTCACCGATGGAAACTCAACCTTGCCAGTGACTTATCAGGGCATTCTTCCAGACCTGTTTCGCGAGGGGCAGGGCATCGTTTCCGAGGGTGCGCTCGATGCGCAGGGCGTGTTCAAGGCCGACACGGTTCTTGCAAAGCACGATGAGAACTACATGCCCAAGAACGTTGCCGAGGAACTGAAGAAGACCGGCCACTGGAAGGATGACTACGACAGGAAGCCGCAAAAGGCTCCGAGTGTGCAGGGAGCCGCCAAGTGATCGCCGAGGCAGGACATTACGCACTGGTTCTGGCTCTGGTTCTGGCTCTGATCCAGTCGGTGGTTCCAGTGATCGGTGCGCGCCTGCGCGATCCGGCGCTGATGAATGTCGCGCGCTCCACCGCGCTGACACAGTTCGCATTCACCGCCGTGTCATTCACCGCACTGACCTGGCTTCATGTGACATCGGATTTCTCGGTTACGAACGTGTTCGAGAATTCCCATTCCCTGAAGCCGATGATCTACAAACTCACCGGCGTATGGGGAAACCACGAAGGCTCGATGCTGTTGTGGGTCCTGATCCTGGCGCTGTTCGGCGCGCTGGTGGCGGCGTTCGGCAATAATCTGCCGCGCTCGCTGCGGGCTCATGTGCTGGCGGTGCAGGCGTGGGTCGGCACAGCGTTCTATCTGTTCATCCTCGCCACATCGAACCCGTTCGCGCGGATCGCCAATCCGCCGATGGAGGGACGCGATCTCAATCCGATCCTGCAGGACATCGGCCTCGCGATCCATCCGCCGATGCTCTATCTCGGGTATGTCGGTTTCTCGATCTCGTTTTCGTTCGCCGTAGCGGCACTGCTCGAAGGCCGCATCGATGCGGCCTGGGCGCGGTGGGTGCGACCATGGACGCTGACGGCGTGGATTTTTCTGACGCTCGGCATCGCGATGGGCTCGTACTGGGCCTATTACGAGCTCGGCTGGGGCGGCTGGTGGTTCTGGGACCCGGTGGAGAACGCCTCGCTGATGCCGTGGCTCGCCGGTACTGCGCTGCTGCATTCCGCCGTGGTGATGGAGAAGCGCGACGCGCTGAAGGTCTGGACCGTTCTGCTTGCGATCCTGACGTTCTCGTTGTCGCTGCTCGGCACCTTCCTGGTGCGTTCGGGCGTGCTGACCTCGGTGCATACCTTTGCCAGCGATCCGTCGCGGGGCGTGTTCATTCTGATGATCCTGTGTCTGTTCATCGGCGGCAGCCTCAGCCTCTATGCGTGGCGGGCGACGACGCTGAAGCAGGGCGGGTTGTTCGCCCCGATCTCGCGCGAGGGCGCGCTGGTGCTGAACAACCTGTTGCTGACGACCGCCTGCGCGACCGTCTTCGTCGGCACGCTGTATCCGCTGGCGCTTGAGGTTCTTACCGGCGACAAGATTTCCGTCGGTGCGCCGTTCTTCAATCTGACGTTTGCACCGTTGTTCCTGCCGCTGATGATCGCGGTGCCGTTCGGTCCGCTACTGGCGTGGAAGCGCGGCGACATCGTCGGCGCG
>Ga0255047_10000916_pt1 | contig 23144 bp, 28 predicted proteins | sample JV7_2_1_MG_FD_183640 | JGI IMG/M metagenome (GOLD analysis project Ga0255047, IMG submission 183640) | Seawater microbial communities from Jervis Inlet, British Columbia, Canada - JV7_2_1 | ecosystem: Environmental > Aquatic > Marine > Inlet | place: Canada: British Columbia | collected 2016-10-06 | reverse complement strand
CGTTTTCCCCAGTAATGATATGCTTCCGGCGCGATCCGCATTCGAAGTCTGCCGAACGAAAGGTTCTTCCGAACTCCGTTGGAAACGACTTGTTCCGCTTGAGCCAACTTGCGTTGACGAACGGACGCATTGACCAGTTCCAGGTTCTTCGCAGTACGAAGTTCCTCGATAACCTCTTTGGTGAGGTCACCAGCGCCGGGAACTATGATGTTCTCGGAGATGGTTGGCATGGCGCCCGTCCGTCTGTTGCAAGTGTACCTAAACTATGAACGGATCAAGCTATAACCGAAGATTCGCGCACCTTGAGGAGCAACGTAACTTCACCATCGGTGAGGTCATCCAACCCCCCGGCGGCGCTATTGAGGAAGTTCATGTAGATCGTTCCTGCGGCGGTTCCCTGCGTCCCGGCGTTGACGTCGAGCAGAGGATTTTCGTCATCCGGCAAGGAGGCGTATGAGGCATGACCTCTTTCCGCGCCCGTCCCGGTGGTGATCAATGTTACTGCGGCGAGTAGTTGGGCGCCGCCTGCCGCATCACCCACGTCACAGACAATCGTTTGCGCGGTTGAGGAAGCGAATGCCTTGGTGACGATTAATGCGGAAGCAGTTACCGCAGAATCTGAATCCTCGTTTTGGGCGAGGGTGAATACTGCCATTTGCAGTTCGTCCCCCGTACTCGTAAGAGGAGTAGACTGGGCTAAGGCCAAGTCGGATATGTCCTTTGCGCTTACGGTCACCTTGTGGGTGTATCCCGTCCGCGCGGATTCCTCGACTGCCATGTTTGAAACCCATGAACGGTTTAGACCTACGAAGTCATCGACTGATGTTGCTGTTGCTGTCATATTATTGTTCCTCCTGCGATTAAGCGGTTAAGACGATTTTGCCGTGATCCAGTCCCCCGGAGTATGAGCAAAGAGTTGCAACTGATTCGACAAGTCCGCGCGGGCCACCACCTAAGTCGGGAAGTTCCCTGAAGGATGGTTGCGAAGCGTACTTGATCTCGATGTTGTCCATGTTGAAGATGTACAACGTCAATGGCCCTGCTGTGCTTGAATCCGAACGAATGAACGAATCGAGGTGCAGGGTGATTTTACCGAAGTCAGTATCAATTACGTCAACTCCGCTTGTGAGTGTTGCGTCCGCCGCATCACGGTTGCTCTGAATGTAGACCGTCTTGGTTCCGCCATCTCCGGCGGCGGGACGATACAGAGTCATTTGCGACACGGTGTTCTTCACGCTGGAACCACAAATCCCGGTAAACGACTTGTTGTTCTCTCCAGTCTCGTTCCAGATCGACTTCAATATGGCGCGAACTTCCTCTTCGGTCAGGTTGACCTGCGTGGAATCGGCGTTGATCGAAGCGGACGGAGTGCGAAAACCAGACGGAATTTGAAGCGTTGAACCGCCGGAAGTGCTGATGATGATGTTCGCCGCCTTGGAACCATATCCGATGGTGCCGTTGTCGGCTTGAGCATCGTTGTTTCCGAGAAAGGTACTTTCCATGTCTCTCTTCACCATGACAAGCGCCTTGGCGATGGCTTTCGCCATTTCCTGCTTGAATCCCACGCCTGCGACGTCGGAGGTGAGATTAGCCAGACGAGACACTTTCGGCGCCCGTTGGAAAATCTGTACGTAATTCTGCGCCTTCTGGCGATCAGAAGACATGTTTTCGTAACTCGAAACGTCTGCGTCATCCACGACTGGCGTGGTGCGAGGCGCCGGGTATGCGTCAAGTCCCCACTCCACCAGGGAGTTCTTGGGAGCAGACCCTTTGCGCGCCATACTCGTAAAGGGAGTTGCGGCGTTGTCTACGGTAACGAGAAGGTCGGAAAGATCTTCACGTTTGAGTGATTGTGAGCGTTCTACTAGACCGGCCATTATATTAAATCCTATTTTTAAATGATGCTTTCGAGGTAACTTCTGACGTCATGTTGGTCGCCGCTACTTAGCGCCTGTTTCTTCAGTTTGCTTTGCTTTGCGGCGCCCGAAGTGTTCTTCGTTGCCCGTTTTGCGCGGGTCGAAGTTGGGACTGAGGTGGGCGCTTGAGCTACTGGTTTGACCTTCTTGCCCTTCCCTTCCTTGGCGTGGACTGACTTATAGCCCTCCACGGCGTAACCAAAGAAAAGAGCGGCGTTCGGATCGGATTCGTAGAACTTCTTCGCCCTCGGATTGTTTGCAAGTATCCCGGCCATTTCCACGAATTCACTTGTGCCGTTGTCCTGCATCCACGGGAACGTTGCGTTCGCCTGCTGGAATGAAGTTGCCCTCTGGTGAAGATTCGCCCGTTGGTTCGGGATGTTCTTGCGCAAGTCTCGGTCTGTCTGGACGTGAAGGGATTTGGCAGTTTCGTAATCGACGTCGTATTTGCCGCCGCTTCGATCTGCGTATTCGCCGCCCTCCGGATTAGTTATCAACCATTCCCGAAGGTGTTCAGCGTCCGCTTCCATCTTGTCCAGTTTCTGCGAATCGGTGACTGTCTCGAAACGATCCGCGCCGGGAGTCGAATTGTCCTGCCGGGATTCACCCTGCTGACCGTTCAGTTCCGTTTGCAGTCGTTCCGCTTCCGCTTCCGCTTTCTTCGCTCGTTCGACCAGTTTTCCAATTCGCTTCTTGATTCCGGGCGAATCACCTTTCGGTTCCTCCTCCTCGACTTCCTCCTGCTCCTCTTCTTCCTGGTCTTCCTCGCTTTCCTCGACTTCCTCCTCGTTGTCCTCGTTTTCCTCGATGACTTCTTCCTCTTCCTCTACCTCTTGAGGTTCGGATGCTTCGCCATCATTGGACGTCAGACTATCAATGAACGTTTGTGGAGCATTCGCCGCCTTGGCAATGTCACTTACCGCTACGTCGAATATTCCCTCTGTTGCTTCAGCTGTTTCAGGAGCGACCTCTTTTGCATCACTTGGCATTTTTACGTCTCACAAGGGTTGACTGTCACGGGTGGCCCACCCGGAAGGGACATACCAAAGGCACATCGCATTCACCTATGGGGGGTGGGGATGCGGTTAATCAATGCGTCCGTTCCACAAACCCATCGTACCCATGAGAACACATTCCTTTTACGGAAAGAAAAACCCCCCGCCCCGAAAAGCAGAGGGTTACGACGTGAATACCCTTTAACTACCCCAAGTTATCCAGAATTCGAAGATTCTGAATTTTAGATTTCAACGTCGAAAGTTTGTCCACTCCTCCAGCGGCGTGGGCGAGTGATCCGGGTTTTTCCGCATTCTTCGGATCGGACACGTCATCAATCGCATCGAGGAGGGTTTGGTCGATGACGTGATCCAGCGCCTGCCAGAACGGATTGCCCGGAGAGATGGAGCAGAACGCATCCTTCACGTCCGCTTCGCTCAACTTGTCATCGTAACGAACGAGTTTCGCCCTTTGTCGGAAAAACCTCATTAAAGGAAAGAGGGTTTGCCGCCAACCCGTAAGGTTAGAACTTTTGACCCGGACAACGAATCGGACGGCAAACCCAACCATAGGGATGGTTTATGATGAGAAAAAGGCAAAGTCACTAGTATCCGCCCGCTTCCACGGGTTGTGGTTCGGGTTGGGGTTGCTGTGGTGGTTGGGGTTGACCCTGCGGCGCGACTTCCTGTTGTTGCTGTTGGGCGATTGGGGAAGTGCCTACCCTGCCAATTTGGGCGTTTTCTTGCTGGGCTATACCGAATTGGAGGTACTTGATGCGATTGTCGGCAAGTTGCTTGACCATAGGTTGCCCCTGCATCTTCTTTTGTATTTCGGTGGACGCTTGAACGATTTGCTGGGCGGTTTGAAGTCTCAACGGAAAGTTCACGTCCTCGGTCATCACAGGTTCGATTTCGAGGGCGATCTTCACCCATGCGTCCTGCTCGTCCGAGATTTCACGCGCGCTTGCGGCGGTTTGATCCATCACGACTGCGTCCGCCAGTTGCGGGTCAATCGTTTCCGCTATGAAGTGAAGTAGTTTGGTGCGATCCAGCGCCCCGGTGACGTCGAACTGGGTGAGTTTCACGATTGCATCCAGTTTCTTTTCCTGAAATTCGGGATTCAATACGTCTATGGAGAACCGCAAAGCGAGGTCGAACTTGCCCTGAATGTCCTCCTGACTCACCGAGACTTCCTCCGGCTTGCCGTTGGTCAGTCTCTGGACGGTGGTCGGCGACATGTATTGTTGCATGAGGCGGAACGCTTGATCCAAGGCAATGCGCCATGAATCCAACCATTTGTCGGTGACCGACTGCTGGTGAAGCATTCTTTTGCCAGGATCATCCCCGCCGAAGTAGTCCTCCACGTCCTTGAGGGCGGCGTTCTCCGCTTCAACCGAACCACTTGGGAACGGTGGCGGTGGCAACCATCCCACGTCATCGGGGCGAGTGACCGTCAATTGAGCGCCCGGAGCAACCAACAGATTGATTCCCCCCCGGCGAGCGTTGACAAGCATTGGTGGGATTGTACCGATCTGTGATGCGTCCGAGCGCAAATTGCGTTGAGTGGCTATTTCGTATTGGTTGGTCGCCACCAGTTCGGGAATTCCCCGTGAATCGAAGATCGAATGGGAAAGTCTTTCCCTCGAAAAGAGTACGAACGGCATTTGCCCGTGCGAGTAGTTCAGCATTTCGTGCTTGCCCCACAGGTCGTCTATGTGGGCGGAAAATGCGGTGCAGTATATGCAGGGGACGTCCGTATCCTCGTCATAGGTCTTGGTGTAGGCGTAATATATTTCGTAAAGGTTTTCGAAATCGCTGGAGCGATCCGCAAAGGTTTGGCGCATTCCGAAGTTCAGGGGGAATCGTTGATCCGCTTCGGGTACTGCGGTCATGCCTTCCGTGTTCTCGATGACTTCATCGACAAACTCGGTCGGCCATTCCTCGGTAATTCCTTTTTCCCGAACCTCCGTTTCGGTCATCCATTCACGGCGAAACACTACTTCCGCCCGTTCCAAATTCGTGACGTTCCCCGCAACGAAGACGTCCTCGTACAGTCGATGGGCAACGAAGCGTGGGCGATTCTCCTTCAGGTACGGTTGCGGAATTTTCGCTTCCCCGTCCTTCCGAAAGTCCTTCAACGCCTTCTTGAGTTTCTTGTCATCCACGGTGGGGAACTGGGGGCGCATCAATTCAAGCGCCTGTTCCTCCGTATCCTTGTCTTGAAGAAGGGCCACCACGTCGGCAACCGCATCCTGGTCACCTCCGGCGGCGAATACCGTCTGGATAACGTCATCGAGGGTAAAGGTCTTCATTCGGGTGGACACTTCCTGCGTCCAGTAAATTCCAAGTATTCCCACCCCCGGCGAAGATCCGTAGACGTTTTGGGCGAGTATCTCCACTTCCGCCCTAAGTTCGGGAAGCAGTTTCTGGTGAAGGTAGTACTTCAAGACGTCTCCCCAGATTGCGGCGCTTCTGTTGTCCTCCACCCCTATTCCCGTGATGCGAAGATTGGCCCGAAAGAATGCGGTGACCGCCATGTTGACGTGTTCGTTCACCAGTCGATCACCCAGTCGGATGCGAACATCGGATGCGCCTTCCCACGGGGTGGGCGGATAACCCAAGTCGCTTTCGTGCTTCCTGCCGTCCTCGGATTGACCGTCATGCCGTGAAAATCGGACGTCTTCGTAAGTGTCACGGTGCTGAAGGGCAGTCGATGCGTCCTCCATGACCGAGCGCAACTCCTCTTGGAGCAGGGGGACTTCAGGTTCGTCCGTCTTCTTAATCAGTTCTTTCTCGCTCATCAATCGCATCCTCCACCAATTGCTTTATGTCTTCCTTGAGGTAGAAGGGTCGCTTGCCACCAACGTAGACGGGACGAAGCGTTCCGCACTCCCTCCACTTGGCGAACAGGTCTGCGTCAATACCCAACCACGACAACACGTGCCGCCTGCGTAGCAACATCCCCTGTGGTTCTCCCTCCGTCATCACTTCATCAGAAATCCCCCATAATTTCCGACATAGGTGAACAATTCACCCTCGTCAAGTTCTTTTCCGAAATCCGGGGAAGATCAAAGGATCATCCGCATGAAACAGGGAAACAGGAGCAGGGATGGGTTGAAAATCCGGGGAAAGTCGGGGCTAACTAAAGATTTATCCGCATGAAACAGGGGTTTTCCCTCTTGGGAGGGTCGAAAAGTCGGGGCTAACATGTAGCATGAGGGCATTTTTCAATAACTGTGACTGCTCCCCATACCGTTTTAAAACTTCGTGAAATAGAGAACTTGCTATCATGCTATCACTAGTAGTATCCGCCCGGATGCAGAACGCCCGCATTCAGGTCGACGTACTGGGGCGCCGCGGTGAAGTACATCCTCGCAACGTCAACGAAATCCTTGGTGGCCCCGTGCTTTCCGTCCGCCCCCGTCCAACTGGTCAGGGCGAACGCCATGTTCTTGCATGACTCATCCAGAAAGAATCTCGGCATGCTGGTCGGGTCATCGGGATTTTCGGCATGGGGTTTCCAATGAATGACGTCGCTTATCATGGTAACCCCCTCGTTGATGCTCACCCCCGATGCGGGGACGAAGTGCAGTCCCAAGTCACCCATTTGGTCGATGAGCGTGGTCACCCCGCTCTTGGTCGGCGTGGGGGACGCTCCGAACCTGCTGTCCATTATGCGCAGAAAGATTTCCTCCCCGTCCTCCACTCTCTCGATTTCCTCCCTGTAGCGATCCAAGGAAAACCCGAAGGTTTGCTGGGCGGGGCCAGCGTCACCGTCTATCTTCTTTCCGGGCAACGCCCACTCGCCCGCATGACCTACGCCGGGGATGTATTCGTCAGGGGTGGGCCATTCACGGTAGCAGTAGTGTATTCCGTTGGGCGCCGCTCGGAACCATCCCATCACCCAGTTCTTTCCGTTTGACGGATCGACCACCATGTAATTGGTGCCTTCCTTGGCGATCTGGTCGGTTGCCAGGAGGTGCCGACTTGAGAACAAAGGGAACGCCGCCTGTGACTGGCGCTGTGGAATTCCGTACGCGCGACACAGTATGTTGTGCCTCGCCTCTCCCTCCAAGGTCTTCACCAGCGCCTCGTAGTCGTTGTATGGATTCCACAAGGTGTGGAAGTACATTATCTTGGCGGCGGGGCGAACGCATTGCTGTACCACCGGGACAAGCTCGCCCCCCAGCAAGTGCGCGGGCGCCGACTCGACCGTCCTCGCCCCCTGAAGATACGCCTTCACCGTGTTGCTCCATCCGGCGATGGGGGTGAAGGTGAGGATCAACCCGTTCCTCGGATTCGCCCTCGCGCGCGTGACTAATCTAAATCTAAGGGATTCTATGATCTCCAAGGGACATAATTCGTCCGCCCACGCCAAGTCCCATTCGGAACCTTCCATTATGCCCTCCGCCTTTTGACTGTAGTTGCGAAAGTATGCCTTCGAACCATTTGGCCCGACCAACGACCCTTCGGTGAATCCGTTCTTCACCGAGTAGGTCAAATTGGTCGTTCTGCTTTTGCGAGCAGTCTTCCACTCCTTCGGCAGATACTTCCAGACCAACGCCTGCTGTTGCTCCACCGAGGTGCTGGAAGTGGTGTGCATGCAGATGACGTTGCTGTCCTCGTACTCCACCAAGGTCTTCACGACTGCCTTCGCCGCATACTCGCTCTTGCCAGACCGATTTCCGCCCAGAATCACTAGTTCCGAGCATTCCTCGCGCAATTTGTCCGCCTGCTCCCAATGCTCCGGCTCAAATCCATGATGGTAAGGATCGTCACGCTCGTTTCGGATGAGCAGTTCCCTCTTGTCCAGCAACTTCTTCAGTTCCTTCTCCCCCATTGCCTTCGCCTGCTTGCGCGTGGGCAACGCCAACACGGGGTGCTGACTCAACTGGGCCATAGGGGGAGGTTCGGTCACCTCGCGCCGCCAAAGTACGCTTCGCCCAATCCTTCATCGATCAAGGTCTGATTAACGGAGACTTCGCCAAGTTCCTCGGTGAACAGTTCGCCCAAGCAACGACCAAATTTTCCCACGCCATGACTCTTCAAGACGAAGCTCCCGGTGGAAAGTAACTCGATCAACCGGGCAGTCGCCTTCTTGCCCGCCTTTTTCTCTTCAGCGTCCCTGGTGCGCGTTTCAGGTGTATTTATCCCGTAGAAGCGTATGCGTACCTTCCGATGGGTCGAAAAACCCAAGTCAAGCATCGCATCCACCGTGTCTCCGTCTATTACCCGGAGCAAACTCGCCTCGTATCTCCATGCCGCCTTGTTGTTATCACTCATTTCTTTTTCCCCTTGTTTGATTTTGTTTTCGCCTTCGATTTCTTCCCGGCGGACTTCTTCCGCCCCAAACTGTCCTTGAAGAACTTGGAGATCTCCTGCGACATCTCCTTGCGCTCGTTCACTTGCTCCCATTGGCGCAATACCTTGTCCGTTCCACTTCCCACGCTCCTGCTCATTTTATTCCCTTTGTTTTTCGATTTATACTCCCCGCAATCGCCAAGGATTGAAAAAATTCTCTGGTTGCCCCCGGAAAAGTCACCTTCGCCAGCGTCTTCGCCCTTTGCCCCTCCTCCCGATCTCGCTCGATCTCGCTCGCTTTCCTCTCCGATTCACCGTCACTCCATGCCCGATACTCCTCCCGCCTCAAGTCCAGCGCCTCTTTTTCCCGGCGCGACAAGAATTCCCGAAACATCTCCCTGAACACATTCCTGTCATTGTGCGGAAATCCGTCCGCGCACGATTGCCTCATAAGGCAACAAGTCCCGCCATCCAGTTCCTCCAGCGGTTCCACCCGGTAATATCCCTGCTTCCAAATCATCCATCCGTTCGAATACGGGGCATTCTCACGACTCACTCTGGCATAAGCCCGCCCACTCTTCTCCCAGCGACACTTCTCCACCTCCTCTTGTGACACGAAACGTCGCCGTGTCCACGCATTCGTTCCCTCGCCTTCGGGCAAGTTCCTCTCCCGGCGCTTGTGCAACCAAGACACGAATCTGGAAGTTTCCCTCTGCCAGGTATTCCGCGCCCTCGATGGCCCTCTCATCACGGGAAACTCCATCACATCTCCTGCAACAAGCGCTTCAACTCCGTTCTGGTCATCCTCACTCCCTTTCTAAACGTCACCGATCCACCGTGGATCACGTATGGCATTACCTCCGGGGTTGCCGCTTCCGTTTCCTCGACCAAGGAAATCTCCTCCAACCGAGACTTTTGCCCCGACAAACTACGCAATCCATCTTGAGTGAACAATTGCCCCACTTGATCCAGCGTTGCGTCCATCACCGTCACTTGCATCACGTCGCCGCCACCGACCAGCAAAGGAAAGCGTTCCCCTGAAAATATCCTCTCCTGCAAGGAATACGGCAACGACTTCACCATATGCGCCTTCCGCCTGTTCGACATTCCCCCCATCAACAACTTCGGGTGCATCCATTTCCTCCCGACTGCCTCAAACTGCTTCCATGCGGACGCAGGCACCCAATCCGCAAAGACAGATTGAAACTTGTCGGCGTTTCGAGGATCATCGTCCAACGCATCCACGTAGATTTCGCTTGCCCTGACAATGCCATCCATCCCGGCAGTCAACGCTTCCCTGAATTCCTCTATCTTCGTTTCCAATATCACGCTCACTTCATTCCCTTCGTTGATTTCATTGATTCAAATACTTCTCACCACTTCCCCCGCCACCTCGGTCTGCGACCAACCAGCACCCATAACCTGCCACTACCCCAAGGAGGGCGCGCCTTCAAGACCATCCCCTTCAAAAAATTCACGTTGTCGCCCACAGTCACCCTCACAACCTCGCCGTTGTCCCGACCACACTCCACCAAGCGCCGATTCACCGGGAATACCCTCAATACCTCCAAGTCCTCCGGCTCTTCCCGGCCAACCTCCTCGTCAACCACAACCTCCTTCTCCTCAATGCCCAGCAACAACGCAACCACTCCACGCATCTTCACCTCGCCGCCCACTCGGTAGGTGATGCGTCCGCTCACCTTCCCCCAATGCTCGCCTTCCTCCAGGTGTTCCTTTCTCAAGGAGGACAACTTCTCACGCTTCAACCCAAGGGCCACCGCAAACGCTTCCTCCTCTCGCGCCCAGTCTCCCATGCTCTGCTTGATCATTCCTTCCTTCACTTCATTCATAATTCATTTCCACTTTTTCTCGGTTCTTCTTTATCGCATGGTAGTTGATCGAGTGGACAAGCGAGGTTCCCGTGTCGTGGTGATGGAACCAAGTACGGAAATCTATCCACATCCGGCACCTGTCCACTTTGCTTAGTTGCTCTTCCTCCCTCGCTTGCTCGGCAGTCGTGACAAGTTCCCGGCTCCAATTCGTGTCCTCACTCATGGCTCACTCCCATAACTTCCCTATCACCCAGTACGCAACGCCAGTCCAACTCTCCAGTTGCCATAACAACAAACACATCCCACCCAACATCCTCCACTCCCCTTCACTCCCCATCACCCTCCTCGGTGTTCCACCCAAAATTCTGAAAATGCTCCTCCTCTATCTGCAATTGAGTATCCAAAGACGCAAGCAACAAGTCCGTCATCCGTATGCCGTAAAACTTGAGAACCACCTTGACCCGCCTGTGCAAATCTTTCGGCAAGCGGAAAGTCACCCGCTTTTCTTGAGTCTTTGACCCCAAATCAAGCGCCTTGTCACGCCACTTCGGGGTTTTACTCATCCCCATCACCCTCCCCGCACTTGCATCCGTCATCACCCACAGACCACTCCTCACCACACCCACTACACCTCTCTCTACCCGGACGCGCGCGATCCGCCCAGTCATCTCGACTCTCCTCCAAGTCTTCCCTCTCAGGCGGGTCACTCCAATCCTCCGGCTGACACTCCCAACGATCAATCATGCCCTAACCTCCCGGCATTCCTCTCTGGTAATCAAATATACCTTCACCACGTCCAAATCAAATACCTTGGCCAGCATCCTCGCCCTCTTTACCGCATGACTCTTCCTTGAATACACCAACGGACTTGCCACCCGTGGAACAGTTAACCCACGGGAACTCCCCGTACACGCCAAACCATGCAAAATTCTCCCCTCGTCACTCACGGGCAACACAAACCAAACCGATTCGCCATAGTCATACTCAAAACCCCTGACCCTAATCTCCTTCACCCATCCATCCTCACTCATCCCTCTTCCTCCTCGCGCGCCTCTTCTTTCCAACCCTCTTCCCCTTGCCACCGAAATCAAAGTCTCCTCCGCCCTTCCGCATTCCACGCTTCGACCAAAAACGATCCATAGCCAATTCGATCTTCGCCTTGTCCCGACCACTCAATCCATCTCCCTCACTCCAGTCCATAGCGTCCAATTCTTCCTCTCCTCCACGTTTCGAATTACCCGGCATTCAACGATTTCCTTGCGCGAACTGGTGATATTCGGGTTTTGAGGGGTAAGGGAAATATGCTCTTTTGGTAAAAAAATTTCGTTGCCCAAATACGGTTCCGAGAAGCGACTTGGCAACCCCCTCCACCCCCGCCCCCCGACTGCGATTAGACATAATGCTTATTATGCGAAATGGTGAAATATTCATAACTCTCTGATGGTAAGATAGGTTGTGCATATTCCCGACTTCAGTCTCAATAAGTTCGGCCCGGATCAGTCTCATTAAGTGACTTGGGCGCGCAGGTTTTGTGGGGGGGTGCAATACCTGCAACCGATTTGACCCACCTTAATTTTACCCTTGACACGTTTCCTTCCATCCCCCCTATATTAATACACCATCCCAACAAACGAGTACGTTATTGGTACGTGATTAAAACCCCCCTGACTTCCTGCGGAGCGTACTGAATGGAAGGTATTCATTGGAATGGGTTGGATCACTTGGATTGGGGAACGTCCTGTATGTTGTTCTCGATGACTTCGGGTTTGGCGGGAAGGGCTTGAAGTATCTGGTTGAAGTCTTGGTGAGAGACGGTGATGGTTTTCTGCGTGCGAACGGTTGCCTCGCCCTGTAGGTTGAGGAGTTTGTCCTGAAGTATGCCGAAAGCTAGAGGTAACTTGGAAGCGGGCATTGAATCTATTTCGTGATGCATTCTGTCCGCCAGTTGGTTGACGAGGTGTTGTAGTTTGGCGGCTACCAGTGTCTTGAATTCGTCCGGTGGTAGTTGAGCCACTTGGTCTTGGTCCTTGAGTCTGAACAAGTCGTTCATGGATTGCTTGAGTTTGTTGGTGGCCGGGTCGGGCATGTTGGTTGGTGGTTGGTTGGTTACTCGGAGAGTTTGAGGTTCGCCTGCTTGGCGAATGCGTTGGTGTTCACGAGGGTGAAGAATTCCTTGACCCGTTCGAACAGCGCGTCGAGTCGTTTGGGGTTGGCGAAGATTTTTCTGCAATCGTTCTTGGTGGCTTGGGTGGTGACTAGGGTGGGCAATTGGTTTGAAATGCGAGCGTCCATGATTTCGAATAGGGTTGATTCGGCTCGTTCGGTGAGCTTGGAGGAGAACAAGTCGTCTATGAAGAGTATGGGGGTGTTGGATAGTTTCCGCTTGAACTTGCGGAACGACTGCTCGGATCGCATGACGTCTAGTATTTGGTCGTTGAATCCGCCGTGAAAGAAAGTGGTTACGGTGTGTGTTCGGACGAGTGTCTTGATCAGTTCGCAGACGGATCGGGTCTTGAAGGTGCGAGTGTCCCCGGTGATCCACAGCCCGATGGGGTTGGGTGACCAGGAGGTGACTTGGTGGAGTTGGGGGGTGGGTATGCGCGATGGGTCGGTGTTCAGGTAGAGCGAGGGCATGCAAGTGTCTAGGATTGATTGCGTGTCGTGAATGGGGTCAAGGTATTGGTTGCCCCCCGAACGAGGGTCATAGGCACCACTACAGCCGTCACAGAGGGCATTGGGGAATATGGCGGCGAGATACTTGTTGTGCTGATGGTCTTTCTTGCATTCCGGGCAAGTGACGGTCACTTGGGGGGCGTTCTCCCAGTCGACGTCGCTTTCGGTCAGTTCGGAGAGGGTGGTCGGGAGGGCGGTTGGTTCAGTCGAGGGCATTTTCGTAGTCTCGGTCAATCGGTTCGTCACGCAGGGCGGTGGAGGACTTGGGTTGGAACAGTCCGTTGTAATTGTTGGCGATGGAGTTTCGGATCGACTCGATGACCGAGGTCATTCCGTAGTCGGCGACCCATTGGACGAACCGGGAGTGGTTGGCCTTGAGGGCGGCGGGCTTGTAGGGGGGGAGCTTGCGTTCCCTGCGATACGACGTCCATTCGTCCCAGACCGCTATGAATCCGATGTGATCCAGTTCGGTGGGAAGTTCGGGAAGTTCGGGAATGGTTCCCCTCACACTCCCTTCCTTATCTATACCTTTACCATTACGTATACTATTACTTGTAACCTTTGGTAAGGTTAAGGTTAAGTTATCCTTTGCCTTTGCTTTGGTTAAGGTTAACTTAACAATCGGCTTGGTAATGCCGTCTGCATCCATTTCGAGGTCATGCTTGGAGAGCAGTTTCAGTATGCCACGATGGGGTGGTTTTGCTTCAAAGAGGGTTTTTCCCTGCTGAAAAAGTATGAACTTGGGCAAAAGCACCTTGTTTTCGGACAACTCGATTACACGGTCGCCGAGTTCGTTCAAGAGCGTTTTCGGAGACTTCTTCAAGCCCGTCAGATACTTGCAGTAGTCATCGTCCCTCTCCCATACCCCGGAATGGTCGCAATGGAGGGTCAGGAAGTGCCAGAACAGTTTCGCTTCCGGCGACAGTCTCCTGAACCAAGGATCGGTGAACTGGGTGCTTTCGACGTATCGCTTGCTCACAGGGTCAACTCCTTTTGCGGGACGAGGTAAGTGTCGCCGTGACCGAGGTCAACGAGGCGCGAGTCGGAGAACAATTCCCTCCTGTGGACGTATCCCCGGTAACTGTATCGGGGAAACTCGCCCGTCATCAGCACGTACCAGTCGGAGGGACGGTCTTTCTTGGACGCTCGCACCAACAGGTCGCCGTCTTCCTTGGGGTTGGTCTTCACGTCCACGGTGTTTCCCTTGCGGTCAACGAAGTCATGTCCTCCCGAACGGGGGCCAATGCCGAAGTCGGGGCAGAGGTTCTTTATCTTGGCGAATGCGTATTCGCCGCCCATGCCGTCCAAGTTCACCTCGTAGTCGCCTCTGGGCGACATCTTGGAGGATCGCACCGAGTTGATCAAGTTGTTCCCGTTGCGTAGCGCCGCCAGCACCCTGACAAGGGTCTGCTCCTCGTCATCGAGGGTTATTTCGTCAGGTTCCTCACCCATCATCAGAAAGGAACGTCGTCCTCCTCCTCGGATTCCATCACGTTTCCCTTGCCGTCCTCCGGAATGGCGTTGCCGTCCGAGCCGGAGACAACCTCACCCTCCGGGTCGGGAGTGGACTGTTCGGCGGAAGGTATTGGGGTTGGCTTGCGCAACCTGTTCCACCCGTTCTCCTCGTAGACCAACGCCCTGAAGCGCTTGCCCTCCAGTTTCACAGGGTCGAGTACGAACTGACCGTCATCCTCCGGGGTTACCCCGCAAGCGGAGAGGAATTCCCACACCATCGGGAACGCCTTGGGAGTCAGGTAAAGGAAGTGGTAGAACGATTGCTCGTTGTCCGCCATCACCTTGAGTTTTATTCTCGGATCTCCCGACTTGGTGGTCAGGGGAACGCCGTCACCGTCCACGTCGGAGGCGTAGACCACCTCCAAGTCATATGTTCCAGGTGGCAACAGTTCGTGTTTCGATGATGAATGGTTCGCGCCTGCGGGCGCGGGTATGTTATAGGTACTCATGGGTTTGTTCCTGCTTTCAGTTTTTCATTCCTCTTCGGTCGGGGTAACGCATGGAGTTGTTCTTCCACGTCACAACTTGCCCTGTGTTTGCCACCCGTTAGGCGGATGGTTGTCCTCAGTTTGCCATGCAAGGCGGCGCCGCGCGACTTTTTGATTGGTTTGGTCATAGTTGTTCTGCTTGGTTAATCAATTAGTATGCGCGGAAGCATGCTTCGGCGACTTTTTGGGTTAGCAACAGGTCGTTTCTCAAATATTCCAGCGCGGCGCCTTCGTCCTCCTTCAAGGTCTGGGCGAAGAACTTGCCGGAACCGTTCTTGCCTTCGTGACCAAGCGCCTTGGCGAATCGGTCGAGACTGATCATCTCACGATAGTCTCCCGCCTGCCACATCTGCATCAAGTCAACGAAGAAGTCGGGGAAGTAGCGGTTGTTTCGGGGCAACAGTCCCGGCGGAACCTTCACCCCGTTGATTATGGATCGGCGTATGAGGAACGGAAGGTCGAAGTTCATCACGTTGAATCCCACGAAAGTCTCCTGCGAATGATAGCTTTCGTCCGCCCTCTCCCAGAACTTGTCCAGCATCTCGTCTTCGGGCAAGTCAACCAGCAGAACCGTGTCGGCGGCGTTGGCGTAACCTATGGCGAGAACTTCACCGTATTCCGCCTTCAGCGCCGCCCTTGACTTGATGGATCGAAGGTGAGCGTCCTTGGCGGCGTTGATCTTCTCCATTGCCTTCCCTATGCCCGCATTGCCCACCTTCACCTCGTCCGGGTCGAAGGGCGGGGCGATTCTCTTGATCTCCTCGTCCGAAAGCGGCCCAGTCTCTATGTCGAAAACCCAGTAGTTCCTCTTGCTCACGTCGATTCCTCCCTCTCCTTCGACCATTGGGCCACCATCTCGCCGAATCCGTCCAGTCCCTTGGACATTATGCGCTCCTGCACCGGGACGGGTATTGCGTCAAACTCGACGTCGTGGAACTTCAGGTACGCCTCGCCGTCCTTGACGGTCTTCACGATTGCCTTCGCCTCTTCCTCCAAGGTCAGTTCGGGCGGTTTGGGCGCCTCGGTGACGGTTGTCGGTTCCTCCTTCTTCTCGGTCACAGTCTCGGTCTTCGGCTCATGCTTGTCGGAAGTCTGCGGTTCCTCCTTCTTCTTCGCCGGGGCTTTCCTCCTGGCGGGAGCTTTCTTCTTGGGAGTTGGCTTGGCGTGGGCAGGGTCATAGGCGCTTCCGGCGCGGCCCATCGCCGCCTCTCCGTCATCGTCCTCCGCTCCTATTCCGACCATCATCTGCCATGAGTAGCGTCTGGCGTAGGTCAGGGCGCTTCCAACGCCTTGGGGAGTGCTGTCCTTCGGCGTGATCCGCAAGCGTCCCCTCATCCATTGCCCGGAGGAGTGCATCAACTGGGTCACCACGTATCCGTCATCGCAATACTGGGCGATTGAAAGGTCGTTGCTCGACAAGGGATAACGAGACGCTTCGATGACTTCCGAGAGGTCTGCGTACTTGCTCTTGAAGAAAGTGTTGCTCGCCCCCTTCTTGGCAGGTGACATGTCCCCTTGGGCAAGCGACAAGGCGCCAGCCAACTCGTTTATTTCGGGGGATTGCGTTTGAAATGATTGCGGCAGTTCGTCCGCGCGGGTGTGAGTTGATTCGTTGTCCATTTTACTTTTCGGGTTTGTCCGGGTCATCCCAGAATATTTGATTCTCGTTCATGAATTTGTCTCCCAGTCGCTTTAGCGCGTCTTGCTCCACCTCGGCGAAGCGCTCCTTGCGTATCTCCATCTCACGTTCGGCGATTTGCTTGACGTGCCTATGCCATCTCCACTCGGATCGAAGTTCCTTCAAAATCTCGGCATGGGTGGGGGTGCTTCCTCCCACGCTCAATTGCCTCTCCATGTCATCTCTCCAAGACATCACAAATCAAACTCCATTTGTTTGCGGCGCCTCGCTTGCGCGGATTCCCTGACAACCAGCAACCTGTCATCGGGGCGTTTAGGATCGGTGATCAGTATTTCGTTCCCCACCCTCTCGCCTAGAAAGGAAAAACTTCCACTTTGCCTCGGATTGTCCACGCCCTTTCCATTCACGCACCAGTAATCCTCACCCAACACTTTCCACGCATGGTCCACGCGGTACTCGATGCTCGACCAGTTGCCGCGCACTATGGACCCGACTTCAATCACTTCTCCAACCTCCCCATCTTCACACCTATGCCGGGTCGATCTCCCCAATACTTCCGAAATCGGAGGTCGGCGATCTGCGAATCATCCAAGTACATGCCCAAACGCTCACATATATCGGCAAAGAATTTCATCAAATTATCCGCATCCGGGCGAGTGAAGCAGGGCAACCTGCCCTCCGTCTTGTTCTTCTTCGGCTCGCTCTTCCGCCAAGGATACACCCAGTCAACCTCCATGAAGATAGCTCCCTCCAAGGGGACGGGCGGACGAAAGGGCATGAGCAGGGTCATCAACTCGTCCCTCGTCTTCGCTCCACGCTTCGCTTTCCCTATGAAGGGAGTGCCGTCCTTGCGGCGCATGATCATCGAGGACGCTTGCGCAGTCGCCTTGGGGGGTATGCACTCGACCCAAAATTCTATTGGATCATCCCCCAAACAGCGCCCACCAAGAATGCGGCGGATATTAAAATCTCAACTACGCAGATCAACTGCGCCATCATCATTCCCATCACTTTTCCCCTTGTCTTGAGTCAGTCCATGTCTGGCGACTGCGTCCACTATGTCGGAACGAACGTAACGGTGGCCCACTTTGCGTAGTCCCCATCTGTTCGCCCAACGGTTCAGGGTAGTGCTGGAAATCCCTCCCAACAAGTCCCTCGCCTCATGGCAGGTTAACAATAGACTTTCGCCCATTTTAACCCCTGCCGTTTCATCAATCCCCATATCGTTCTAAATATGAGATGGATTAGTGGAGGAAAACGTTCAAGAAAAAAATGAACTATTTTTAAAATACCCCCGTTCGGAGGGGTTAGCGGGAGGGGTTTAATCGTCTTCGACGTGACCTGCCGCCCCACCCAACCCCGTCATTGCCGCGCTAAATTGCGGTGGCAACCTATCAAGGCGAGACAGTAACTCTTGGTCTTCCGTATTGCGCCGAGAACCTTTCGGTTTTCTTGGGGAGTTGCCTGCGTCCTGCGACACTTGGTCGGACTTTTCCGAGTGGGACTTCCCTCTCGGTGTACTTCTCTTGCTCAATGAACTCTCGTAGGAATTTGTCACGTTCTGATTTGGTTTTCGGGAATTTAGATAGTTTGGAAAATTCAGTAATGACGTCGAGACTAGAATGCCCAACTGCCTCTCGCTTGATCATGTTCCAAGTCAACCAATGGAGAGAGAACGCATCATTGAAATCCGCCAACACGGGATCAATTTGCGAGACGTCCCCAGAGAGTTTGTCAAAGTAGTTTTCCAGAGTGCGATAGAGGGCATGGGATGCCGCATCCTTGACCTCGGAACCTACTGCATCATAAAACCCGGTTCGATCTTCGGGAGTGCCTGCTCGATCAAACCGCAATGGTGAATTCCCCCATTCCCTGTATTCCTCCAATTCCTTTCGGGCATCCTTCATGCCTTGCTCGGCAACTCTTCTTTTTTCGGCGCTACCTTTCTTCCCTTTCGCTTCCTTGAAATCCATCGAATGCTTTTTCCACGTCGCTTCCAATTCGACTCGTTTGCCTCTGACACTTTCCGCTAATTCATTGAACCAAAAGTTAACGTATTGCCACCTATCCATAATAAGGACGTCACCTCTGGCAAGGGTGGCGATGACGAAGGATGACACCTTGTCTTGCATTCCTGCGCCGCCAAATCCTTTTTCCCACATCATTTCACGCATCTGTGGCCCAGTTAGTTCCGGGTTATTTAGGATCGAGGTCAATTCATCCCACTTTCCATTCCACTTCTGGAACATCGAATGTGAGGCATTGATGTTCTGTATGGCATTTCTTCCTGCGGTAAGCGCGCCTCTTTGGTCTTGGAATTTCATTATATTGGATACCATGCCGACCCAAGTGTCCCGTTGGGCAAGGTTCCTTCTGTGCGCCTCGGAAATTGCCTTGTCCTTGGATTTCTTGGCAAGTCGTTTCCAGTCACCCTTGAAAAACCCATCCTCCACAACTTTTTGCCCCGTCCAGTAAGTACCTCGTTCCAGGTTGAACTTACCGTCTATGCTCTTCCACATCTGCTTGAGGAATTGTGGATGGTTTATCATGCGCAACCAACCTGCCTCTTGATTGTAGGGGTCAAGCATACGGGACAGGAACCCCCAAAAGTAACTCAAGGAAACTGCCTCGTTGGACAGTTCACCACGTCTAGCGATTTCGTGCATCTCTCTTACGGACTTGATGCCTGCCTTTGCCCGATGGAAGAACTCCGGGTCTGTCTTGATTCCTCGCTTCACGAAATCCAAAAGTTTTTCGGGATTCCTCACCCACTCACCCAAACGTGTCGGGAACGATGGAGTCTCCACCTCCTTGATGCCCTCCAAACGATTGCCCATGATGCGCGAAAATGCCTCCGGGTTGGCGCCAGCATCTGGCATATTGCGTTGCATCTCATCTGCGGACTTCCCGCGTTCAAGATACTCGCTCCATTGTTCGGGTGACCACTTTTGGGATTCTTTAGGAAATGCAGTTTCCCCCGGCAATGGTTGCCGATGAATCTTGATGGTGGGGAACGTGTGACCCTTCTTCCCCGTTGTCTCGCTAGGGGTGGGCAGGCGAAGTTCTTGCCTTAATCCCTCGGCGCCGCTTTTCCCGAACCCCCGTCCTTCGAAGTCCTTATGGATTCCACGAATGCCGGGTGAGAACTCAGAATCCATCCTCGCTTGAAGATTGGATCGTTGGGTTGCAGTACTCTGAAAGTGCCTCCCTTTCCCCTGTATGAGGTCTTTCGCATTTGCCCGGTATGCTTCCCCGTTGGGGTTCCTTTGCCAATGGTTTTCTTCATATAACGTTTCTCCTATTTTGAATTCTCCGAAATCCCATTTTTCTCCCGTAACTTTATAGACTGCATCATCCAATGCAAATCCCACAGCATCCTTGCCGTTTTTATGCGACCATCCTTCTTCATTAAATCCCAACCATTTCCAATCAAATCCATTTTTATGCGGAAAAATTGCCATGTCTGCCGCCAACCCCTTGGAAAAGTTATCGGCAACGTACTGTTGAACCTTCCGATGTTCCACGTGCGTCATTGGACGTCCATCACCAATCGTGACATAAGCGCCATCCAAATTTGCCTTGGTTCTGCCGTAGGTGCGCTTGTATCCTGCAACTGCCTCCTGCAATCCATACATACCGATGACGTTTGATATCAATCTGGCATCACCTCGTTCCCCGTTCAGTAATTCGACAATCAAGACGGGATTGGTTTCCAGTACCCCTTCACTATTCCAGTAAGCGGAATCGAAGGTACGGGTTCTTGACACAAGTCCCAATTCTCTGGCAGGTAGAAACTCTGAAGTCTCTGGATCAATCAGCACGTCGACGTGTCGATCATGCCATTCCTGTCGAACCTTCATCGAACCTTTTCGAACCCCTGCCATTGCCCCATGCGTGGCCCCCGGAGTAAATTCCACGGCAATCACTTCCCCCGGATCTCCCCTTCCGGGTTTAACGGGGCGCTTCCTTGTGGTATGGAGTGGTTTTGGGGGCGGCCCCTTGTAGGAACGTTGCGCCGCTGGCATGAACATCTTCTCGGTGATGGTGACTGCCCCCTCGTCCCTCCCGGCAACCATAGGACGCGCCCCACGCCCCTTCTCGCCCCTCTCCATCATCAGAGAAGGTGGTCGAGCATCGGTGGGCGCCCGATCCGCAGGCATGTATAGCCGGAGACTGTCTACTGCGGCAGGGTCTTTCGGGACGTCGAATCCATGACTGCCGAATTCTCCCGTTGTCCCTGCTTCCTGTTGGCGCCGGGTCATCTTGCCGCCAAGGTCGCTTCGTACCTCCCTCTCCACCTTCCCGCCCTTGATCTTCTTGGAAATCTTGCTGGCAAGGGAACGCATCTCACGGTCATAGAACGCCTTCATCCCCTCGCCGCCAACCTTGAGGTCTATGCCTTCAAGTGTATAGTGTTTGGCGGTTCCGTCACCCCAAGGAAGTTCCTCTGGTTTTTTAGCCAGCATTTTCTCTGCCGCTTCCTTGCCAATGATGTCGGGTAATTGTTCATGTGTTACCCCCGTCCGTTTTATCGCCAATTTGCCGTCATGATCATATGCCCGAAGTTCAGATTGAAGGTCACCACCGAACAACCTCTTGCCCTCCGAATAATCAATTTTACTAATCTTCTTACTCAAGTCGTACCTCGCCGCCTGACCCTCACCGTCCAACCAAGCAACCCGGTCATATCCTCCCTCGATAGCTTGCTTGACTGCATACTTCAAGCCAAGGGCAGGCCAATTCTTCTTGAAGGGAGCATCGGGTACTCCTTTGCCTTCATCGAAAGTCACTTCATCCATCGGGTGCAATTCGCTTTCACCTTCTTGAAGTCTCTTCCATGCAACGTCGATTGCTTCACTCTTTGTCTTTGCCTCAACCGCAATAACCCTTGCTCCTCTGATAGTGATACTCCAAGTGCCTACTTTTGTCCGTTTGGCAACCAAGTCACCCTTGTTCCATTCCCTGTGTCCATAACCTTCCTTCCTCCCCCTCTGGTGCAAAGTAGACTGCAATTCCTCGATGAAATATACCTTCTTGCCGTTTGCATCTATGCGGTCATTTACACGAAGGTGGAGCAATACGTTGTCTCCAAAATGCGGGTCGTTGAAGGTAGCTTCTCCTTCCTTGATCGGCAACTTCACCTTCACTTCCCGATAGTTCGTCCCGCCCGGTTCTTGGTACTCGGAGAATTTGGGTTCGCCACTCGGTAGACGGTCGAACTGGTGTTGCCAAATATTAAGCTCCTTATTAAATGTTGCTTCTCCCAAAACCTCCACCTCCAACTTCGGGGAGTTCTCACGAACGTATGCCTCAACCTCGTCCTTGGTGATCGACTTCCGATCCTTCACGAAGTCCGTCAATCCTATCTCATCCGCATATGACTTCGCCCCCGCAGTCTTGGCAAGCGCCGCCTGGAGTTGCTGGGGTGACAGTTTCGCCTGCGTGATGGACGGCAATACGTCCTCGGTGATGTTGTCCTTAAGTCCGAGCGTCCGTTCCGCTGGCATGTACTGCTTGCCTTCTCCCCTCTTGGGAAATCTCGGCATGAACGGTTGCAGTTGAGACTGGTTGCCAATTGCATCCCACTTCTCCTTCTCCGTAATCCCCTTCATAAACTTCTCGTACTCACCCTTCCGCATAGTGTCGGTATACACTCGGCGCATACCCGCCGCCGCATCCTCGCCACCCAAGTCCTCGATGAAGGGTAGCGGGACGGTCTGCTCCTCGCGCGGCATGTACATATCCTGAATCCTCTCATAATTCACCGGGCGTTTCCCGCCGATCCGCTGAACCTTGCCAATGCGCTCCAGTCTGCGACTACTCCATACCGCCATTCTCGCCCCCTCTTTGGGAAAATCCGCCAGAACGGGGTTGCGCCTCACGCCTTCCGCCCCCCCTTTTCCGAAAACCGCATGGAGGTAATTTTCCTTGTCCGGGTGCAAGTCTCCATCCATGTACCTAATTCCTTCCGCCTGCTGGCGCCCATAGGTCAGCAAGTCTTCCTTGAATTGCTCTTTCGCAACCACCTTGTCCGGCCCCCATGCCTTCGTCAGATCATCGGAGTATTTCTTCATCTTGAACAACCACTCGATGTTCCTGTTCAACCTATCCACGTCCATCACCCTGAAATTGATGTTGCCGTCCTTGGTGATTTCCAGCGCATACGGGACTTCCGCCCTCCATTGCCCACGAAATCCCGTGTAAACTCTCTTGCTACCTCTGGAGGTCGCCTTGAAGTAATGCCAGAGATATTCGTCACCCTCTCCCCTCTCCATTATTCTGGAGACTTCCTTGAGTAAGGAAATTTGCTCCTTGTTCCATCCGCCGATTTCCGCCAGTTCGTTGATTATTTCCTCCGATATGAAAGTTCCCTCCCAGCGTTCCGCCCCACTTACTGTCTCCTTGACGTTCAAATGTCCCTTGGGCAAGTTTTCCTCCCCCTTGCGATGTATGATTGCCTTGAGCGCATCGGAGAACTTCTGGTTGTATTGCTTCGCTTCGGTGGGGGACATCAATTGACCGACAATCGGTTCGCCCGTCTTCTTGTTTACCCGGAACACGGTTCCAGAGGTCAGCATGTTCGCCAGTTCGGGATTTTTCGATATATCCTCCGCAGAGAAAATAACCGTGTCCTCCTCTTCGGGTATGGGAAATCGCTTCCTCATTGTCTCCGGGTCAAGCCCCGCCATCTTGCGATCATGCGTCTGGATCAACTTGCGCAACCCCGGCACTTCATCGAATTTGCCGAACAACCCGGTACCATGCACCTTGCCGTCACGAAACGATCC
>Ga0255047_10000915_pt1 | contig 23165 bp, 24 predicted proteins | sample JV7_2_1_MG_FD_183640 | JGI IMG/M metagenome (GOLD analysis project Ga0255047, IMG submission 183640) | Seawater microbial communities from Jervis Inlet, British Columbia, Canada - JV7_2_1 | ecosystem: Environmental > Aquatic > Marine > Inlet | place: Canada: British Columbia | collected 2016-10-06 | reverse complement strand
TAGTATATGGTAGTATAAAGTATTACTATTATTGTGTTAATGATATGATATAGAATAGAGATGGTATGTGTGGTGGTAAACACCCCTTTTAACCCCATTCACAACCCTTCTAATCAACTCAAATATTATTTTGGTGTTATCCTATTACTGAAATTAGAACGTGCATTACAGAAGCTCTATGTGGGTTGTTGACGTAAAACAAATAATGTAGATTGCTATTACTCCACCCTTGAGATTTCATTAACTTTTGAAATAGTGAGAAAGATATTCACTTAAAACTGGTAATATAAATTTGAAAAAAATAAATATATTTGATTTTACTTAGTTACTTTACGCTTCTATCCTAATAAAGTGTTTATGCTTATTAGTGATAGTTCTATCTATTAGATATTCGGCTAAACTCATTCAAGCGGTTACTCATATGACAGTAACGAGGAAAGACCTTTGCTTTACCCACTTAGCAACACTCTAACGTGTTTGATTTCAGATAAACCTAATTAGGAAGTTATAGGATTCTTTTAATAACAGAGCCAAGTGTTATTACTGATTTATACTACGCATCTATGTTCTTGGATAATGCATAATATAATAACAAAAAAGTACTCTTTTCATTTTGGTATTTTTAACATTACTTACAGTTTATAATAAACTTTAACATTTCTGCTTTCTCTTTTTCATTATACTTACCGTTTTTGCTTATATTATCAAACGCCCATAGAGGTTGTAGATTTTTGTGATGGCATAATAATTTAAGTTCTTCTTCGGTATTAGCTGCACAAAGAGGTATGATATGGTCTATATGCCATTCACCGTAGTTATCCCAAGACATACCTTTTGTGAATTGATTTTCTAAATATTGATTTAATGAATTGAAATCTATTCCAAGCATCTTTTCTGTTTTAGTTCCTTTTTGATACCCTCCTAATCTGAAAGCAGATGATGTCCTGTTTCTATAATTTAATGACAACCTAAATAATGTATTCTCTCTATAATTTGATTGCCTTTTATTATCGCAGTTACTACAATACCCAATATCTAATCTTAAATCATCTAGCACTCTAAAATTGAAATTCTTTTTACCTTTATACTCTGTATAGACCATATCTGTATCACAAGAACCACAGTGAAAAAGAAAATCTCCTTTCATAACAAGGTTCTTAACTCCTAAAACACTAAGACCAGAGCCTATGTATTTGCCTGTTTTATCTGAAAACTTATATGCGTTCTCTTCTGCATATTCTACTTCTTCGTCATTGATTATTATTTCATTATTACGTAGAATACCACATTCACCATCAAGGAATAGTGTATCAATTACATCTCTTAATTTATTAATATTTTCTTTTTTTGCATTGTATCCTGTTGGTCTTGGCTTGTTTAATTTCTTAATAAGCGTGTTTACAACTACTCTAGGCATTTCAATATCAATCCTTATCATTTTCCTTTTCTTTACCATAACCTTCTTATTTTAGTAGCAAACCTTTCTGGGTACTTCTCTTCTAACCAATAACTATCCCACAATTTATTATCTTGTAAATACTTTAATGTTATTTTAGTTTTGCTTTCTTCTTCCATCTTGTTTTTTATTATACTCGTTATTAATAAGATTTATAGTTTTTAATTCCATCTGTAATCCACCATTTAAGGGCTTTATATTTACGACTAGAATTCAATATACCTATTCCGTAATTTTCTTCTTCTTGCTCACATATCCATTTACAGTAATTTATTTCTGCAAATTCAATCATAGATGTAATCTTCCTACCTTTGAATTTACCAAATGTTATTACGTATTTTATATTCTTATTGTAGCTTGAATGTTTCCCTTCTAAAATTTCTTCAACATACCATCTTTTATACTTCTTAGTACCTTTAATTAATTCTACACAAGATGATACGTCATTTTCGTTTAGATTAAACCACTCTAGCTTAATTCTTTTCTTGCAAAATCTTTTATGTAAAAGTTCTTCTGTCGCTCCATATCCATAACAAATAAGTTTGCAATTAGGATTACCTGTTTTGATTTGTTTTAATCTGTTTTCTGGGTTTTTAGATTTACCTATTTTATATAGATTACCATCAAACATAAGGTATGTTAGTTTTTGGTCTGCTTTTGGCTTATTTGTTATTTTATTCTTCTTAACATTTATTACACCACCACTATATCTCTCAAACTCATCATCAGTCCATTTTTTTTCTTCTTTCATCTCTTTGTTTTTTATTATACTCATTATTAAACTTAAAGAACATTCTCAAGTCCTTTTTTATATACTTATTTGCTCTTTTCTTATATTTCATTAGTCACATAGTATTGTATAGAATGATTCATCATCTATTCTTTTAATAGAATCAGGTTGGCAAGGCACTAACTCTTTACTAACCACATTATATGGTATGTATGGATTTATGTTTACCTTATTAGCTTCTACATACGTGGTCTTTACACATCCGCAGCCATATTCTTCTTCTGGTGTGCAATTAAATAATAGGAATCCAATTATAGCGTATAGAACTATATATGCCATAATTACTTTGTTCTTGTGTGTCATAATTTATCTGTTTAGGTGGCAATATACAAAATAAATATCATATAGCAAAATGAAATCGATAGTTTTTTGTTATTATATTATGACAAAAGAGTTTGAAATATCTATACCCAAAGATTTAGGTGGTATATCACTTAGACAGTATCAGCAGTATTTAAAGATGCACGATAGATGGGATAAGGAAGATGAGGTTTATTTTAAGACTAAAGTGCTACAAATATTCTGCGGTCTTGATATAGATGATACCTATAAGATACCTATTGTTAAGTTCAATAGCGTTATAGAACACGTTTTAGAGTGCTTTAAGGAAGAAACTCCGCTAGTAAAGAAGTTTACTATGACAGGAAAGAATAAAGCAGGTGATGACACTAAGGTTGAGTTTGGCTTTATACCTAAGTTAGATGATATGACCTTTGGTGAGTTTATAGACTTAGAGAAATACATCTCTGATTGGCAGACTATGCACAAGGCTATGGCGGTTTTATTTAGACCAGTGTATCATAGTAAGAAGGAGTTCTATGAGATTAACGAATACGAAGGTAGTGCTAAGTATTCAGAGGTAATGTTAGATATGCCTGTTGATGTTGCTATTGGTGCGATGGTTTTTTTTTATCGTTTAGGGAGCAAATTACCACTTCTTACGATGGACTATTTACAAAGAGTGATGAAGGCGGAGGGAGTGCCACAGACGCTCAAGCCAATTTTGGGAGAAAATGGGGATGGTATCAATCGATACATACACTTGCTCAAGGAGATGTCAGAAGATTCGATGAGGTTACAAAAACAAGGGTTCACGAATGTTTTATGATGCTAGATTACGAGAAAGATAAGGTGAGTTTAGAAAATAAGTTAATGAAACAGAGTTTTAACAGATAATAATGAATAATTTCTATAAAATACTAGATGAACTAAGAGAATACTTGATATTGTCTAGTTTTACCAATAAAGTGACCTTTGGAGAGGTTGAACAGGTGGATTTGGACAAAAAGACCAATTTCCCGTTAGTACACTTGAATATTGAAGATGCTCTTATAGACGAGAATTATATTGATTTTACGGTCAATATCATAGCAGCAGACATACTAGATATTAGTAAAGAACAGGTTGCAGACCAGTTTTTAGGTAGTAATAACCTACAAGATGTGTTAAATAGCCAATTAAAGGTGCTTACAGATGTTAATAACTTCTTTAGACGCAATGATTATAGAGAAAGTGGTATAACGATAGTAGATTCTAGTAGAGTAACGCCATTTTTAGACAAATTTAACAATGAATTAGCAGGATGGGAAGGAACTATCACATTACGCTCATCAATGCAGGATAAATGTTAAGAGATAACACTAAAAAGCTATTAAATGACTTTGCAGATGCAGTATTTGCTCAAGCGAAGATGAATTTACATTCTCAAGGGAAAAGTGCTACTAAGGAATTAGAAAATAGCTTTAAGAAGAAGGTAAATGCTAGTGAAAACTCGATACAGTTATCTTTAGAGATGGCAGAACACGGTTTCTATATAGATGAAGGTGTTAGTGGTACGCAGAGGGGTTATAACACTAGATTTAAGTTTAAGAAGATGCCACCTGCAAGAGTTTTTGATAAATGGATAATAGCTAAAGGTATTGAGCCTAGAGATAGTAAAGGTAGGTTTAAAAAGGGTAGAAAAAGCATAAATTGGGCGATAGCAAGAAGTGTGTATAGAAAAGGGTTAAAACCTAGTAAATTTATGACAATGGCGTTAGAAAAGGAGTTTAAGACACTTCCTAATGAATTAGTAGAAGCATACGGACTAGATATAGATAAATTTCTAGCATTTGCATTTAAAGATAATATAAAAAGCATATAATAAAATGACAAACCAAAAATTAACAGATAGAGGTGTATCTAGTATTTCTGATTCAAGCGACATAATACACGTTGTTAAAGGAGCAAGGTCTTATCAGCAAAAAATGAGTGTTGCTGTTGATGATAAAATACAAATTGTTTCAGACCAATTAGCAGGCATATCATCTGGTTACAAAGGATTTTTAGCCATAGCAGATACACCAATAGAAGATGGCTACTACTATGCGTCCGAATCAGGTACATATACAAATGCAGGGAGTTTAGTTGTTTCTTTAGCAAGCAAGATTACTATTATAACAGTTTCAGATACTCAAACAACTTTTGAGAAGTTAGAAATACCTATTGATACATTGGGTTATGAGGTTGTAAGAACGATTGGGGAGTTTGATACGCTAGTTGCAGCAGGCACTTCTGGTACTTGGTTAATATTAGATGATATTACTTTAACAGCAGATAAAACAATACCTCCTGATGTTACTTTACATTTTAACGGTGGTGTTATTAGTGGAGCGTTTACTATTACAGGAAACGATACAAAGTTAGAAACTAGTTTGGTTAAAATTTTTGATACTGATATTACACATAACGGAACGTTTAAAAATAAATATTCTTATGTTGAATGGTTTGGAGCAGTTGGTGATGGTATTACAGATGATATACAAGCAATAAATAATTCATTAGCTTTTGCTAAAATATCAAGTGGTACTGTTGTACTTCAAAAAGAGTTAACATATAGAACATCAAATACGGTAGTTATTCCATCAAACACAACACTAACAACTAAAAGCGGTAAAGCTATTATAAAAGCATTACGTAATGATTTGTCGTTAGATATGTTTGATACAATAGTTAATGAGAATTATTATTTAAACCCTATAACATTAGTCGCTAACAGTAATGATATAACTATTTCAAATATTATTGTTGATGCTAATTGTGCAGGTCTTACAGGAACACCAACTACTAATAATGTAGGTGCGGGAGTTAGACTTTACAATGTCAAAAATGCACATATTAACAACATAGAGGTTCGTAACACACACACAGCAGGTTTATTATTCTCTGGGGTTTATGATTCAATAATTGAAAACGTTTATTTATATAATATTGGATTAGTTCCCTATACAATAGGTGTTGATAATCAATTAATTGGAGATGGTAATGGTGTAAGTCTTTACAATGGAAATAATCCAGTAGGTAACAATGTTGTGAGGGATTGTATCGCTGAAAATTTTAGAGATAATGGATTTACTTTATACGCACAAGAGGAAAACATAATAGAAAATTGTTATAGTAAAGGCATTTCTACTGTATCAACAACAAATTCGCAGGGTGGTTTTTCGATAGAGAATACTGCTAATATGTGTATTATTACAAATTCAATGGCTAAAAATGTTCCTTATGGTGTTATTGCAAGTAATTATGGTTATAAATCACTTATAAAAGGGTGTAATCTAACCGCTAATTTTGCAGGTGTTTTGATATCAAAATCAGAAACAGATGTTATAAATTGTGATATTACAGTTTTAAATGGCACTGGTGTTGTTATAGGTACAGAGGACAATGCAGATTATTATGAAATCGGTTCAAGGGTTATAAATAATAAAATAAATGGAACAGACCACACAATTCTAAGTAAGGGTGTACTAGTTAGAAATCCAAAGAATGTAATAATTAAAGGTAATACTATTATTAACACACAGAAATTCATTGAAGTAAAACGTGCTTCAGGTATTGCATTTACAAATTTAGAAGAATCTAACCTTGTTATTCACAGTAATTTATTTTATGGCGATTGTGATGTGGTGATACAAATTAATGAACTTAAAGGTGTTAATGTTTTAGATAATATTTTTGATGGTGTTTCTAGTAATTATGGTATTTATATGAATCAAGAAACAGAATATATCACCATAAAAAACAATCGTATCAATCAAAATACTTCTGTTGGTATTCAATCTATATATTTTGCAAAAGCAACGGTTAATAGTATTGTCGAGAATAATCCCACTAGTGGGTGGTTTGATTCATCAAGATGGTTTAAATTATCTGATGGCACATTTGATGCTCCATTATTAATTCAAAGCGGAACAGGTACACCAGAAAATATATATTATGCAGGAACTGGCTCTATTTGGTATAGAACAGATGGGGGTACATCTACAAGTATGTATATAAAAGAAAGTGCAGGAACTTCTAAAACAGGATGGGTAGCTAAATAATATTAAAATGAGTAAAATAAACATAAGAAGTCCGTATTTTATAAATATATCAACAGCTAATATTACAAGTGCTGTTTTAGATTTATATATTTACACAGGAACACAAGTAGCTACAATGGATAGTATAACGTATTCGTTAGAAGGTAGTGTCTATAATGGATATGTTTCTTTTGAGATAAGTCAACTAATCTCTGATTATCTCGATGTTACTTACAATGGTGTTAACGCATCTCAAGTGGCTTGGGTAAATTACCAAGTAACAGAAACTATAAATAATGTTGCTACAACACCATCTCCTGTTGTTCAAACAGTTGCTTTTGATGGGTATGGTTACTTTGAAGATGAAGTAAACCCACAGTTATCAGATAAATTACTTCAATCAAACGATAAGGTAGTAATCTTAGATAATAACTCTTTTTATATTCCTGTTCAACAAGATAACCTAGATTATATAGATTTAATGTATCAAGGAAGTCCAATAGGCACAACAGAATATTTTACATCTACAACAAATAGCACCGATGTAATAAGATATATAGGTTATACTGTTACTAATTATATATTTCAAGACGAAAATAATTACTTATTTGAAAACTTAAACAACTTTATCTTTAGTGATGATGCTGATAACGCAGATGCTATAAGAATAACTTATGATGACGCATCTACAAAGACTATTAAAATAGAAAGAAGGTCGGAATGTAAACACGAACCTTATAGAATAACGTTTATTAATAAGTTTGGTGCATTACAAAGTGTTTGGATGTTTAAGCGTAGTGATGTATCTATGAGTGTAGAGAATGAGAATTACAGAGGGTTTACAGGCTCTAGCACAGGATATGACATATCAGAACACCAATACAGAAATTATAATGTAATAGGTAGAGAATCTATATCTTTAAATAGCGGTTTCTATACAGAAGATATAAATGAGGTGTTTAGACAAGTTTTACTTAGCGAAAAGATTTGGATATATTACAATGATAAGATATTACCAGTAAACATTAAATCTAAAGAGTTGTCATTTAAGACGCAAGTTAACGACAAGTTAATTGATTATAAGATAGAGTTTGAGTTTGCTTTTGACAAGATAAACAACGTATTTTAATGAGAAGGAACGTAGAAGTATTTATAAACAATCAGAGAGTTGACTTATTCGATTTTGAGGATATTAATATTGTCGATTCGGTACAAGACGTAAGGGATATTGCTAAGATATTTGTTCCTTACTCTAGGGAGTTTACTGTACCTGCTTCTAAGAATAATAACAAGATATTCAAGCATTACTACAATAATGATATTGTTAATGGCTTTGATGCTAGGTTTAAGATTTCTGCTGTCATTAAAGTAAACGGAATGGTCTATAAAAATGGTAGAGTTACTTTATTAAACTCGTCACTTAAAAATAATAGACCTGTTAATTATAAGTTAGTATTTTATAGTAAAACCATAGACTTCAAGACGTTATTGAGTGATGATTTACTAGAAGATATGGACACTTCTATTTTAAGTAAGTTTAATATAGAATATAATGCTCAAAATGTATTTGATGGTTTTAATTATGGTTACAGTTTAATAGGTGAAAATATAGTAGCGAATGATGTGCCTGTTGAGAATAGCGACTTAATAATACCGTTCATATCTACAAATAGCCATTATTACTATGACGATGATGTAACAGGTATAAGTCCATTAGAAGGAGATTCTGAATCTAGGAATGTAAACTTTAATGGAGGTGTTGCGTACCCTGATGACACGCCACACGGTGTAAATTGGAAGGATTTAAGACCATCTTTGAAGTTACCAATACTAATGCAAGCAATAGAGGAAAAGTACGGTATATCGTTTGTAAGCGACTTCTTTACTACTGATGCGTTTAATAAGCTATATATATGGCTTAATAATGACAAGGGTTTATATGGTGAAGAAAGAACGGTTGGTACTGATTTCTCTGAATTTACACTTGATAATGGTAATGATGAAAGACCAATAACCACAACGTCTAGCGTGTTTTATAGACTATTACTTACTGTTAATATTGATGATGTAAATGATGATTACGAGTTAAATGTTACTAATAATAAAGATAGCAAGACAATTTACACGTCAACCGCAAAAGGAACTAATACATTTGAGATACCATTACTATTTAGAGGTGGAGGTATTTATACATATGACTTAAACTTTGAGATTACAGGTGTCGAATCTAATTCTATAACATTAAGTGCAAAACTTGAACTTTTTAGTAATGGACTACAAAGCACTTCTAATTATTCATTCATAGACGCAGTAACAGATGGTGTGTTTAATATAAGAAAGAATATGCCTAAGATAAAGGTTATAGACTTCTTAACAGGCTTATTTAAGATGTTTAATCTAACTGCTTATGTGAATGATGATGATAATATAGTAGTAGATACATTAGATGACTATTATAGAAAAGGTAGTACTGTTGATATAACTAGGTTTACCAAGAATGAAGAATCGACTGTTTCTAGAAATAAGTTATATTCTCAAATAGACTTTATGTTTGAAGAACCCAAGACATTCGCTACAATAAACTCTAATGAGTTATCAAGAGATGAATTTGGTAATGAAAGAATAGATAACACAAACAATGACCCCGAATTATCAGCTTTACTAGCTTTTGATGGTGGAAAATATGAAGTTGCTCCTAAGTTTGAGAAGATGCAGTATGAGAGAATGACAGACCAGAGTAATCCTACTTTATTACAGAATTTCTGTTGGGGATGGTGTGTTACTGATGACCAAAAAGCAACACTAACAAAACCTATATTACACTATACGGAAAACGTAGATGTAGATGTTATTCCTTTAACTGTTCAAATGGGTTTCGACCCAACAACAGGACAAGCTAATATCCCTATATCATATTATTTCAGACCATCAAATTCATTAAGCACTAGCACTACTCTTGGTCAATCTCTACATTTTGGTAGTGAAGAAGATGAGTTTTACACAAGTTTAGGTAGTAATGAAACTAGCTTGTTTAATATGTATTGGAAGAACACTATATTAGCAATATACGATGAGAAGTCAAGGATAACTACTTACAAAGCTAACCTACCAATATCAATAGCAAACACAATAAAACTAAATGATGTAGTAGTAGTTAACAGAAAGAAGTATAGGATAAATAAAATAGATATTAACATAACAACAGGCGATGCAAGTTTAGAATTAGTAACGTATAGAAAACTCGTAAGATATAACGGATTCACAGTAGATAACGATGGATTCACAGTAGATTCAACATTAATAACAGTAGATAAAACAATATAAAATGGCACAACAGATAATAGGTATAGGCTCAACAGCAAACGATGGAACAGGGGATGCTCTAAGAGATGCTTTTATAAAAACTAATGACAATTTCACAGAACTGTACAGTGAATTTTTACAAAACCGTATTGTAGTTACTCAAGATAATGTAGCTACAACTTTAGGAGGCACTATAGACTCTACGAAACAATACTTCTTAGATGGCATCATTGATATGGGTACTACTCAAATTACAGTGCCACCTACGGGAATGACAATAATCGGCTTATCATTCGATATAAGCGGTTTAATTTCTTCAGAGAACAGTTATACTATGTTCGTATCTGAAAGCATCGCAATAGGGTCGGGAAACCTTCTAGGGGCTGATTATTTTGTTTCTGTTACGGGTGCAGGTTCTAAAGTATATGAATTGTACGACGCAACGGGTTTTAACGCTTTTGAGTTTCAAAGAATCAATTACAACGATTGTACTTCTTTAGGTGATATTTATGATTATAGACAAGGACTAGAAAGCGGAACAGGTAGATTTGGTGGTTCACCAAGTTTAACTTTACACGGTCTTTGGCGTGGTGGTTTTAGAATTACAACTTCAATCGTTAGAAGTTTGGCGGGAACTATGACAGAACCCTTATTTAAAACGGGGACTTTGTTTCAAATGAACTCAAGATTTTTAACAGACATAAATTGCGACTTGCCAACACTTGCACCATTTTCTGACTTTCAAGAAGTGAACTTTCCGAACCCTAGTACGGTACAATTGAAAGGAGCTATCTTTACTAGAGACGGAGCATTTAATCCTAATGACACAAATATATTTAGTAACTTAGAGGCATCTGATTTAGCTTGCGACTGGGATAATAATATAGGTATCAAGAATACCTTTGTTGGTGGGGGATTGAATAATACTTCAGAGGTTCAAACAACTATAGTAACACAAGGTGTAGCAGTAGATTTAAACGGAACTTTTACACCAAAAGACCTACAACATTTTGACAGTCCTTCGAACGGAAGATTAAGACACATCGGAGTAAACCCTCGTGAATATATGGTTAATTTTGACTTTATTTTAGAAGGAGTACAGAATAGTGATTACGAATTGTTTCTATTAAAAAGCGATGGTGGTTCACCTTCTGTAGAATACACACAGATTAGAGTTATAAATAATCTTCAAGGCGGTAGAGATGTAGCCTATTTTAGTGGTCAAACATCAGTTAGTTTAAATCAAAACGAATATATGTTTTGGCAAGTAGCTAATGTTACAGGAGCAGGTGATTGTACATTAGAACTTGATTCAGCTTGGAATATAACAGAGAGATAATATGATAAACTTAAAGATGATATTAGAGGTATTGGCAATGGATGATTTCTATGGTGCTGATGAAGATATACAGATAGCCAAAGGTAAGTATAAAACACCAATGGGTTTAAAGGATTTAAAGGATAGATTAAAACGTAGATAATGGCAGGAAATAAAAACTTAGTTTATACAATAACAATTAATGATAACGCTACCGCAGTTATTCGTGGCGTTAACGGTCAACTTATAAAAACGGGTGTTAGTGTAGATAATCTTGATAAAGAACTGTTAGAGTTAAATGGAACTCTATCTATGTCAACTAATCAATTTAATGCTCAAATAAATAAGTTAACGCAATTACAGAATGGTGTTGCAATAGGTAGTCAGAGATATAATGAACTAGGTAATTCAATAACATCTTTAAACACAAAGCAACAAGCTCTTATAGGGAGTAGTAGTACAGGTTTAACTGGTGTGTCTGCTGCAACAGGTAGTGCGTCTGCTTCTGTTTTAGAAATGGGTAGGGTTATTTCGGATTCCAACTACGGAATTAGAGGTGTTGCGAATAACTTGTCGCAATTAGCGTCTAATATGGTTTACACCACAAAAGCAGCAGGTGGTTTAGGTGCAGGTTTAAAAGCTATTGGTTCTGCAATGGCAGGACCTCTTGGTATTCTATTGCTTTTTCAAGGAGCGATAGCTTTGCTTGAGAAATGGTCTATGGCTAATGAAGGAGCAAAAGATAGCACCGAAGAATTAACAGATAAGATAAAAGAACAAAACGAGGCATTAGAGGAAAATATAAGGCTTAGAAAAATACAATTAGAGCAGATAACAGGTTTAATAAACTCAAGCCAAATAGCAGAGTTGTTTTCTGGGATATTTACAAGTGGCATACAAGAATCAGAGAAATATGAAGCTGCTTTAACTGAATTAGCAGATAGGCTACAAAAGATAGGTTCTAAAGAGGCTAAGTATTTAAAAGACGCAAACATTTTACAGTCCGATAGAATATTGATAGCAGGTAACTTGGTAGCAATAGAGAAGCAGAAAACAAAACTTTTAGAAGAAAGATTAGTTGTTGATAAAAGGATAAAATCTATTGATGACATAAAAAAAGAATTTACTGATGGCGAAATAACTAAAGCACAAGAAACCAGAAAACTAGAAGATGTAGGTATAATAAACCTAAATAAAACCATAGCGATACAAAAAGAAATAAATAGATTAAAACAAGCTAATCTAGGTATAATCGCTAAAACTGTTGAGATAGAGGAAGATGATAGCAGTACTAAAGGTAAAGGTAAGAAGGAGTTTTTTGGTGGTGGATATTTTGATGAAGATTTCGAGGCTAGAATAGAGGCTTATAAGAAAAGATATAAAGAATATACAGAAGATGTAAGGGCGATTGAATCTGAAATTGATATGGCTAGTTTTGCGGAGCAAAATGGTGGCTCTTTTGAAGGTCAATCAACGCTTATTGATATGGAGATGAATGAGGAATTGGCTAGAGTTGAATTCCTGATTGGTCTACGAAAAGAAGAAAATGAAGGGTACGCAGACCTTGAAGCCGAACAAACTCTTATTAAGAAAAACGCTCAATTAGCAAGGAATGAAATTGATAGATTAGAAGTTGAAAACAAGAGGCAAATGTTTGAGAACATAGGCTCTATACTTTCTTCTGCTAGTCAACTAGCAGGTAAACACACTGCGGTAGGGAAAGGATTAGCAGTAGCTTCTACAACTATATCTACTTACAATGCGGCACAGAAAGCATACGAGAGCCAAATGCAACTCACACCAGATTCACCAATTAGAGCACAAATAGCAGCAGGTGTTGCTATCGCAAAAGGATTAGCTAACGTTAAGGCAATATTAGCAGTTAAAGTGCCAAATCAAGCAAGTATAGGTGGTGCACCCGCTAATAAAGGAAGAACATTTGATTTCAACCTAGCAGGAAGTACAGGACAGAATCAACTTGCTCAAACAATAGGTGGTCAAGTACAACAACCTATCAAAGCATACGTAGTATCAAGTGAGATAACCAATCAACAACAATTCGATAACCAAATTCAAGGCGAAGTAACTATCGGATAAGTAAAATAAAAAATAGATAAATTGTTATTATATTATGGAAGATTTAGAAGTTATAGAACTGGTAATTGATGAAGAGAGTGACTTTAGTGGTATAGAGGCTATTAGTATAGTTGAGAACCCTGCTATTGAAGAAGATTTCATCGCATTAAAAGAACAAGGTAGACTTGAATTAGCAAAGGTAGATGAAGAGAAGCGTATCTTAATGGGTGCAGCACTCATACCTAACAAGAAGATATACCGTAACAATGGCTTACAAGAGTATTACATCTTCTTTTCAAATGATACGGTACGTAAAGCCTCTGAACTATTCTTATCTAAAGGTAAGCAAAACAACTCAACCTTAGAACACGAAAGCGAGTTAGAGGGATTGTCTGTTGTAGAATCTTGGATTATTGAAGATGATGTACAAGACAAGTCGAGAAAGTATGGTTTACATATGCCAGTTGGAGCGTGGATGGTTTCTGTCAAGGTAAACAACGATGAGATTTGGGAAGAGTTTGTTAAAACTAAGAGAGTAAAAGGTTTCAGTATTGAAGGATTCTTTAGTGATAAATTAGAGATGAATAAAGAAGTACTTGAAGATAAACTAACCGAACAAGAAGTAAGTTGGTTAGAACAAATTAAAGAAATATTAAAAGATGCCTAAGAGTTTCTATTGCTTATGCAAAAACAGATATTTAGCAGAACACTTATGTAAGTGTGACAAACAACCTTACTATTGGAAACACGGTATAGGTAGAACAGTAGCATTACCAAAAGAAGAGGTGTTACTTGATATATTTGATGAAACATTTGACACAACATTCAACTAAAGAATTATGAGTATAAAAACAGACGCAGTAGTAATCAGAGATGAAACAACTACGGGAGCGAATACAGCAACAAGAGTAGGAACAAACCTAGTAGACATAGCAGATGACTTAGTTGCGAAACAAGCAGCTATTGATTTGAATACTGCTAAAGAAACTAACATAGCACACCCATTAGTTGAGAAAGCAGTACCTAGTGATGCGGTATTTACTGATACTGATACTATTTATAATGATGCTGATGTATTAAAAGATGCAGATACTTTATCGCCTGTTACGGGAGTTAATAAGTTAATGACTCAAGACGATATAGCAGGTCTTGGCGGTGGTGATATGTTATCATCTACATATGACCCTATTATAAATGCGAATACTGCTAAAGTAGGTATTACTGTACAACAAGCAAGTGACATAACAACTAACAATGCTAAAGTTGGCGTAACAACAGAAGAAGCAAATCCTGATGTAGTTAGTCAGGTTGAAGCAGAAGCAGGTACAGCAACAACAGAGCGTATATGGACTGCTGAACGTGTTAAACAAGCTATCGTTGCTTTGGGTGGTAGTGGTGGTGTAAGTGATGCAGCATATTCTATTAGTTGGGATGGAGTTATAGGAGTTGCTCCAAGTCAAAACGCTTTATATGATTTTATAGAAAGTCAAGTATTTAAAGTAGATACTAATAGTAATATTTCGCCAGTTTATTGGGGTGGCACTCAAGCTGAGTATGACATTGATTTTCCTAGCGGACATCCTACTAATTATTTCGTAGTAATTACCGATGGAGCGGTAACACCAACAACTGCTAGCGATATAGTTTTTGTACCTAATGGAAGTATAGCATCAACAGATGTACAAGCAGCTATTCAAGAAGTGCGAGATGAAGCGGTTGGTGGTACAATGACTGATGCCGAAGTTAAAATTGCTTATGAGAATAATGCTAATACAAATGCTTTCACAGATGCAGAAAAGGTAGTTGTTGGAAACACAACTAATACAAATACAGGTGACCAAGTTATACCAGTAAGCGGTGTAGATTTTGACCCCGTTGGAACAGATAATTCGGATAATAACGCAGCAAACACAACTTACGCAAATGATTATCGAGCAGCTAACTTTGTAGCAGGTACAGATTACCAAGTGCCATTAGTAGCAGATACAGATTATTTATCACCATCAACTGCAAGTACTACTTATGCGCCTGTTCTTGGAGCAGATGATAATTACGTAACCGATGCAGAGAAAGTTGTTGTAGGTAATACAAGTGGTACAAATACAGGTGATAACGCTGTTAATACTTTGTATAGTGGTTTAGTAAGTGCTACAACTGAAAATGTGAAAGCTATTAACGATAGAGTAAGTGAAGATTTAGCGGTTACAGGAACAAAGAATATTGATTGGAGTGTAGCAGAAACATTCAGATACACTATGACAGGAGCAACAGTATTTAGTGACACCAATTTACCTGCAAACGGAACAAAAGTAATAACTATTCATATGGATGGTGCATTTGCTCCTACATATCCCGCAGGATGGAGTACATATATACGAGGTGTGTATGACACAGCAGCATTAAATACAATAGTAATAGAATATGTTAATACAACTACTGATATATGGTTGGTTCAAATTTCACAAAAAGATTAAGATATGATAGCAATAACCATAACACAAGAATTAAAAGACCTAAACTCTAATTTCTTTAGAAATTACGATGTTGGAAGCATTAGACAATTATCATTAATACCTAAAAGTTTCTATTCACCTACATATTTTGTAGGACAGAGAACAGATGGGTATCAAACCTTAATTGATATTCACGAAGCAGATGGGTTTTTTAGTATTGTGAAACCAACTTACGATACAGCTATTGAAAAGTTAGGAGATTTGTTTTTTGATGTAACAACTCAAAAATTCACCCACCCTGTAATTGCTTTTACTCAAATTGAATTAGATGCTAATTTAGAAACTAACGAAGATTCAGAAGCTAGAACTAAAATAGACGCACACACGCAAAAAGGAGCGAATTTATACGGTAGATGTGAACGCAAAATATGGAGAAGAAGATTCAAGGATTCAGATGCTAATAATAAATTAACGCAAGGCGAGGGGAGAGATTTAAAGAAATGGTTTGCCCCTGTTTATCAATGGTTAATTTTAGGCAACTTTCAACAAGCAAAGCAAGAGATTGCTAAAGTAATTACAAATAATCAAACAGAATTAGATTTAGTTCAAGGGATGATTGGAACTGCAACTTGGTTTCAAACTGAAATACTTGATTATTTTGATAATAAATACGATTTGTAATGAGCAAGAAAAAAGCAATGTTTTTTAAGCAAGCGGTGGTTGGTTTTACAGAATTATACGATTTTGAAGATTCAGCAGATTATACAACGGAAACAGCAACTGTGAAAACAGCTAATACAGGTTTTGGGTATTGGGGTATATCAAATTGTAGTGTAGAATCAGCAGGTGTAGGACAATCAGATACGACAGTTGCACAAAATGGAGATTATTGTATTAAAATAACTAATACAGGAGGAGGTAGTAATCAAAGAGGTGAAACACGAATTCAAGTAGTAGCAGGAGACCAATATACTATTAAAATATGGGCTAAAGCAGGTACAGGAACTAACATTATAGCTTATTGGGCGGGGTTCGTAGTTACACCAAGCCCTGTAACGGTTACCGCAGGGTGGAACGAATATGTTTTCAATGTAGAAGCAAGTGCAACAGCAACAGCTTATTTAAGATTTTATCCTCAATTTGCAAGTGCAACAATAGGAAATCATTTTTATGTAGATAATATATCAATAGAAAAAACAAATTAAAATTATGGCAATAGTAAAACAAGGTGGTACAACATTAAACTCAGGCTCAAAAGGAGATAAAGGAGAACAAGGTGATGCAGGTGGTTCTAGTAACCCAAATATAATTGTTGTTACAAGTTTAGCAGAATTACTAGCAGTAACAGGCACTAATAAGATTATAGATATACAAGAGCCTATTACATTATTAGCTAATTATGTAGTACCTAGTGATTCAACTCTTTACTTTTCAACAGGTAAAATTATTTTAAATGGATTTAATATAACAGGAGATAACACTTCGTTTGATGGTCTAACTACTAAACAGGTTTATTTTCAGTTAGACGAAGTAAGTCAATTGGATGGGGTATGGAATCCACCAACTGAACTAACAACTAAAATGTTTGGAGTTCGTGAAGATGGATTACTTATAATGGGTAGTGGTAATATATCGGCAGGTGCAACAACTTTTACTGATGCAACAGCATCATTTACGTCTAATGATGTTGGGAAAACTATAACAGTAATTGATGCAGGTGTTAACGCTAATGTAGGGCAATCTATTAATTATGTATTATCTTCAACTATTGCAAGTGTAACAAATGCCACTACTATTGAATTAGCCGATGCAGCAGATAATACAACATCAAGTACTAATTACATATATGGTAGTGATGATTTCAACTTGGTAGACCAAGCATTAAGAATGATGAATCAGATTAATGGTTCTAATTTAACGATTGGTTCTAGCGGTAAAACTATGACAACAAAATCTGTATTTGTTGCAGCAGGTATAACATACAGACCATCAGGGTGGTGCATAGGTGATAAGACAAATGGACATAACGTTTATATACAAGGAGATATTCAATTATTTTCTCACGACTTAGAAAAATCACATCTGCTCTCAACTTGGTACACACGAAACTCTCACATAATAGGAACTGGTGGGCGTTTTTTAGGAGATTATAAAACACCATTAGGAGTTCATATTTATACGAATCAAAACGGAAAAAGTGAAAATAATCACTGTATTGTCAAGCACTCTATGAGCGTTAATTGTACTGAAAATGGTGTGAACATTTTTGGGTTTTATGGTGATGGTATCTATGGCACGGGAGATTCTCAATTTATGAATCAAATAGATGGAACAAACAAAATAGACGCTGCAACAGATAGCTTAATAAGTGTTGGATATATTGACGAATTTGGTGTGGTAGATGCTGCTAACACAGACTTTGTGTATTCAACATCATTTCTAACCTTAGAAGGTGGTCAATTTGATAACATTACATCGGTAGGAGTACAAAGATTTATGATGCTAACGGGTAGTGCTTTTGGTTCGTGGGGTGGTTCTGCTAATCCTTATTTTTGGGTATTATACTATGACACAAATGATAATTTTTTATGGAAAACACAACCTTTAACGTGGTTTTCTAGGGTATATATTCCAGAAGAAAGTTATGTTAAATGTAAGATTTTGTTAATGAACCCTGATAATTTTGGTGGTGATACTGCTGAAATTGAAATTAATTTAAGACCATCTTTACACTCATTCGGTGGTGGTTTGTATAATTCCAAAATAATGTTCTGTGGTCGTGAAGCATACTCTAATGGTGGTTCAGACTACGAGATTGATAATAACATACTAGCCAATATTGGAGGTTTACCCGCAGGTCCTGGGTATGCAATTAACTGGGAAGATGGAGGACGAATTAAACAAAACTTAAGAATTACAAACAACCGTATCTTTAACTGTTGGGGTGGTATTTCCATTAAAAACGCTGAGAATGTATTTATAAGTGGTAACGTGATAGGTGCTGAAACACTAGATTTAAGTGCTGCACCAACTAATGAATGGCAAGCAGGTATAACTACTAATGGGTACAATGTCGAAGTTTACAACAACACGCTTTATAACTGTGGTACTGGTATTAGTAGGAGAACAAGAATGTTTGAAAATAAGTTCATATTTGGTAGAGTAGATTATGAAGGAACAGGTGAATCGATTGAACAAAACCTTTTCAGAAATATAGCACTTTACGAAAACACGAGTAATTCTAGAGTTGGTAATCCATCTGTATTTAAGAATAATGTATTCAGATATGATTTAGACAACAGTTCTTACTATTTTAAAGAAAGTTTTAACGCAGCTTCATTTATAGACAATGAATTTGTTTTTAATGATGTTTCTGAATGGAAAAACGACACGCAATCAAGTTCAAACAATATGATTACCAATTCTGTAAAACTTGGTTTAACAGTTAACAGGTTGTTTTTAAGACAAACACAAACGTTAGATATAGGTGGTGTGTTTACAGGTAATACTGTCACAGGTATGCTTCCATCGGTAGACAGCAGGGATTTTTCTAGCGGAAATGGATGGTTTAGATTAGGCACTACAAATTGCAGAATTGATATACCAGTAGAGTTTAACTATGGTTTCCCCGTAGATTACACAAGAGAAAACCTAATTGTTAATAGTTGGGTTGAGGAAGATTTGAATCAATACGAATCCACGATTATTAGTCCAACACCTTTAATTACATATATAGATTCTGAATTCAATCTCTTAGAAGCTGATGGTTATCCTATGACTAATAATGGTTTTGCCCTATGGTCAACAGCAGAAAAGAATGTTAGTTATTATTTAAAAAATCACAAATTTAAAATAGAACAAGCCTTTGCATATAATTATATCGCAAGTCAGAAATTATTTGATATTAATCACTTGGGAACAACTGTATTAGAAAATTGTGAATTTGATATGCAGGGTAATCCAAATTATGTAATGGATATGAGACAAGGTATTAATTTTGGAGACAACTTAGGAGCGGTCACGTTTATAGATCCTATACTTAAGAATGGTATGTCTATAACGTTGCGGAAAGTAGCTAATTTAGATGCAGTTGATGACTTTGTAGTATTTACTAAACCTAGTCCATTGATGACAACATACGCATCTTTTGCAGACGAAGCAGCAGCAGTAGTGGCAGGTTATCCAAGTGGGTATTTATATGTAACTGCAACTGGCGAAATTAGAATGAAGTTGTAAAATGAAACGGAATTTAAACGAATTTGTTATTATATTATAAATAAACCCAATAATTATGAATACAAAAGATGTTTTACAAAAACTTCAAGAAGTATTTTCTCCTAAAGAGATAGAAGCCGAGTTATCAGAGGTGGAAGTTGTAGTGGAGGAAGTAGTAGAAGAAGTGGTTGAACAAACGGAATTAGCGGAAGAGCCTGTAAAGGAGGAAGCACCTGTTGAGGCTGCACCTGTACAAACGGTAGAGTACGCAACGAAGTTAGAATTAGAGGAAATGAAAAAGAAGTTTATGGACTTACTTGTTGCTTGGCAAAAAGAATCCATTACTGAAAAAGAAGTACCTCAAGAACTTTCTAAATCTAAAGAAGAAGAAGTTGAATTAGCAGTTGAAGAGATTGCTCATTCTCCAGAATTGGAAGTAGAGAAGAAACAAAATTTTCACGTTCCTAAAGCGAACAATGAATCATTAGAGTCTAAAATTTATAATAAACTATTTAATTAAAAAATTATGCCAACAGCAACAGTAACATCAACTTACGCAGGGGAATTTGACGCACAGAAATATATTTCAGCTGCCTTATTATCTGCTCCAACCTTAGAGAAAGGATTGGTAACAGTAAAACCTAACGTTAAATACAGAACAACTGTAAAAAACGTAGTAACTAATGGTCTTTTACAAGATGCAGCTTGTGATTTCACAGATGCAGGAACAGTAGTATTAGACGAAAGAGTATTAGAGCCAAAATCTTTAATGGTAAACAAAGTCTTATGTAAAGATGATTTCAGAGAAGATTGGGATGCAATCTCTATGGGATATAGTGCATACGATAATTTACCTCCTGATTTTCAATCATTCTTATTAGCACACATTGTTAAGCAAGTAGCAGCAGAGAATGAAGTATCTATTTGGAGAGGTACAGCAGCAGCAGGTAGTTTCGATGGTTTCGCTACTCAAATCGCTTTAGATGCAGACTTACCAGCAGCACAAGAGATTACAGGTGCAGCTATTACTGCAACTAACGTTATTGCAGAGTTACAGAAAATTCATTCAGCTATTCCTGATACTTTATTTGGAAACCCTGATTTAAGAATATATGTATCACAAAACATTTACAGAGCGTATGTTCAAGCGTTAGGTAACTTAGGATTTGTTGATAGATTCAATAACCAATCATTTGGTGAAGTAGTAATCGATGGTTTCACAGTAGTTATGGTTAATGGACTTGCAGCTAACACAGCAATAGCAACTCTTAAATCTAACTTGTGGTTTGGAACGGGATTATTGAATGACACTAATATGGTTAAGGTAATTGATACTGCCGATACTTTAGGTGATGAGAATGTGAGAATCATTATGAGAATGACCGCAGGAACACAATACGGACAGATTACAGAAATTGTAACTTACGGTATCGTTAACGCTGCTAACTAAGAATAATATAAGGGAGGTGAAAGCCTCCCAATATTATCTAATTAATTAATTAAAAAAAAATATAAACTTATGGCTTGTGATATTAGTGCAGGAAGAACCGAAGCGTGTAAATCCAATGTAGGTGGTTTACGTAATATGTATATCGGTAACTTTTCAGCAGGAATGTACGATGAGTTTTTAGATGCAGATAAAGATTTAGACCTTATAACCGCTTTAGTTACACCAGTAGATGTGTATAAATTTGAGTTACGAGGTGAAAATAATACTTTTGATGAAGCTAACGAAATCTCTCGTGATAACGGAACATCGTTCTGGACACAAACAGCGAACATCGTTGTTAAAAAACAAGATAACTTAACTCAAGTGCAGTTAAAATTGTTATCTTATGGTAGACCACATATAATCCTTGAAGATTATAATGGTAATTTTAGAATACTAGGAGCGCAAAACGGATGTGAAGTAGCAGTATCTAGTTCTACGGGTGGTGCAATGGGTGACTTAAACGGTTACACAATGGCTATCGAAGGTAAAGAATTAAGTATGGCTTACTTTGTAGACCCTGATATAGTTGTTGCAGGAGCATTAACAGGATATGATGTGCAAACAGCAGTATTATCTAATGGAGTTTTAGTACCTTAATACTTAATAGTATTAAAATGTTTAATAATATGGAGGCTACACTTAAAACGGTAGCCTCTTTTTTATTATATAAAACAAATATGGCTTTTTTTGTTATTATATTATGACAATATTCGATTACGACAATCTACCTACAATAAGTATTCCCTATATCTTAAGAGATGTAGAGAATCCTGCTATTGGTGCGTGGGTTACTAACCAAGAAACTAAGGAGAAATTCTTTTGTGATGCAGTAACTCTACCTACTTCTGTTTTCTATGATGGCTATTTTACTATTGATATAACAGATTTAGTTGCTAATGTAAATGTAAACACAACATTATTGGTATCAGCTATTGATTCTAATAACCTACCAATTTATAGAGATATAGTTGTATTTAGTAATAGGCTAGATACGGATTCTGATTACGAACAAAATGATAACAGTGGCGAATATGCCTTTGTATAATTATGGAAGATAAAAAACCACAAACAGGAATAAGAGTATCTAAGTATAACTTATCAGGGTACGAAAAACCTACCGTTAAAGAAGAGTACAATAAGAGTTGGATGAACTTTGGCGATAACAATGATTACTTTGATAAGATTATAGAGCGATACTTAGGCTCACCTACAAATTCAAGATGTGTTAATGGTATTACCGATATGATATTCGGTAGAGGTCTTGACGCATTAGATTCTTTAGACAAACCTAAAGAGTATCTTGAGATGAAACGTTTGTTACATAAACGACACGTAAAGAAGGTTTGTTCAGATTATAAGCTATTAGGTCAAGCAGCTATTCAAGTTACTTACAACAAGGCAAGAACTAAGGTGCTTAAAGTATCTCACTTCCCTATGGAGTGTTTACGAGCAGAGAAAGCAGATACAAAAGGATTTATTAGAGCATACTACTATCACCCATCTTGGAAGGATATTAAGACTACGGATAAGCCTAAACGCATACCATCATTTGGTAATGGTTCTAATAAAGAACTTAACGAGATATATGTAGTTAAACCTTATAGAAGTGGTTTCTATTACTATGCACCTGTTGACTATCACGGATGTTTACAGTATTGTTCACTAGAAGAAGAGGTATCGAATTATCATATTAACAATATACAGAACGGACTACAACCA
>Ga0255047_10000913_pt1 | contig 23179 bp, 24 predicted proteins | sample JV7_2_1_MG_FD_183640 | JGI IMG/M metagenome (GOLD analysis project Ga0255047, IMG submission 183640) | Seawater microbial communities from Jervis Inlet, British Columbia, Canada - JV7_2_1 | ecosystem: Environmental > Aquatic > Marine > Inlet | place: Canada: British Columbia | collected 2016-10-06 | reverse complement strand
ATGGACCGAATCAAAGGGTCATAGAATCTATGCTTATGAAAAGACCGTTAATTACTGACCGAGATAAAGAAGATGGGATGAATATATTATTCATTGAAGGGGAACATTATTTAGGTTATGACAATAAATCTGAACTTGCCAATCAGATGCAATGGGTTAAAACTGAGCCTGATGTCGCTTCAACTATGGCTTCTAAAGCCTATGATGAAGTGAGAGAAAATCACCAAGTTCAAAATAGAGTGGATCAAATTCTAGAAATATGTCTAAAATAAAAAGTATCGTCCCTGTTATCCTTGTTATGAACGATGAATATTGGCTCCCATATTCATTATCCTCTATATCAGGTTATTTTGAAAGATATGTTATTTATAACATAGGGTCACAGGATGCAACTGAGAACATAATAGATTGGTTTGTAGAAAAAGAAAAACCAAAGGGCACAAGTTTCTACATTCGTCATCTTCCGTTTGTTGATCCTGAGATACAAGGAATTTTTAGAAATTCTATGATCGCAGAAGCTCAATCTAACTGGTACTTTATTGCGGATGGAGATGAAGTTTACACTAAAGAATCAATGGATAAGCTTTTTAAATACGAAGATAAAATAAATAATTTTAGCAAAGACAAAATATATGGTATTTTTAATAGAATAGAAGTTGAAAAAGACCTTAAACATAGGTACGAAGAAGAAAGAAGCCACCATAGGATTTACCATCGAACTGCTATTTGGAAAGGAACACACCCCGGAGAGAGGCCAGTGATACAACAGAAAGATAGAACAGAGGAATGGTTAAACGGCATATACTGTTGGCATTTCCATAACGCAGTTAGATCTTCATTAGAAGACAAAGTTCCTTTAAGAATAAAACGAAAATCACAAAGAACATACCACCCAGGAAATATTGTTCCATTTAACTTATTAGAGGAGGTGCCCGTGCTTAGGACACAAATAGAGAACTTTAAAGTAAATCCAGATCTAGAAAGATTACAGAATGCCAATAATTAGATGTAAATGCGGTAGAAATACTACATTTGGAGTGTTATGTATGTTCTGTTCCGGTTTTAGTTTAGACTATGAAGAGCCAAAAGAAAAAGCCACCCACCAAGAGGAGGATGGCTTTCATCAAATTCCGATGGATGAGATTACTTATTCAGAGTAATCCTTCCTTCGTAGTACTTTCTTGTTCTGAGCTAAGCTCTGCCATTGTCGTTTGATAATTTTTCATACCTCTAACATTTAAGAGATTTAATAGATAATTTCTCATTTCATCTCGCCCCTTTCCACGAACATCTCCCGCAAATGCAGATACTTTACTTAGACGAGACTTTAGCTCTTCTTCACTCCAACTACGAAGAGCTGGATGTCTCCCGAGCATTTTTGATCTATTCTCCAACCACTTAGTGTATTTTTGATTTGCGAGATATGGGTCGTTAGAATACTGCTGAGAGAAAGATTTCATGACAAGATTTAGAGTTCTTACCGTTTCTTTTTCATCCCCGTTCTCTAGATAGAATGCTAGATTCTTTGTTAGGTATGATCTAACTTTCTTCAGGTGTTTCTCGGTTAAAGATTCATTTGTCAGTGCGTTTGCAGGATCAGTTGCCCAACTCTTTATTGCAGATGAATTGTTTAACACATAATCAAGAGTAAAACTTCCGGGCTTCCCAGTAACTGGGTCCATGCTCTGCCCAGTATCAATCAGGAATCTAGATACATTTGTAATGTCCCCTGGAACTTGTTTCCCTATAGTTGCTTCCATTAAGGATACATCAGGGGTAGTCACTTTAAGTCCATACTTTTGAATAAAGGGTGGCATCATAGTTCCAATTAAGCCTGCAATTCCTTTCCCGAAAGAATCTCCCACACCTCCTCCACTAACCTCTTGCCCAAAAGCTGTTTTCCCTGCAAAGATATCCATAAAAGGCTTAGCAATAGCCATAGGTTCTGCGGGTAGCTGCTCCACAAATCCTGGGAGATCTTTAAATGGCATTAAGCTTTGCATGATTCCTTCACTTGGAGGGCCTCCTCCAAAGTCTCTACTTACTGTTGTCAAGAAAGTCGCACTATGGGGGAGAAAGTCAAGAACTGCACCTCTTATCTGATCTGAGTGCTGTTCATCTGTTAGTGCTTGCATCCCCGCGCCGCCCGCAGCGGCTCCTAAAACTCCACCAGCAATTGCTCCTTTAACGCCACCAAATCTTCCTCCAACTGCGGCACCTCCTATAGCACCCGTAGTTCCACCTTCCATAGCAGCAATAGCTCCACCTTCACCTAAAATAGTTGTCCCTCGTTGTGCCCAAGGTGGCAACCATTTTTTCCTTCCTTCTACTTCTTCTGCTCCGGGTGCAAACCCCGCAGCATGGAAAACACTTTGCATAATATTTGGCATTTGCAGCCACGGTACCATCCTTAACGGATGATCCATTAGATTATTCTTGGTTATTCTAGTTGCTTCAACGGGAAATGTTGCCCAAGGAAATGCGTAACGTCGGCCTTGCTTGATAGAAGAGCCTACAGTTTGATACATGGGAAGCCTTCTTCCAACCTCAAGAATAGCAGCTTCTTTTGTTAATCCTTGGGAACGTAAAGACAAGTAATATGACATCTTAGGGACCATATCTTCACCAAGGTACCATTTTGTCATTTTATCAAACCAGCGGAAACCTTTTTTGTCTCCGAGTTGCATAACTTCTTTAGCTTTAATCGCTTTTTCAGCCATTGATTTTGTGAGTCTCTGCTCATCTCTCAAGTTTTTAAGGAGGTTCCCTATATTAGAGAACCCCTCAACACTCTCAAATGCCGATTCCTCAATTAAGGCCCTTACTCTGGGGTCAAATATCTCTTCATCTAAGTCAAGAACCTTATCTCCAATCTTATGCTTTCCAAGCTTGACGCCAATATCCTCTAAGTTTGTTGCGCCTTTTCCTAAATCTTTTTGCATTCTATATGCTTTTGATATTTTTTCGAATGCCTTCGCAGAGATAATCTGTGTATTTATATTTGTAGGTGAAAGCGCATTCCAACCTGCCTGTGAAAGCATAGCAATGTTACTTGTAAAGTTCTGGAAGTGAGTGGGGATGGAGAAAGCCGTTTTTGAAGTTTTATGTATCATGGTCAATAAATCTAACATGTTTCTTGACATGATAGCTTGAGCAAATATACCTTCACTTCCAAACATATCATCAAAGACTGTCTTTCTCACCCAGGGAAGCGCATCATCGGCATCGAGATAAGAAGCATCTTTCTTTTTAACCATTCTTTTAAGTGTTGTAGGTAACTGCCCCGCCAAGGAATCCAAAGGAACCCACCCAGCCTTTTTTGCAGCGTCTCTACTACCGTACTTCTCTAACAGATCTCCCCCTTTATTTGCAAACTTGCTGTTTGTTGCAATATCCGTAACTACTTTATAGTTATTTAAAAGTAAACGGTCAGTTACATACCCCCTAATCGTGAGTTCTGCGGGGTCAGTAATTAATTCACCAGCTAATAATTTATTGTAAACTTCGTCCAGTTCTGCTTTTCTTGGTTTAAGTGTGGGTGAATCTAAACGAGGTGTATCAAAAGGCCGGAAAACAGTAACTTCATCTCCCTTTTCTACAAGCCCTTCTGCAATCTCTTTCTTTGTTGCTTTTCGAGTAATAGGCATATAAGTAGATCGGGTTGTAGAAAGATCAGCAGCCCGAGAGTCTTTTAATAACTTCGGTACATGAACTTCCCCAACTTTATCTATTGTTTTTTGGGTTATCATTCCATGTTTTAGGGCTTCTTGTTGGTGGGCACGCATGGCGATTTCCAAAGAGTCTGCCCATTTCTTTTCTGAGGCAGCGAGCTTAGGTGCTGCGAATAGCCCCGGACGGATTTTATGCATCCAATTTTGGTAAATTCTTTTACCCGCTTCCTCGCCAGTAGGCATATTAATAAAGAATTTACCTATATCTTCACTTCTAGACAGTTCGTCTAGATTCTTGTAGAAAAATTGCCGTGCGTCTTCTTGACCGTCTTGGAGAGAATTTGCAATTTTATAATAGTCGTTTGAAAAGCGTTTGGCAAATTGAAGGCGGAATTTATCCATAGGCCCAAACTCTCCTTCCCCTTTTAAGTGGAGTTCTAGTTTGGACTTAAGATCCTCATAGCCTCCCCTCCAAACTTCTTGCTGTCGAAGTTTCATTCGCGCTTTGCCATCTAAGCTTGTTATATTTTTGTCTAGTAATCCGATATCCTTAAACTTTTGCAATTCAGTAGCGTCGTCTCCAAATCTCCCTAGCAGACTTCCTACTTTTCCGAACCGTGTGGTAAGATAAGCTGCTCTTGCTGCTGGGAATGCCATTGTTCCAGCTAAAGAAGCAACATTTAATATGTTCACCCACAATGGGGCTTCACTCCATTGTTGCTTCATGTTGTCAATGTCCCAGCTTAACCCGGAAGTATCATACTTAAACCCAGTAACAGCCATCTCCCCGCCAAAGAGAAAGTTAACAGTATCTGTAGCTAAATTATCGGGGCCGGGGGCAAGTGTATTTTGTACTTGCGGGTAAAGTTTAAAAGGTTTTTCACTTTCACTATTGCCGATTTTAGGAAGACCCGCTACTTCTGCGGGTGTGTACATTTTCTTTCTTTCGGAATCTTTTTGGAAGTATTTTGGTTCCTTTTCTTCAAAAGTTCTTTTTGCTCGTTTAATCTCTTTAGCTTTTTCCGTTCGGTTAATTAATCTCTTTGCTTCTATTTCTCTCGGAGGAAGAAGTTCCTTTCTCTCCGTTCTGGGGTACACACTTCTCTTTTCCTCCTCCTCCTCCTTTTCTGGCTGGAGAGAAGTTAAGGGCGTATTTAGTGATTCTTCATTTTGGAGTAATCCATTTGCCATACTTTATATCTCTTTCACTCTAGTAGTGGGGAGTGCCTATACTCTTTAATAGCTCCTCATTCCATATACCTTCTCTTTTTCTACCAAATTGTTTTATGTATTTTTCCCTCATTGCTGCTGCTGTCTCTTTACGCTGCCTTGCGACTTCTTGCCGTTCCCCGGGAGGCGATGGTGTTGGTTCAAATAAACGAGCATATTGTTTGACAACATCTGAGTCAAATAGACCTCCAACTTGTCCTCCTTCTGAAAGCTTGCTTATAACGTCACCCCTAATTTTTTCTAGCTCTTTTTGGACAATTTTATTTCCGTGTCTATCCGGGCCGTGTGTGTTAAGAATCTCCGGTAATCGTTCTGACAACACGTAGTCTATGGACTCCTGAAGGCTATCAGGTCCAGTTTCCAAGGCATGGTCCCCAATTAAGTCAATAACTTTGTTTAGAATTGCATTCGTGTGAGCTTCTCTCTGGGCTTTAGACAACGTTCTGGTTATTTGATTTTCCCTTGGAATATCGGGTTCGGCTTCCTGTCTCCTTAGAGGTACAAATTCAGGCATGTCTCTTGCTATTCCTTCCAATTCATCTCGTCTATAGGGAAGCCCATTTGACATAAAGTCCCAAGCTGCTTGATTAGTAATATCGACTATATTTTCTTTTACCATCTCCTGTATTGCATCTGGTCTTCCTTTCAAATCCTCATTTTCGCTTATTAAATTATCTACATACCTTTGTGTTGTCTGCGCTATTTGAGGGGCCAGTATCTCTCGACCTATTTTATTTCCCATGAGGAAGGCTCTCGTTTTAATTAGACTACCTTCAAACGAATCGACTAGTTCATCAATATTCATCTTAGATCTATCTAGACCTTTACCTCCACCTCTTCCCGCCAGCTGCCCCTGCTCCTCTGCTCTTGTCTTTGCAACTTCAGCAACACTCTGGGCCCCTTGTGTTGTCATTTGAGGATTAAGCATTTGACCAACAATTTGAGTTTGACGCTGCATCATATTCATTGTCCAATTTCGAACCATCGGGTTTGTTCCCCATTTTTCCGCGTCACCTAAAAGTTGGTCTGTTCTCCGCTGTGTTGCCATTAATGCATCCCGTTCCCAATTTCGCCTAAGGAATACTGATTCCTCACTAGAAGGGTTTACAGGCTCACCACTGGGTCCTATAAACATACCTGTGTTAAGATTATCTAAATTCTGATCCAATAAATTTTGTACAGTCTGTAAGTCTGATTGCCAGGGTTTTCCCACAGATTCAGTAAAATCTTCAAACTCTTTTGCCCAAAATCTATTTTGAATTACATTATTTATATCTCTTCCTATGTTGGATACCCCTTGAGCGGCTGCTTGATTTGGTTGCATTCCTCCATAGGGTTGTGGAGTTCCTGTCATTTCACCAACAGCACTCCCTAGAAGGTCAAAACCTAGCTGCATAAGTCCACCTGAAACGGCTTGTTGCACACTTCCACCTCTACCTTGCATCGGAGGCTGTCCCTGTGGAGGCTGTCCCTGTGGAGTCTGAACTGGCCCTCTTGAGGACATTAATCCCCGTTGAGGAGAACTTCCTTCATTAGAAAGAAGCTGGGACCGTATTAAATCCTGCTCTTGTCGCGCTCCTGGGGAGTTAGTAGAAGCACTTCTAGCTTTTACCGCAGAGGAGCCTCTTTTTGGTGCTATTTTTTCTTTAGCCATTTAATATTCCTTATATAAAATCAAGCTAACTCGTTACCTGGGTTCATAGGACCGGGACCTTGAATCGCTTGAGTTCCCGCAGCAGGAGGTGCAGGTCTAAATTGGTCTCCAATCCAGTTTCCAGCATCACTTATTTTTTCACCAGTCCAATCAGCGGCTTTACTTCCCGCAGCCATTATATTATCCCATTCTTGACCCGCAGCATCAGGGTTAGTATTAGCAACTCCTCCTACTGAAGCACCAGGGGTCATCTGTGGAGAATCAAACATTGATTGCGCTGCTGCACCAGCCATTGGTGCTCCCATCATACTAAGGCCTATTGCCAAAACACCCCCAATGATTTTACCTGCCACGTTAGAATCAGGGATAGCGGCTCTATTCTCATAGGCTCTTTGTGATAGATCCGCATTTAAAGCAATTGCCCCCGTTACGTTATCAGATAGATTGGTCATCATCTCTTGATAATCATCTCTTACTAATGGGAGAGAATTCATAAAAGATTGATTGCTTTGTTGGACTTGTTGTGCGTTATTTCTAATGGTGCGAAACAAGTCTATGTTTGCTCTCCAAGTTTGTTCAACTTTAGTTCTTTGAATGTCCTCTGCTTGCCTCATTTGTAAAGCTTCATTTAATGCGGACCTTCTCGCTGTCCCACCTTTAGCAGCGTTATTTTTTAATTTCCTATTTAAATCCCGTAGACCAATTGCGGATTGTTGACTTATTGCTCCTAACGTGCTATTTTCAAGCATGTCGTACATTGGACCTTGTCTTGCTAAGAGTTGCTCTGACTCCGCTGTCAGTCTACTCTGAATTCTAAACGAAGCTGTTTTACCTATAGCTTCTTTATACTTTTCTGGGTCTAAAAGTCCTTTTCTTTCTCCTTTAAAGAACTCTTTTTGTTCTGGAGTAAGGTACTTTTCTTGTTTAAGTTGACCTACTTTTTCTCTTTTTGTGTCCTCTGTCCCGCTCTGATATAAGTCTTTGGTTGCTGCTGGAGCTGTACTGCCAGCTCCTGCGGTGCCTGGGAGTTCATACGTCCCCGGTGCCCCAAGCATTCCAAATACACCAAGCCTAGACTGTTCTGCTGCTCTTTGTCCAGCTTGTCTTTCTTTTGCTTCTTCCGATATCCGAGCCCCAAGATAGCTTTGCTGCGCCGCTTCTTTTTTGGCTCGTTTTCTAGCTTTTTTATATGGGTCAAAAAGTGACATAAATACTCCTATAACTCTATATAATTATATGAATTCTTTTATAAAAAATCTAATCATCATCATATTTAAATAAGTTATCTTCTGAAGGGTAATCATCTACTACATTGGAAGGACAATGGCCTCTCCATGTCCCCCCGTAATCGGGGTCTCCGGGTTGAACCTCGGCCATAAGAAAAGTAGAGAAATTTTCTCTAATCGCCCAATCTTGGTCTCTTACATTTTCCCGTCCCGCTAAGGATATAGTGTGACTAAAGTCTCTGATCCCTCTGTAGTAATTTCCGTCATCGGTTCTAAAATCATCAACACTTGTATATCCGTTATCATTTGCATGAGCATCACCGGGATTTTGAGGGTCTTCTGGGTCAAAAACACCTGTATTTGTTAAATCAGCATCTCCGTTTTTATCCCATGCAGAACCTAATCCAGCTGCATTGAACCCAGTATCCCTTCCAATATGCCTTAATGCGCTAGTTACGGCTCCAAATTGCCAATAGTGAACCATATTCCCCGCAAAAGGATATTCTGACCCACTATTTTGCCTCCAATCAACAGAATACCCATCACCATCATTATATAAATGTTCCGCGAAAATTCTATGCGCGTAATAAGGTTTGTTTGAATTTGGAAAAGACACCGGATCTAAATTCCACATTGCTGCTTTGTGTATAGTAAAGGGTCCAGCAAAAGAGTATTGCGCGCTCGATCCTGCACGACCAACGATCGGCCGAGAATACCAATGCCGTAAAAAATGGTCAGTCCAAGCTTCCTTATTATTAAAAGGAGCACCAGATTGTTCCGATGTCCACCCTACTCCCGATGCTGGGCGGAGCCTTGACCCTCCGATACTTAATTCATTTCCAAAACAATAAATAGCTTTTCCATCAAATCCTTGAATTGTAGGAATATTTCCAATTCCGGTACGACTAAATTGAAGCCCTGTCCCATAACCTTCAGGGTGTATAGTTGCAATATTGTTAGAACCTGTTGTTTCTTTTACGTGTTTACCATTAACATAAACATTTATCCCTGCTCCCGACGAAAAAAATACAACTAAATGATGCCATTCACCGGGTCCAAATGGCATTGTCAAATTATCCCAACCACCATGAGCTGCAACAGGATTATTCCAAGGCCCACAACGGTAAATTACATCCTTTAGGGAGTTGACACCGCCGGTATCAGTGGTTTCGGAAGACTGATGGCTTATACCTCCCTGACGACCAAAACCCGGTTTCCAGTAAGCATAGGAACCTGACACATTTTCAGCATTTGCAGTATTGAAATCTTGGGCGTACCAAGTATACCCTTGTGCTCCGTATCGCCCTGGATTATCTTCCGGTGCCATTGCAGAGCTTTCTTTTACTTCTATCTTCAAATTATTACCAGCAACAGGGGTAGCAATATTACCTGCTCTGTCCTGCATACCCACGCTTATTGTTATTGAATTCCAAATATCGTTGCGGCTGGGAGTATTGTCATAATTATTTCCTGGCCCAAAAATATGTGAACGTGATGCCCATGTTCTATGAAAAAGCACCGTATTGTCTTGATTGTACCAATTAATCGGTCCACCCACTCCACCGCTTCCTCGATAGGGCACAGGATATCCTCTAGTCGGAACACTAGAACTTGTTGAAGGATCTTCAAAAGTTCGCCAAGGAAAAAGAATTGAGTCCAAAACATTATAATGTGGATCGTCCCCTGGTCCTACATGATCTCCTAATTTATACCAACAAGAAAAAGTCCAATTTGGTCCAATACTTCTGTAGTTTTCATCTGTCCATCCGGTTAAGTAATCTCCACGTTTATAGTCTGTACTGGAGTACCCATCAACAGAGCCGGTGGCTGGAGGTGAAGGGATTACAATGTACTCAGGAAGAGCTGCCCCACGAGCGCCGACATGATAAACATTTCTATTTCCGTCACCGGCAACTCCGCTAGGATATCCTCCATCAGACACACAAGGAGGAGGAGTTAAACCTTTATCTGTCCAATCGCTTGCAAGTTGACCCATAGAATTTTCAAAGTCATTTCTAAGAACTATAGATTTTTGGTGTGTAGTAACAATCGGAGGGTCAGCAGCAGGAGGTTGACTGGGTACTTGTTCTGATTGGCCTTGGTTTCCAGACCACATAGAAAGAGATAGACTCATTACATCTTTAGCGTCAGCTCTTCCGGTTATTTCTAAAAAGAAATTAAAAGTTTGATTCGCTAATTCGGATGAAACTGTGATAGGAGAAAACATAACAGAATGGGTAGTTTCATAAGTTGTTCCACGAGTATTTGCTGGAATGTTTTCTACTGCTGGGCGGAAAATAGTTTGTTCTCCTGTACCGCTAAGGGCATCTACAGCTGCGTTTGTCGCACTTATAGAAGCAGGGTATAATGTAATTGCTTCAACTAAGGTCGCTGCTCCACCTCTTTTTGCAAGTGAAAGATCTTTATATGCAGTTGGTACACGGTATAAAACTGCTTGGGCTGTTGGGTTTCCTTCTACAAAACCCCCAATCAACTTATCTAAAGTAAAAGAGGCCCATGCAAAAACAACATGTCCTTCAACCAAACCAAAATCTTCAAATATTGTACTACCTAGTTCATCCCACCCGTACTTTGATCCCTCTAAAAGCATTACATCTTCAGCAACAAAAAATTCTTGTTCCACAACAGGAGATTTTTTTCCGCTTCTAGCTACTGATTGAATCCTTGCTTTATAAGTTCCGCCAATTCTTCCTTTAAAAGAAAATTTATTCGTGTAGCTGATATGGTTTTCGGTTTCCCCTGTATCCATATTAATAATTTCTATTTCATATGCGTTAAGAATGCTACTGTCAACTGGAGGCCATTCTAACGCCGCTGTTCTTACTCCGGTTTGTGAGGTTATATTTCCGGGGGGAGGAAGTCTTGGGTCGCGCGTTATCCTTGCGTTTGCTTCCCCTATCCCTGGGTTAGACGGGGCTCTGTTATCAAGAATTGCATCAACCAATTCTCCAATTCTAACAAGTAACGCTTTTTCTGCGGGTGGAATTCCACGCATACTTGTTATTCTTTTTCTAACTATAGATTTTCTTCTTTTTGGCATTTATTTTATTGATCCTAACTCTAAAACATTTAAATGTGACCAAAAAACTTCAGAATTATTATTAGTCCTTGCAGAACCGTCTGCCTTTGTGCTTATATCGTTAACATATAAACTAACTGTAATTGATCCATTTAGCTCTGGATGAGAAACTGTAAACGGCCCCACTGCTACCGAGTTAAAGTATTCTCCATAAGTGTTTGTCCATTCAATTGTCTCACTTACAAAAGCACCTGATGCATTATACTTTGTTACAACTACATTACAAAATATTCGATCTAATCCAAAAAGACCAACTGCGGGGTCTCCGTATACGCTTAAGAACCCCCAGACTAAAGACTCCCCATCTGGATTGATCGGAGTGAAAGATAGTGTACTTGAAGGGCCCCCTAAAATAAGGTTTGGAGATGTACCAGTTATTGGAATGTAAAATGCTTCTGCATAATGTGATCTAATTGCAAAAATTTCTGGGCTTACTGTTACTGTATCTGAATAAGGAGAAGTGGTTCCGTCTCTTCTTACTCCTCTTACACGGATAAATTTAGACGCAGTTAAACCGTCAATAACTATATAAGTTCCTAATGTTGTTGTTGTTGTAACTTCCGCAAATGTATTAGTTGTTGAAATATCAATTTCGTAAAAATTAATTCTCTGATCGTCTAAAGCTTCCCATTCCACCTGTGCTCCTCTAACCGTAGGGTAAACTTTTAATTGAGGGATAGGCAGTGAAAAATTTTGTTTCCTCCTAAGAAGTTCTAAAGAAGTTTCTAAACTCGTTATTTCTTTTGAATTTTCTACATCATGGAAAGCTCTTTCTAACTCTGACTGCTGATCTCTAGTTAGATTAGTAAAAAATTTAGCAAATGTTCTTAGAAAGTTTGAATTCGCCATTTAAGTCGTTAGAGCTTCGAATATATTAAAATTCTTTAACCTTATTGTTGCTCCTGCTCCATGCTTTACAATCGTGCTTGCCGCGTTAAATACCCAATCATTTCGCCCTAAATGGTCCGCTACTCTAGCATTCAATTTAATTGTATGGTCGCCCTCGGAAAGCTCTATAAATTTTTGTACAAATGATCCCCTTCTTGCAAATGAAAATGTTCCCGGTATAGAAAGGCTGCCAGTTAAATTCGCGTCTCCATCTGCTGTATTTGTAGCGACAAGAAAATTACCTAATGACGATAGATTTGTTGTTGCATAAGTTGTTACTAGGAAATTTTGTCCTACTTGTTTGTCATCTAAAATCCATTGGAACTCGATATCAGACCATTCTAAATTTTCATTATTAGAGGTTATACCAGAAGGAAAGGAGGGATTATCAGGATAGTATGTAATTGTGGAAGATGGACCTTCGATTAATGTCTCTACTTCGTACTCAATAGAATAATATGCATTTCCTCCAATTGCATCATAATCTTTACTAAAAATAGTTACAAAATCATTGTCACGGTAACTAATAGAAGACTCCACTTCAGTGCCATCAAATAAACCAAATGATTGTGAGAAAGGAGTAAAACCACTAACAGTATCAGACCAGGGACCAAATAATTTATCCTTAGTTACTTGTCTAACTCTTATATAATAAGTGACTCCATCTAATAAATTTGAAAAAACAAAATGTGGATCATTAGAAATAAATTGTGTAACCTGCGCGAAATTTTCAAATAAGCTTACTTGAGCCTCATAAAATAAAAAATTACGAGTTCCTCTTGGAACATCAAACTGAACTCTAATCTCTCGAAACTCAATTTCTACTTCTATATTTTGAGATACAACTTTTGGGACAAACTCAGAAAATACTCTTTTAGAAGATTGAGATACTTGTGCTGCGAGACTGCTTGAAAATGCACTATCTAAATGGGCTATAAAGGTTTTTAATTGCGCCAGTCTTCCCGGCCCCCATTTTTTAAGCTTTTTAACTTCATCTATGGGTTTTAAACGTTTATACTCACTCATTACGGACTCGATGCAGAATTATCTACTGTTAATATAGGTCCTTCCATTGGGTAAACATGATAGTAAATTCGAACCCCTGTAACTCGACACGATGTATTTGCTTCATTATTATCTAAAGTAACTCTTATATATTCACCGGCTACAAAGTTGTTCTTAAGTGGTTGTCGTATTAAAGAATTATTTGTCCCAAAGCTCATTGAAAGAGTTTGACTATCTCTAGCAATTTCTTGAGAAGAACCGTCCGCAGAATCAACAATTACATCCCACACCATTGAAGTGGGTTTTTCAAGCCTAACTTCAATGAACCGAGGTCTAACTCTAGAGGTCGCTCCTTCTGTTTCTAATCCCTGCTCTCCAAGCCTTAAATAAGGCGTCTGGAACCGAGTACGAATTGGATAAGAGTTACCACTTGCATTTACCCAATTTTTTGAGCCCTCAGCAAATAACTCATAAACCATCCCATCGTCGCCAGACACGTAAGTATGGAAATCTCCATCTGAATCTTCAACTTCAGTTGCGTCTAAGAAATTAAGATTTGCTTCAGAAGCAGGGTTAACTGTTGTCCAATAACCTGCACGCGGATCATCAATGGAATACATAAATGCAAATATACTATCATAAGTAGGAATAGGGGAAGTAGTATTGGGGTTAAACTGTAGAATTGTATTTCTAGTCTTGCTATGTATTGTGTGCATAAGTTCAATATTTGTCTTAGCCAAATCATCATATTTATCTCGAATTGGTTCACTAATTTTAGTCGGTTCTGCTCCGTCAAACAATCGCATACCATCTCTATCTACTGCATAGCCAACAAGACGGGAGGTTCCTGCTGCTCTCCTTCCTACGCACCCCATATTATCTACAACTTTATCTACAGAAAAATCCGGGTTATCTCCAATAACTTGCCATTTCCCTGTTTCTGTTTCCACAATAAGATTAGAGTATGTCTCATACATTGCTGTAATCTTACCGTCTAGTTCAAAAGCGTTTAAAAGTGGAAAACTCTCTGGTTCATTATCTTCCGAGTAGTAGAGAGTCTGGGGCTGTTGCGGGTCTCCAGCTAGGAATAAAGTTTTCTTCCACCTCTTCACAATTCCACCCTGCGGGGGAGGACTGTTGTCGTCCCCAAAATCTCCCGCTGCTGGTGGGGTTGCAGCGCCTAAATTCCCATCTGTCGTCGTATCTGTGTATATAGTTGCTTGGTTATTATAAATTGTGTCTAAGTATAAAAATACAGAACCATTTGCAACAGTTCTGTATATGTTTCGTTTAACAACTTGTGCGTCAGAAGAAGTCGGAATATTTGTCAAATCAATGCTTGCGTTTGTTGTTGTAGAAATACCTGTTGTTGCAGGTCCGGCGTTAGATTCTACTCCATATTTAGAAACGTAACTTACTTTATACTTATACACCCCGGAAAATGTTCCAGACCCTTTAGGTGTTCCTACTGGAGCCCCTTGATTAAGGACACTTAAACGGTCCATTGTAATACCGCTAAATGTTTGATTACCTGCTTCCCGACGAAAATCCCATTTTATTCCTTTTACTGCTTCTGTTTCTGGGTAAAAGCTTCCTTTACGGTCAGTAGGTACTGTTGTAAAATCCAGATTAATCTTATTCCACCCTTCAACAAGGTCTCCAATAGTAATATAAAACTTCCAATAATCATCCCCAATCGGAGAACTAGCACCCACCCAAACTGCCATCGCCGCTTCACCCAGATCGAATGTGCTTGTGTTTACAGAGTCGGCTGTAAGTTGCCCTCTTGGAATATAAGTATAAAAATTAACTCTATTTGCAATAGAGGTTGTCATGTCCCGTGTGTCGGACAGAACATAAAAATCATAAGCTTTTTCTATATCAGATATTCTTGTATTCGCACCAGTTACTGTTTTATCGAGTCGAACGGCTGTTCCATCCCACGTTGTAGCTGTTGCATCAGAAGCTGTGTTTTCGTCCGTTAAAGTTAAATAGTTCGATGAAAAAGTATCTTTATCATCAAAAGTATCAATTACTGTTTCTTCACTCCCAGGAGGAGTGATGCCCCATTTAGTAATTGCAGCTCCATCGTATTTTATTAATTCATCACCTCGACCCACTGCGTCTGTGTCTTGGTTGCTTATATACAAGAATCTTTCTACGCGGTCTGCAGTATGAAAAAGATCCTTAGTCCTACCTGTTGCTAGTGTAGTAAGTGTGCCGTTACTTTCAACACGAAAAATCTTTGTACCTGCAGCAATTAAAGTATGACGAAGAATCTGGCCGTTTAAATCAGGAGTTTTATAGAATTCAACCCAAGGAATCTTTTGTGTTACACCATCTTCTTGGTAGATAGCAGCTAAGACGTGAGCATTTCCCCTTATTTTTGCAATGGCACCATAAGTTTTAAAGAAGTCACAGTTTTCAGCAATACGAAGCTGTTCAGCCGAGAGTACATCTGGGCTGCTCTTTGTGTAAAGACCCTTGAAATTTCTTAGGTCTACATAAGGTAACTTCGGCCTATCGGGCATCTATCTTCTTCTAAACCTCTTTAATGCTCTTCTAGCTTTTGAGAACGCTGATTCTGTTTCTTTGGGGAGTTTGAAACTTTGCGCTCCTCCTCCCCCCGCGTGAGTTCCTGTCTGTCTAGTACCTAAAACCTCTACAGCTTCTGGGTATGCTTTTTTTAATTTCTTTAAGCCTTCTTTTATCATGTGAGGGTCTAATGGCGAAGACTTCCACCCTCTTCCTCCGCTGGGTTTGATATAATCGTGTATTTTTGTTGGATCAACAGATCTCATGTCATTACTATCAACCCGTCGAGGCATTATTGATGATATAAATATTCTTTTTGACCTAGGGTCATACTCTCCAATTATAGAAGCCCCTTTTTTACTCCGACTTCCTTTACCTTCTAACGTAGCAGAAAATAGTGGGCTGCGAAGATCTCCACTCCCTGTTCTTAGCTTTAAAGAAACCTTTTTATCGTAAGCTTTCTTTTCTGCTAGCTTCCGTTTAGCTCTATCCTCTTTAATACTAGCCATTATGAATCACTATAATGAGCAACAAATGGTGTCACTTTCTGCCGTGCAACCATTCTCCCATCAATATACCTTTCCCAATAAACTTGCCACTCTTGCCGCTGCCTGAGAATTGTACGCACTTGTCCGTCCTCTTGAATGCCTTCGGCATCAAAAGCTGCAACAACTGAATCAATGACTAAAAGTTCGTCTAGAATTGTTGGGAAATCAGAATGCAGAGAGTCTCCGTTTGCGGTAAGTTCTACCGGGAGACCTGTGTATTCTAGACGAAGGCCGTTTGTAACGGCAACGTTAGAGGCAGGCTCTAACATAAACCCAGAACCTATCGGACGATAGTTTGGGAGCCATGATTCACCCCCAGAATTGGGGGAGGAAAGAGTAGCATAATGCCGCTCTTCTCTTTGAAGAGGTACACGGGTACCATCTTCGCGAACTACTTCCATTTTAAATAAACGCATAAACCCTGTAGGCCATGCGTAACGATTTTGGTCCGCTACAACATCTCTTGTTGCTACAATAGTAAAGTAGCCTTCATAAGCCATTTCTAACTCAGCACAACGTTTTCGATACTGAGTGTTAAAAATTTGCTTTAAAAAGTCATCACTCCAACGAGATTTAGTTGAATCTTCTTCATTGACATAGCGACGAATTCTTGTAATATAATTAGATAGAGTTCCTGTAAGTTGTTCAGCCATGAGGACTCCTTAGTCAGGAATTACTAATCCTCCCTCCTCGTCAGTCATCGGTCTGGATACGCGGGATCTATGGGTTTGGCCTGCGTAACTCATCACTTGTTCTTTTTGAGGATTTGTTGGTTTAGTCTTTCCTCTTTCAAAATTTTCTGCCGCTTTATCCATCAACCACTTATTCTCTTTTTGAACGGCATTAAAAAGATCTTGTTGGTCTTCTTGATGTTTTTCGGTTGCTTTTGTTGTCTCTTCTTCTACTTGTCTTGACCAAGCTTTGTGTCCATACCGTTCTGTGAACGCTGCTTGGAGGCTTAGCCGATTAACAAGTAAGAATAAGTATTCTATTTCTTTTGACTGGATCTCTACGATATGCGCCCACCCATGAGGCCAACATAACCTCCATAAATGCCAAGAACCATCTTCTCTCGGTCGGCCTTCGCCATCGGTAAGAACCCACCCAAAGTTTAGTTCCCCGTGGTCGAAGTTAACCTGATAACGAGGATCTTCAGTCCCACCCGAGTATTCGTTGATAATATCATCCCATAATACTTTATAAGGATGGTATATTAAATGAAAATCTTTATCTATAGTTTTTAAACTATCAAAGAACCAACAAGGAAAATCAAGACCGGGGGCGAACTTTTTATAAGATACGCCCCTCGGTCTTAATTGCTCTGGTAAACTAACAGTAGACATACATCCCTCCCAGTATAATGTCTTACGCTAATCCATCACCAAACACGATCAAAAGATAATTTGAGGTTGTTCCATTTGGATCATGAATTGTCACCGTTTTCCCTGAAACGGCTGCCGAGCCGGTCCATGCTGTTCCGCCCATGTCTCCATTAGGTAAAAATAGGGCAAGTGTTGGATTTGCGAGTTTACTTTCGTAAGTATCCCCGTTACTCCCAGCTACTTGAACAACTTCAACTTTAAATGGACCCAGAGCGGCAATCAGGGCTCGATCAGGTTTTGTCACTGTTACTGCTGCCATTCTTATTTCTCCTTCCTATAAGGTCGCTGTCTAATTTCTCTACATGAATCACAATATTTGGGCCACCGACCAGAATTTCTTTTCTTCTGAATCGGGACTCCGCAATCTGCACATCGTAGCATAGTTAGAATGGGAGCCTATTTATTTGACAGGCTCCCCTCCAGCGAGTTAAAGAGCTTAAGTAAGCTCTGGGGCCAGTGCGCTATCTCCAAAAGCTATAAAGCTTAAGGTTCCAGCCGTCTGTCCTGCTTCAACTTGTGTAGTTGCATTTGTATTAATAAGAATTTTACCTGACCCTCCAGCAGCAGCAGTATATGTTGCGCTGAAAGGAGCCCCTGCAGCAGGGGCAGTATCCCCATTTGCTTGCACTTGTCCAAATGTAAGCATATCAATTGTGTCCAACCCTAAATCATTAGGTCCAACAACCAGTCCACCCGTTAAATAAGTGAAGTCAATTGTGCCGCTTACCATTGTTTTGTTTGCGTTTGCCGCTCCCGTGCTGCTGAAACCAGCACCCGGAAGTGCGCTTCGAAATCTAACCGATACATCAAAATCGCCCGCTGCCATTTTTAGTTCCTCCTATTAAGGTGTTGTTGGGGCCGGTGTAGTGGGGGCCGTTTCGACTTCTGGTGCAGGCTTACATGCACCAATCAAGTCATTTACCACGAACCCACCAATATCCCCTAAGAAAAGAGGAAGGCCAGTTAAAGTAGAAGCCACCGCTCCATCTGGATCAAGACATAAAAAGCTTGTTCCGGCTGTATCAATGATGGCTTGGGAATCAACCACAATCCCATTTTCTCCAAGTTCAATTGCTACGGGTGGGACCACAGTACCAGCGATGTCTCTAACATGCTGGCAGGCAGTTCCAAACGTTAGCACTAAAACCGAAAGAATAGTTACAGTTAATTTTTTATTCATCTATCTCCCTCCTATAAAGTGCCAGAAGGATTGTCACCCTTCGCGTAGTTAATCATTCCTGCGTGTCGAGAAACAACAACATACTCTGTACCAACGGTTGCACCGTCAATATTAAATATAGTGCCATCACCAGACAAGTAGAATGTTGGGTCTGATGCTGTGCGAGTAGTCTGGAGAATTTGTGCATCTAACGCATTTGGAAGTGACACAAAGTCAGATGTTGCATTAACAATCTTAACTCTCGTAACAACAACCTGCTCACCGTTAGAAAGTTTCTCGTCTACAAATGTCTGCTTGAAAGGGTATAACTTAGCCATTATTATTCTCCTTTCTTAAAGACCGGCAGCGCCAGTAGAACCAATACCAGCAGCACTTCCGCCAGCACATCTAACAACAAGGACATAAGTCCCAGTTGCTGCATCAGTATCAATTATAATTTGTTTTACACCATCATTTGCTTGCCAATCAAACCCTAAACCAGAAGCAGCAGTAGTCGCATTCTGGACACAGATCTTTCCAGCCGCAGGGTCAACGGCAGCGGTGTCATCTCCTGCTTGATTTACAAGAGTACTTACCGCATTCGTAGAAGGAAGCTCAGCAACTGAGTATGCTCCATCAGGAACAGGAATAAGCGAGTCAGCTCCTGTCGTATGCTGTACTTCTAGAATGATATAATGATTTCCAGCGCCGTCTCCAACTTCAGTTGTCCTAGTTGGGAGTACTGTAGCCATATTTGTTACCTCCTAAAAATAAAGGAGAGCAGGTGTATTTCAACCCACCCTCCTTTAGTCTAATTGTAAGATTACGTTCTAACTACTAGAACGATGGAACACTCAGTCCCGTAATCTTTGCCGTCTGATTAATAAGACGTGCCACATTCTCACCGTAGTACTTAAGCAAGACGGTGAAACTGTCCTGACCCGGAATCCAGGCCATGTTAACACGCTCGTCAATACTAAGAGGTCTAACGACGCCACGCTCAACAGCCGCGAGATTAAGCTGGTAAACCTCAGAGGCAATGGCAGCCCAAGAGATCAGCCAAGGCCGACCCTCAAAGGTTGTCATCTCCTGCTGGGCACCAAGCTCCAGTCTCATGTCGTTGAAGCGACGGAAGGGGAGAGCAATCTCCGTGTAACGGTCATACTGATCCCAGTTAGAGATCATTACGAAGCCGTCCATGCTTCCTACGTCAGTAGTGACCATCAGTCTCTTCCGTAATCTACGCAAAATAGATTCGTCAAGAGCCTGACTGCTAACCGTGATAACCTTCGACTGAAGAATCGGATAGGTTGTGCGAGACAGGTTATAGATAGTACCTGTGCTGCTTACGATAGCCGGAAGGCCAAGAGCCGTCACTTCCTGCGGAGCCGCTGCTGCACTCTGCTCACCCGCAATGTAAATACCATCATTAGATGTGGTAGTTACAGAGCTGGAAACAGTAATTGAAGTGTTTGCAACATCCACAGCCTGAACTGTGACCGGACCCGCTTGACGCAGACCTGTTGTATTGTTAAGAAATTCTACCACCTGACCTGTGCGGAAAGGTCGAGCGTCATCAACGGTCTGCGTAGTGCCTGTTGCACCCGTAGTAACGTTAGTTAAGCGCCCTGTGCCGTCGCCACGAAGGAAGTTAACTTCCATGTTAGCGCCCGCTCTTTTAACCGCAGTCGAAATGGCATCTGTAATACCAGCAGCAAACGCATCCTGTCCACCCTGACGGGAGACAGCCTCTGCAAGACCGGAGAAAGTTACCGTGTGGTAATACTTCTTCGGTCGCACGCGGGCCTGCTTGATGCGCTCATTACCGGCGCTAGGAAGTGTGTTGTCGTCGGTTGCACGCCAACCACCGCCTGACTCGTTACCGTCAATCCGTACAGGGAAATAAGCACCATCTCCCGATGGAACAAATCTAGTATTTTCCCGCAGCCGTGTGTAGATAGGGGCAGAAAGATTTTGCATCTGACCGATAAAATCCACCACATATCGACGGAGTAACATGTCGCCTAATGTAGCAAAGGTTTCCATATTTTCTCCTCTACCCCACTATTCGGTAAGAATTTTTAACGGTTCCTACCAGTAATCTTCATCACATCTGCCATAGCAGACGCAAAGTCGGCATCATCTATTTCAGGCTCAAACTTTCCGTCTTCCGACTTGAAAGCTCCAAAGTCTGTGCCCGCAATGATGCTACTCAACTCCTCCTCAGGAGTTGGAACATAGGGTTCTTCGATTTCAATTTCATAATCGTCCGGGTCGTTTGGATCAATTAAACTGCCCCGAGGAATTCCGAAAGAATCAATAGTCGTTTGGAACGTCGATGCAAGAATGTTTTCCAGATTGTCTGGGTTTTCCTCAAGACTATTCCAATCTACTTCATTTGCCCAAAGCTTGCCGATTACTTCTCGGTCCTGCTCGGTGTACTCTTCCGGTAAAGATTCAAGCCACTTTTCTGCAACCATATCCGCTCTTTGTGCTAATATATCCGAATACTGGTCTGCAACATGCTCTTCAAGAGCAGTTTGTCTTTTTTCGATGACCTTACGGGCTCTATCCACAGTAGTTTCATCAGCCTGTCCTGTATCATCAATTTCGTCTTCTATCCCTTTAAGTCTCTTATCCAGAGCCTCAATATGGGGTAGCATATCTGGATCATTAGCAAGAGCCCTGATATCTTTAACAAGGTCTGCATCTGTTTTTGTGGCTTCAAGCATTTGAGTCATTTTAGCCAAAGATTCATTTGAAGTTTCATATTGGGACTGAAGATTTTCCAATTGACCCTTAAAATCATTCTTCTGACTGACTACTTGCCTGAATCTATCCATAGGAATTGTATTATTCCTATCTCCTTCCTGCGAAGCACCCTCTTCAGCTACTTCTGTAGCCTCAAAGGTTTCAACTTCTCCTGCGGTGGCCGATTCCGCTTCGCCTGCTAAAGCTTCTTCTAACTTTGCTGCGACTTCCGTGCCTTCATTATCTACCATCTTTACCTCCCTACGGCTGATGTCTGCCGGTATACACAACTCTTCCGAGGGGGACGAGCCCTCAACTTGCTAACAAGGTAGAGTTGTTACGTCCTTGTTTCTATTCAATTATCTGCTTTTTGTTAAAGTTTGTCAACCTTTAATTAAAAAAACCCTGGGACTATGGGGAGGGATTAGTATAGCCCCAGGGTTCATCCCTGTCGGGATTTAAACTATTGATTTTATTTGGTTTTTTTAATTTTAATTTTCGGTTCTTCTTTAATGGAATAGTAATAACCATCCTCACCCTTTTTTATTTTATACCCTAATTTACGTTCACTTTCAAGAGTTTTATAAAATGTAGGGTGCTTACGTCCTTTTAAGATACGACCTGTTTTTGGGGCTCTACTACTCCAATGTCCTGTTTTATCTGACTTAAACCCGATCTTCTTTGCGTACTCATAATCGTAGCCAGATCCTTCAGGATCAAAAGGTTCTCGGGTAATCGTAGCCATAACTATTTATTAATAGCTTTCCCTACGTTGAATCCAAACAAATTGATTAGACCGTATACAGCATTCACTATAGCGTTATCGGACTCATTAGGGGTAAGGCTTGCAATAATGCTTGCTGCTCCAACGATATGAAGCACTGTTTCAACCAAACTATCAAAATTTGCCGTAATCCAAGTAACTAATTCTGTCATTATATATGTTCTCCTTTTTAATGACCTTCTTTTTCAAGGTCATCTAGCATCTTTTTTGTATTTTTATTCCCACGGTACCCACGGATTTTCGTTTCTTCCTTTTCCTTCTTTTTCTTCTTTAAGGTTCCTTCCTTATTACTTATTTTCTTTCCTCCTTCTGGGCTTTTCTTCTTTTTCTTTTCTTCCTCTTCTATTCTCTCTCTTCTTGTTTTAGTTGACCACAGAGGAGGCTTTTTACCCTTATCTTGAGCGTCTAGAATTGCGTTCAGTCTAGCTCTAAGGTCCTTAATATCTTTAATATCTGACATACGTCATCTCCTTTTTATATCTCATGTCTTTCAGGGACACTAGGCATAATGCCCTTCTCAGCATCTTCTTTTATTTTAAGTAACTTCTTTCTTGACAGGTAAAAAGGCTTACCTGTTCCATCATCGATTAAAATAGGTTCCCCTTTTTTATATTTTTCTTTCTCTTTTTTAGTTAATTTTCTAATTCTTGCATTAGGAGGTGGCATTTTTATTCTCCTTACCCTCTTTTTGCTCTTTTAATTTTCTCTAATAAATCTCTCATGGAGGTGGCATTTTTATTCTCTTTACCTTCTTTTTGCTCTTTTAATTTTCTCTAATAAATCTCTCATTTTAGAATTACGCATAGAACGATCATATCGTTCTATTTCTCCCATCATTAATTCACGTTGCGCGGGGTCTCTCATTCTTTCGGGTTTAGGAGCACGGTCCTCCTTCGCCCCTATAATTTTTCCCATGCCCTCTTTCTTATGGTAGTCTCCTCGGGCTTTGTCTAGCATGGGGTTATATGGGTGTGGCCCTCCCTTAGGAAACGGCACCCCCGTAAACTTAGGCTTTATTCTTTGTAGCTCAGCCGCAGTTAACGTTCTTTCTCCCGATGAAACATTTTTTGGAAGAATTATATTTGGAATTTTTGTTTTTTTATCAATTTTTTTAAACTGTCTATCTCTAGAAAAAATACTTGCCATGTTACTATCTCCTAACTCTCTTTAAGGTTTTTTTAAGGTTTACTTGCGGTCAAGTTCGTCGGTCACTGCTTGGGAGCCCTTTTCCAACGGCCAGACGGGT
>Ga0255047_10000912_pt1 | contig 23196 bp, 29 predicted proteins | sample JV7_2_1_MG_FD_183640 | JGI IMG/M metagenome (GOLD analysis project Ga0255047, IMG submission 183640) | Seawater microbial communities from Jervis Inlet, British Columbia, Canada - JV7_2_1 | ecosystem: Environmental > Aquatic > Marine > Inlet | place: Canada: British Columbia | collected 2016-10-06 | reverse complement strand
TGATGCGGAGTATCCGCTCGAAACAGGACTGGCTTCAATCTTCAAAAAGCTGAGGACTACGAAATGAAGAATAGCGATTATACAGACGCAGAGCAACGAACTTTGCTGAAGCTACAAAACTGGCAGCAGGAATGGAGTAATAAAATTCCCCAGCTCCAGTTCCCGCCAGAATGGAAAATTCGCATCTGGCCTCCGATGTACGGGGCGCTGATCCGATTCCAAGTTAATGCCCGGATCAGCGTCTATCTTGACGTGGAAGATAACCTGGGATGTGTCGGCAAGCCTTATTGGGAGATTTACCCCAACGATGATGGTGATACTTCCAGGTTCCTGATGGAAGAAACCGACGAACTTCTGGCGGGTATTGCTTCGGCGCTCGCTGCAGAATAACGCAAGCCTTTCGATGGCCGACCGGGGGCAGGCCGCTTGCGTTAGCCCCTTAACACCAACTGGAGACTACAACAATGAAATTTACTGATGCACTCGACCGCTCCCTCGAAGATGTAAAGCGCCCCCCAAATCCGCCAATCGGCCACTACGTTTGGCAGGTTTCCAAGCACCCCGATAACAGCAGCTTTGAAGCCAAATCCACTGGCAAAACTTTCGACCGCGTGGAATTCACCGTGAAGATCGTTTCGCCTATGGACGACGTTGACCCGGACGATCTGGCCGATTATGGCGACGTGAGCGGCTTCACCAGCCGCAACAGCTTCCTGTTCGACAACGAAGATGAACAGGCGTTTGAGCGTTCGCTTTTCAACCTCAAGCGTTTCTTCGAGCATCTGGGCCTGACGGAAGGGGAGATTGCAGAAAACCTGGCCAACTCGGTCGGCGCGCAATTTGTCGGAGAGCTGAAGCACCGTCCTGATCCCACAGACCCTGAGATTGTGTATGCGGAACTTGGCCGCACCGCGCCTCAGTAATTAAAACAAGAGCGGGGGCCTAACGGCCCTCGTTCCCATTTCAGGAGAGTTCTATGTTAGATAAAGTCCCAGGCTACGACCCGCTTGTACAGGTGTTTCGTGATGCCATCGACCAGGCCACGCAGGGCAAGGGCAAAGAACGTCACGCAAATGACTTGTCTTTTCTCGATCAGCCAATTTTTACTATTGCCAACTCAGTGGGCGAGGGCTTTCTCCTAGGGCAGGCGATTAAGAAAACGGCGGAAAGCACCGGCATGGTTGCGCGCGGTCAATATAGTGCGGCCCAAGCTGAGCTTTTGGGCGCTATGGTCTACCTAGCTGCTGCGCATATTTTCATCGGGGAAAAGGCAAATTTACATGACCAGCGGTAACTTCACTCTAGTCCCTGTGGGCTCCATCCAGATCAATCGGGATGAGCGGCAGCGCACCGAACTCAAGGACATTGATGAACTGGCGGATTCCATCCGGCGCTTGGGCCTGATCAATCCCATTGTCGTCACGCCCGAATACGTTCTGGTTGCAGGTGAGCGCCGCCTAACTGCCCACAAACAGCTTGGTTTCGACCAGATCGCCGTTCAGTTCACCGAGGAACTGAGCGAGCAAGAACTGCACATGATCGAACTCGAAGAAAACATCAAGCGTAGCGACCTGCATTGGCAGGATGAAGTGCGGGCCGTGGCGAAGTTTGATAAGCTCAAGCGCGAGACGGAAGAGGAATGGAATAACGAAAAGACCGCCGAAGCCTTGGGCGTAAGCTCTCGCAATGTAGCGCGCTACAAAAACGTCAATAGATTTCTGGAGGAAGGCAAGCCTGAGGTCCGGGATGCTCCGATTTTGTCGAGAGCGGTTAGCTTCGCGGAGCGTGCTATTGAGAGGGAAAAGAACAGTGCAACCCGAGATTTACTCAAGCCTTCTTTCGCGCCAGTTTCGGGCGGCGGGCAAGAGGCAACTGCTGGGGCAGGTTCTGCTCTATCATCTTCTGCGTTTTCTCTCACTCCCGCCGAGGTTCAGGCCCATGTCGAAGAACGCCGTGCTGAAATCTTCAACAAGTCTTTCCAAACCTGGTCCAAGACTGTCCTGGATCGCCCCTACAACCTCATCCATTGCGACTTTCCCTACGGAGTCAACGTGGGAGACAACCTTAAAGGGCAATCTGGCGCCATTGAGCGGGGAGGCTACGCAGATAAGCCGGAGGTATATTGGGAACTGCTTGAAACCTTCTGTTCACGTCTCGATAATTTCTGTGCGCCCTCGGCTCACCTGATCTTCTGGTTCAGCATGGACTTTTATGAAGAAACACGGCTCCAACTAAAAGCGGCCGGCTGGGTGGTGAATCCCTTCCCCATTATCTGGTGCAAAGGCAATACGGGAATGATCCCTGACGCAAATAGAGGACCACGCCGCTCCTATGAAACTGCCCTTCTCGCTACGCGCGGCGACCGCAAAATCGTTCGCGCTGTTGCCAACTACGTCGAATGCCCTGTCAAGAAAGAATTCCATACCAGCGAAAAGCCCAAGGAAATGCTCCGGCATTACCTGCGGATGCTGGTCGATGGCAGCACCTCCCTCCTGGACCCCACCGCAGGCTCCGGTAATGCCGTTTTCGTGGCAGAAGAACTAGGCGCGAATTGGGCGACGGGCCTGGAGATTAACGCAAAGTACGCGAAACTGGCAAAGGAGAATCTCGGCCTATGAAAAGGGTAATTTTTCTATTCGAGACAACTGGATATGCGGCTAAGTGCTTCAAAGAGAGAGGCTGGTATACAACCATAATTGACATTAAAAATGTAGGGACAGCCGCCACAAATGAAAATGCCGACGTTACGCTTTCTTGGGATATACTGGAAAAGGAGCAAGATATAATCGAGCTAGGAAAAGGAGCCGCTTTAATATTTGGCTTTCCGCCTTGCACAGATTTGGCGGTATCTGGAGCTAGGCACTTTGCTGCCAAGAAGAAACGCAATCCTCTTTTTCAGGAAGAGGCGGTAAATTTGGCGCGTAGCGTGGAAAGAATTGGTAATGCCTGTAATGCGGATTGGGGGCTGGAAAATCCAGTATCGGTTCTGGCTACTATGTGGAGGCCTCCTAATTTTTACTTTCACCCATTTCAATTCGGTGGCTATCTTCCAGAAGATGACGTACACCCTGACTATCCGCAATATATAAAACCCAGAGACGCTTATCCTAAAAATACAGGAATCTGGCACTCACCCAATTTTAGAGTACCTAAGCGGAAACACGTTCCACGGAATATGGGATACTCTGCGCAGCATAATAAGCTAGGAGGTAAATCAGAGAAAACTAAAAGAATACGCAGTGCTTCGCCTAGAGGATTTTTTACAGCTTTGGCGGAGGTCTACTCAACGTAGTTGATACGTATACCGGCGATTCGCCTATAGCCATACCACCTTACCCTGACGGGAGAACCCAAGATGCCAAAAATCATGATAGTCAGCGAATATATGTCGCGCGCAGAAAGTGAGGAAGGCCGCAACGCGCCTGCCCTCTTGCTTGGACTGCTTGCGCAAGCCGGAATCGCGGAAGAGGATTGCCACTTTACCTATGTAATCTCCCGGCCTGCTCCAGGGGGCCGCGTTGAGGATTTCTGCGGCCCTAAAGATCAGGCCATTTCTGGCTACCGCGCACTGGCTCAGGGCAAATACATCAGAAGTGAGTTTGCCCCTGAATTAGAGCGGCTGGGCCAAGAAGTATTGGCGATAAACCCTAATGTCATTATTGCATTAGGCAACCTGGCTTTGTGGGCGCTGTGCAAGAAAACCGGACTCAAAAAATACCGCGGCTCGCCTATGGCCTCCTTTCCCATCGAAGCCCGCGAGTTTAAAGTCCTAGCAACTTGGCCTATGATCTCAATAATCCGTAATTGGGAGATGCGGGTTGTAGCGCTGGCAGACTTTACAAAAGCCAAGCGCGAAGCAGCATTTCCTGAATTGCGCCGCCCCGCCCGCTACATCCACTTAGCGCCAGACCTCGCGGATATAGAAGATTTCTATCATCGCTACATTGTTCCCAGCCCGTTTCTTGGCTGCGACATTGAAACCAAGCAACGCCACATCACAGAAGTAGGTTACTCTACCGCTGACGGCAAGCGCGCGTTGGTAATTCCCTTTTACAGTCGGCTTGCGGCTGACGGTAATTACTGGGGCACCGCTGCGCTGGAACAGCAGGCCTGGAAATGGGTACGCCGCATTAACGAAGAAAAACCGCTAGTTGGGCAGAACTTCGTTTACGACATGACCTACTTCTGGCGCACGGTGGGAATTCCCTGCCCCAAATTCCACGGCGATACTATGGTAATGCACCACGCATTGCAGCCGGAAATGGAAAAAGGTCTGGGCTTTCTAGGCTCCATTTACACTGATGAGCCGTCATGGAAATTCATGCGCAAAACAAATGATACGCTGAAGCGGGAGGATGTGTGATGAACCTGAGCAAGTATGTACCCAAAAAGACGTTCCTGAAAAGCGGATGGGGCTGGATTGGCAAAGCTAAGTCCCGCCAGTATGTCACGGTCCTCGACCCCGACCACACCCCTGTTAAGATTTGCAGCAGCGTTGCGCAGGCGCGGGCTTACATCCGCGCGAATAAGGATAACGAAAAATGATCTATCTCGCCAGCCCCTACACGCATTACCAGCCGCAAATCCGCAACTCGCGATTTCAGGCCGCGTTGCGCTATACTCATCTCCAGATGCAAATGGGAAATCTAATCTTTTCTCCTATTGTCTACGGCCACTCCTTTTCCACCCTAGACTCGAATCTGATCCCGTTCGAAGCCTGGACAGATTTTAACGACCAGATGCTACTACTCGCCTCTAACATCCACATTCTTACACTGGAAGGCTGGAAAGAGTCGCGCGGCATCAGCTACGAAATAGGCAAAGCCCTAGAAAACAGCATTCCGGTATCTTATGTGGAGCCGCTGAAATGATCGTATATGACACATCACAGTTTGACGAGCAATCCCTTCAGCAACTGAACGCGGATGAAACAAGCTGGATTTATAACGGCCTTGACTGCTGCGTTACCTCGGAAGTGTTCAACCGCCTGAATGCGGTAATGGACGACGAGCCGGATAACGTGCGCGAAACCTACAATTACGCGCTGGACAAACTTGCGCCAATTATGGAAATGTCGCTACGCGGCACTTACATCAATGAAAACGTGCGCCGAAAATCCATAGCCGAAATCACAAAAGACCTTGATGAACTCGACGCAAAATTTCAGCGTATTATGAAGGTGGCGTGTCAGCAGGAAGATAACCCCAAATACTACTTCAACTGGAACAGCCCACATCAGCTGAAAAACTTCTTCTACAACATGATGCAAATCAAGGAAATACGCAAGCGCAACCCCCAGACAGGTCAATTTCAGCCTACAGTTGATGCAGCCGCGTTGGAAACCTTCGCGGCCAATTACGTCTATGCACGACCAATCGCCAACTTCATTCTGATCCTCAAGGACTGGCGCAAGCAGCTTAGCTTTCTGAAAACGGAGATTGACGCGGATAGTCGGATTCGCTGCAACTACAACATAACAGGCACCAACACAGGTCGCCTTTCTTCGTCCATGAGCGACTTCGGCACTGGCACCAACTTGCAGAACGTCAACCGCAAGCTGCGCTATCCTTTCGAGGCCGACAAAGGCTACTACCTTCTCAACGTCGATCTGGAGCAGTCAGATGCTAGATTTGTCGGCGCTATAATGTGGAACCTGTTTGTCGAGGAAAAGGGACCAGAATTCGCGGGTCGTTTCATTGATGCCTGTGATTCCGGCGACCTGCACACGACAGTCTGTCGCATGGCCTGGCCTGAACTTGATTGGCCTGAGGATGAAACAACCTGGAAGAAGTTCTGCGATGACCTTACGGCGCATGGACAGGACTCATATCGGCAGCTGGCGAAAAAGCTTGGACACGGCACCAACTACCTCGGCACGCCACGAACAATGGCAAAGCACACGCACACTCCTACACCTATCATCGAGAACTTCCAAAACAGGTATTTCCGGGCCTTCCCGGCTATCCCGTTGTGGCACAAAACCCGAATCGAGCAAGTGCGGGAAACAGGGCAAATCACAACACTATTTGGTAGGCGGCGTATATTCTTTGGGAGGGGCGGGGACGCAGCAACCCACCGCAAAGCCATCGCCTATGAGCCGCAATCTTGTACGGGAGAGGCCATTGACCGCGGCCTACATCAAGTCTGGAAAGCCTATCCACAGGTTCAACTCCTAAATCAGGTGCATGATTCTATTCTCTTTCAAGTCCCTATGAGCGAAGCTACTGCTTTGGTGCCGCGCATTCTAGAGACGATGCAAGTGAAGATCGAATTAGCACAGGGTCGTATATTTTCTGTGCCCCTAGACGCCGCTGGCGGCTGGAATTGGGGCTATGCCAGCCCTGAAAATCCCTACGGCCTTAAAGGCTGGAAGGGAAAAGAAGAGCGCATTCCTCCTATGTTTCGCCCGCGCAAGCGCAAGAGTTTTAGGGATATTCTATGAGACCAGATTGGGTTGAAAGTTTCCTTAACCACACAGCAGAAACATCATCGCCCCGGATCTTCAGGCTCTGGGGCGCAATCTCAACTATTGCGGGCGCTATGGAGCGCAAGACCTATGTACGAACCCTGAAGTCCCGACTATACTCCAATATGTATGTGGTGCTGGTGGCCCCTCCGGGGGTAGGCAAAACCGAAGTAACGTGGCGCATCCGCAAACTCTGGGAAAGCCTGGACGATCACCACATCGCGCGTACTAGCGTGACCAAGGCATCGTTGATTGATGAACTGGCGGAAGCAACCCGCCGAATAGTGACGCCGGAGAACCACAAAAATCCAGTAACCACTTTCAACTCTCTCTTACTATGCATCAACGAACTCGGCGTGCTACTTCCCGCGTATGAAAATGAATTCATGAATACGCTTACTGATCTTTGGGACTGCAAGCACTATTCAGAAAGAAGGAGAACCGCGAAGCTGGAGATTGACATAGCCAACCCTCAGCTTAACTTCTTGGCTGCCTGTACTCCTAGCTACTTGATGCACGTACTCCCGGAGGGCGCTTGGGATCAGGGCTTTCTTAGCCGCACCATGCTAGTATACTCAGGTGAGCGGCAGCTCCGCAGCCTGTTTGCGGAATCCGACATAAATGAGGATGAATATAATTTGCTAGAAGAACACCTAGCAGAGATCGCTTCCCTGTTCGGGGAGATTAAATTCGAGAAAGCCTCCGCTGTGGCGATGGATCATTTCCACATGACAGATGGAGAACCTAAACCCGATCATCCAAAACTTATATCCTACAACATCCGGCGAACAGTCCATCTGCTTAAACTCTGCATGGTAGCCAGCGTCAGTCGCTCAAACGAACTCGTAATAACTATGGAAGATTTTGAGCGCGCGCTTAACTGGATGACGGAAGTCGAGCTATACATGCCCGATATTTTCAAAGCCATGTCGCAAGGCGGCGCAGGGAAAGTTATGGAGGATGCTTGGTATTATCTATTCACAACTCACGCGAAAGAAGGCAAGCCGGTGCTTAAGCATCGCCTTATTAACTTCTTGCAGGAAAGGGTGCCCGTTCACAGCATTCAACCCACCATAGACATGATGGAACAGGGTCAGATGATGGAAAAACGCATGACCAAAGCTGGTGATGCCTTTATCCCAAGAGGCAAAAAAGCGGGGGCGTAAACCCCCGCAGTTTCCCGCTCGTCCCAAGGAGAAAACGGCAGGGTTAAGGTTGCGTGCGCTTGACGCCGTAGAGGTGAAATGTCGGCGCGCCTTCTGACACGTCTACGGTATTCGCTCCAAAGTCTAGTTGCACGGCGCTAACTACGACAGAGGATTTTTTAACCCCTAAAAGCGTCACCGGGGCTGTAGATGAGGAAGTCGTATCCCAATCGTTTGTGGCCGTTGTGCGATCCCAAAACATAGTTAGGCCTGAGATTATTTTCTGCGCCGCGGCCGCCGTGCTGTCCATATTGTCGATAGTTACATCACACATGAACGCAGTAGGTGCGGTGCCCGTGTAGGAGATTGGGGCGATAGTTGAATAACCACTGATGTTGACTTGAATGTTGACACTAGGATTAGTGGCACTGACAATCGCGCAGCCGCCGATAATCCTTACTGCGCGATAGCCGCTGGTGTCAGTTGTGAACGTAATTGTTGAGCCATCGGAACCGATCGTCAATTCCTCTAGCTGATGCCACGCGGTTTCATTCACAGTTGCCCCGCTCAGGCCCTGCGCAATCGCAATCGGGTTATCTCGCAACGCCGTCATCAGCGGCTGATTTAGCGGGCTGTCTTGGTCCAGATCTGAATCGGGAATTGTTGTCCAGCTCATTTTCTTTCCTTATGATATGGTGGCGCAGGGGGTGCCATCGCTTAACAGCCCGGCGGCGTTTCCGATATACGCGGCATTGAGGGCGGCAGTAGCTGCGCCGGGATAGTCTGCCGCTCCCGCGCCGAGGATAAAATAGATCACTCCATACAGCGTCGTATCCTCAGCCACGTATGAAATTTCTCCCGCTTCCAGGTTTTCCTTGGCGGAGATAATTGTATAGTTCCTTACATCCCGCAGCCCGTATTGATCCAGCACAGCATGATGACTGATCCCCACCGTATCCCCGGTCCAGTAATCCCGATCTTTCGAGTCCAGCTTAAACTCGATTTGGCGCGGCGTTTCCACATAGCGCAAAACGATCTTGCTGGAAGTGTTTGCGGCGACTGAGGAATTTGAAGTAAACCGCGCGAAGATAGCTTTAATAGCCGCCGATCCGTTTAGCTCGTCGGTTTCGCTTTCCAGATTTGCTGTGATGTAGCGCCGCTTATACGAACTGGGATTGTCAAACGCCTCTACATAGGATTTCGGATCATAATACACCCAAGCCTGGCTGATGCGTTGGCGCGGCATGTCTTTGATCTTAAACGTACCCGGTAGGATGTTAGCCTCCGCTGTCAGCACATCAACTGGTGCGTCAATTCCGCGAATAGCTTTAAGCTTAATCAGTTGTGCCCGCTCGTCCCACCAAAGATAGAACAAGGCCTGGACCTGAAGCTGAGATAAAATCTCCGCCACGCTTTCCGGCTCAGTAATCAACCCATTTACGCGAAAGAAGCTGAGGTAAGAGCCAACTTCGGCTGTCCAATTCGCGGAATCATAGTAGCTGGTTGGGATAGCGCCATACGTGTCGAGCAGGAGTGTAACTGTCGCGTCGATAGTGAGATCGGTAAAGCGCAAGCACTGCTGAACTCGAGTCTCAACTGTATGGGCCGCTGCCGTAGACAAGTCAGTGCCGCGTGTAACTCCTGTAAACTCAATCCCATTCGTGCTGGTTGCCACTCCTGTGTAGGTCATGATTTCATCATCAATGATGATCGTACCCGTAGCATCATACTCGGATGCCAACGCCCCTGCCACTTCGAAAGACGTAGCTGCTGCATCTATATCTATATAAAGTTCGCCGTCAGACGCCTTGGGGGCTTGTGCCTTGCGTTCTTCGATGCGGGAAAGAATATCCTTTCCTTTCATAGTCACGCGGCCTTGAGAGTCCGGCCCGTCGAAGGAATCGACAAAATACGTGCGCTTAATCATTTGCGCAAGCGTCTGCCCCGCATAACCCTCATATATATTAAATTGCATGTTCTGGCGATATTTGTTCCGCACCAGCCATCTTGCCCAAAAGCTTCCGCGATCTGCGCTGCGCATGTCAGCGGTCCGGTCCCCTAAATAGGGGTCAACAATTCGATCCGTGTGCTGGTGATCTTGAAACACAACAGTAGCCAGCGCCCGGTTGCCAAGGCCCTGCGCGTCAGGGTCAACTCCCGCCGTGTTGATCTTAGTGGGAGAAGTAGCGACAGAAACCAACGAGGGAACTATATACGGAGCCAGCCCTTCCTCCGCTACTCGCCCCTTCCCAAAATACAGGCTCAGGGAAGTTCCAAGTTCGTAGTTGCTCGGGTCTTGGCAGGTCGCGCGGACGTTATAGCATTTTAGCGTGGCATCGCCACTGGCCGTGCAGGGAGCGGAACCATATGTATTCGCGCAAAGTGGCTGCAGGATCTCGACAATCTGAATAGGCTCCCGCCCAACTGTGTCCTTAGTCATAGCCGCGCGCTCTCATAGTAAACGATACCTGCATCAAATCCCGTACCCCCATATAAGAAGGAATTGGAACCTCATCTACAATCCCAAAAAGAACATCATCATAGTCGTCGGGCCGCCACGCTATCCAAAACGGTTCTTCTTCCATCGCAAGCTGAAATTCGCGAAACTCGCTATTGACCCAGGTTCGCGGCAGGTGCCTCCAATCAAAGCTGGTCTGCATGTAGGTGCGCTGCTTGCTCCGTCCGAGAATTTCGCCAGTCTCGGAGTAGTTGCTGCGCAGAATAGTCTGCCGTGCCAGTCCCCCAGGGGCATGGCCGGAAAAGAAAGGGCGGCGAAATTGCATAGCAGTACCAAACTTTACTACGCCAATAGTAGGAGCGGTGCCACCTGTGATATAGATCCGCATGTTGGTGGCGGTTACTGGTTCAAAGATGGCGAAGATAGGCGAATCATCTGCGATGGCGGTATCCGCCGTCAAATCCGCCCAAGTGCCTCCCCCTGAATCGTACTGCACTTTGAACGTATTACCATTGGTGCCCATTGTGTGAGCCGCTACACAGCAATAGTCGAATGATCGGCTTCCTGTATGAGCATACTGCCACCAAGCCGCTACACTTGTCGGTTTCCATTTCTCATAGGTCAGCGTTGTGTCCGGCGCGTCTGCAAAATAATCCGCATCAGTTGATGATGCGGAAACAGTGCCGCCGGTTGCCCAAGTACTAGCATGGGCCAGCCTTGCGTGATTTAGGGGTTGATCTGCACCTGGAAGTGAATAGCCGCTTTCAAATATTACAGTCATACCAGCCTCACTACTGCGCCATCTTCGACGGCCTCATTGATTGAATTGATCAAGGTCAGCACCTGATCCCGCGAGAAGTTATCGCCCTGTAGATTGAGAGCAACCGCTTGCGACGTTTTTTGCGGCGCGGCTGCTGCAGTCGAGCCTCCGCCACCGCCCCCGCCTCCCCCGCCACTACCGCTGGAGCCGTAGCTGACGCTGCGAATAGCACTAACTTGTGCCAGTCCTGCCGCCAAGGTAAGCCCCGCATCGACCATACGCAGGCCCGGCACTGCTTCATACGCAGGATTCTTTGAGGCCAAAACTTCCGTGTAGGCCTTGTAGGCGTTGATAGACGCCTGCGCAATGGAAGCTGCCTTAGCAATCCCTACCATTTTCTTGCCGCCAGCTTCCGCAATCGCTGCCAGTTTCCCGAACATACCCGCATAAAGGCCGAGCGAGGCGCTACGTTCTTGATGAATAAGCGCAGCCTTGGCATCTTGATACTGCTTGGCGGACTCCAGAGAAAGGGCTTCGAATTCTTTCTGCGTGATCAGGCGCTGATCTAGGGCCTCACCGAGTTGTTCGCGCTGCTGCGCATAGCCTGCCGTAAGCAATTCGTTTTCCGTCATCAAGGCTTCACGGATAGCCTCAATTTGTGCAATCAGTGGGTTTTTCTTGTCACCCCCACCACCGCCTCCACTCTTGCTATCAGGTGCTAGGCCCATCCAAGAATCCGGAGCAACAGGCGTGTTGCTACCCGGAAGGCTTAACATATTTGGATTGACGACTTTATCAACGCCAGGTCCAAATGTAAGCGGGCCTTTGTTTTGCTGCTCGTTCATAGCCTTGGCAATGCCTACGGCGTGATCGTAAGCTGCTTTGAGTTTAGTAGCCAGAGTCCCAGCCCCGGTAATAGCTGCATCAAAAGTAAGTCCATCTGCTACCGCTTTGAGTTTTTGAATGGTCTCATGAGCCAGTTTCATGCCTTCAAGCAGGTTGTCGTGCTCGCGTTTAGCTGCAATGATCTCCGAGATAAAGCGTTTTTCCGCATCCGTCAGCCCATCCGCTGCGTATTGCTGTTCCAGCTTGATACGGAGGTTCTCGGTCTCTTGCGCGTTCCGCAGCCGCAATACTTCAAGCGAGTCCTTGCCTGTGCGCATTGCCTGTATTTCTAGTGCCATTCTATCTCGAATAGCTTTAATCTGATTGTCTGCATCTTGGCGCGCTGCCATAGCTGCGTTTCGGCGCTGCTCCGCCACTTTCTGCTCTACGTCTAGCAGGCCCTGCGTGTTTTCAATAAGTCGCGTCAAGTTTTCAAGATAAGTTAGTTGTTCTTCTGACATATCCTTGGATACATCAACACGCTGCTTAAATACATCTCGTAGTTTTGTGGCGTTGGCCAGAATATCTTCTAAGGTACTAGCCTCTTGCAACTGCTCAAGAGTATCAATGTATTCTCGAATAGCCCGCCTATCTTGAGCCGCCTCTTTTAGCCTACCTTCACCCGCAGCAAATAAGCCCGTAGTTCCAATATCCAGCAATCTTTTAACATCGGCAAAAGCGGTTTTAAGATTCCAGGCCCCAGTTACACTGTGATCAATAGCAGCTGCTAAGTCCTCAACCGCTTTAAATGCTTTTATTTCCGCAATTTTGCGCAAATCTGAGTCTACTGTGCTAAGACCTACTCCGGCTTGACTAGCCGAGTCCAATGCATCCGCGTAAGATTTCAAAGCTTCAGCAGCAGCTTCAATTTCAGTTGTTAGAACCTTCGCGCTGCGGCTAGTGCCCAGAAATGCCGCCCCCATAACCGGCAAACCGATAGCCAAAATCGCACCAATAATCTGCCCGACCTTACCGAAGGCAGAAGTAAGCTGCGGAAGCTGCTGCCCCATGACAGTAAAAGCATTAGTTCCGGCGGCAAACTGCACCGCCATATCCTGTACTTGCATAGACACTTGACCAGCCTGTCCACGGAACGCGCGAACACTCCGGCCCAGTGTGCTTAACCTGGCGCCGCTCCGAGACGCGGCAGTACCGGCCCCGATAGCCGCGGTTTCCAGCTTGTTAAGCGCCCGGGCCGCCTTATCAACCTGCGAACCCATACGCACAGATTGCCCGCCGGATTTCTGCATCCCAGCAGTGGCTCGACCTAGTGCCGCGCTGAGTGCTTCGGCCTCTTGGTCAAATTTCTTCATCATCTTCTGCGCCGCCGCCAGCGCTCGATTAAACTCCGCGCTGTCGCCGGAGATTTTGGCGTTTAGGCCCTCGACTTCATTTGCCATTTTTCATCTTCTCACTATGTTTGCGGCGGGCCTCAGCCCAGTCGGCAGAGCTGAATCCGGTATTGGAACTCTTGCCGCCTGCCGCCTCTTTCAGGGCCTTTTGCTCTTTTAGCTTTGCGTCAAACTCTAGCCACCAGAGCGGAATGGGCAGGTCCATGAAATCGCGCCATGCGTGGCCCCAGCTTCGGGCGTGAACATACGCGATTTCTACGAACTCTGCCCATTCTAGTTTCCCTCAGCGGCCTTGTCCGGGGTCTTGTCCATTTCCTTTGACCGCCCTAGAACCATTTCACGCAGATAACTCACCACCGCGCCATACGTCGCCAAGAAGCCTTCCTCGATAGCCAGCTCGCCCATTTCATCGAAACTCAGCGCCTCAAATTCGGCGTTGGCCAGAGTCAGGATCTGCACCGCATTCTCCTCATTGAACTCGAATTCGGAGGCAAGCGGGCGGCCGTCCTGTGCGGCCTGATAGTTGTTCAGGAGTGTTTCGACAATGAAAGAAGGACTTGCTACTTGCTCTCGGATGTTGAGCGAGGTGCGGAAGGAAAGACTCAGCGTAAGGGCCTTTCCTCCTAGCGTAATGGAGTGGTGTCGTTTCATGATATTCTCCTTGTAGTTGGTATGGTCGTCGGCGTTTCGCCGTTATACGTACCGGCTGTTACGCGCTGGATGCGGTGTAGGTAATTGCTCCGTCGCTCATGAATGTGGCGCTGAACTCAACTGCGCCGTCATGCTCGCCACTCTCTTCGAAGCTGGAAATGACAAAGTTCCCGGCCATCGTGCCGTTGGTGGCAAGAGAAGTAGGCAGCTCAATCGAGATCGCCGTGGCCGAGATACTGGCCGCCATGATCTCGCCAAGCAAAACTTCATCGCTGGTAATGCCACCTACGGTAGCCTCAACCGAGCGCAGGCCTGGCGTGGCGAGCAGCTTCCGCCATCCCGCATCATCGTCTGTAGTGACGTCAACATGCTCGTTGCTCACAGTAAAGCCGCGCGTGCGAACGCCGACCAAAGTAGTGCTGTCCCAGTCGATAATCAACTGGCGTCCGTTAAAACCGGCCATTAGATAACCTCCGTTAGAGTTAGGCGGTAGCGTGAAATTCCCAGCACGTAGTTGCTTGCGGCTGTGCTTGGAACATTGGAGTAGCGATGCAAGCAATCATTGACCCGCACCCCAGCTATGCTCAAAGACTGACGGTGCAATAGGTCGTAAACTTCTTTTTGTAGGTCTTTGACCTCTTTTTTAGTGGAAGCAGCAGAGAAAAACCGAACCTCAATAGTAAGTTCTTCTCCCGTCCAAGAATCAGTGTCGAAAGGAAACTGCTGATCATATCCTACAACAACATAGGGCATATTGGCGGAGGGCTGGCCTGGAGGTTGATCAGGCACATCGCCATAAACGGTAGCGGAAATGCTACCGTTAAGCGTTGCGTAGATCAGTTCTGCCGCCTTCGACGCGTAGCCGCTCATTTCATCACCACTTTAACTTTGCGCTCTGCGCCCTTCCAACTATCCGCCAGTGCTGCTCCAACTTCCCGCTCCACAATATCGACAGCGGGCTGCAGAAACGGGCGCGGCTTCCCATCGTAATTAGGCCCGAAAAACTCCAGTTCCGCGGCGTAGTGCAGATTTGACCCTACACTAGCGGAGAAGGCGTATTGGTTGATTTTGGTTTGCGTAACCTGCATAGAGCGAATAAGCGCGCCAGTGAACTCCGCAGGCGCCTCGCCAGGTGCGGACGCCTGATGCGGGCCTCTCTCTGTCATCCAGATTTTGCCGGTTTTAGGTGTATCGGCCATCAGGTGAATGGCCTGCGCCATTACTTTTTCTGCGATAATTTCAGTGAAATCTTCAATCGCAAAAGCCCCGCGCTTCTTAGCGTCTTTCAGCGCCTCTCGCGTGCGTTTCCGTCCCATCATCCTAACCGACAGCATCAGGAAAGCGCTCCCTCATTCAGCAGCAGATACATAAAGCGGCTTTCAGTTTCGTGGTCTACACAATGCAGAATATCAAATGTGCGGCCTCTCCACGTCAGCCGGTCAGCAGGTGTGTAGTACGGAGCGCCGTACGCATCCGCCCTATATCGGATATAGCATTCATAAACGGCGCGCGGGGCAATACGCTCAGCAAGATGCGCCTCGCTACCCGACATAGGTTTAATGCGAGCGCTGATTCCCGCCGCCTGCGCATCCGGTGCCGCCCATGTTTCTACGCGCCCACCCTGATTGTCCGTAGTGGTCGACAGGCGCTCTATTGTTACGCGCTCCTTAAACTCACTGATTTTAAGATCGCAGCATCTCATAGCTTAATGCTCACATACGCGGAAGCCAGCATAAGCGCTCCTGATTTTTGTAGCGCATTTGAAGGCGTACAGCCTTCTCCTCGATGCTCGTACAAATACCCAGCGACTTGTTGAATTGCCCGCTTAATATCTGCAGGTACATCATCTGCGGAAGAGCCAAATCCAGCCGTGTACTGAATCTCAATACCATTTGCGCGGCGCAGCGCGGTGGGCCAGCTATACCCATACCGCAACACCAGCCGCCCCGGAAAACTAGCTGCGTCAGTGTAAAACACATCGGCCACAGTAGTTGCCGTTGCCGTGTCAGTTAGGTCGTAGGTGCTTACGCTATCTACAGTCTGCAAAGGGAACCGGGGCAGCGTTACCGCAAATTTCGATCCGCATCCGCCATACAGCTCAGTGATAGGCATACTACGTTCGCCGTCCCACCAGGCTTCGCGTCCATTTGGCCACTGATCTAGCGTGAGTTTCCACACTTGATCAATACAGGCAATGCCCGTAACGGATTCAAAAATGCTACGAGCTTGCGCGATGCAAAGCGTGATAAACGCATCATCATCAGTTGGCGGCTCGCGCAAAAGCGTCCGAACCTCGGCCAATGTAATTGGCTCAACCGCAGGCTCGGTGACGATCCGATGCGCTTTGTGCTGCTGTAGGTTCTTGCGTCCGCGCAGGGCCATCAGGCTTCAAACCCCCAAAGAGTAGTGGCGGTGGTTCCTGTGGATAGGACGCGCGAAATGCCCACAGGCAGAATCTCGCCTACTGTAATGGGATAGGTTCGCGTATTGCCTTTCGCGGTAATAACCACCACATTCCCCGCCGCCCCTTTACAGGTAATGGCCAGTAGCACGTTTGCCAGATCTGTGCTATCGTTAGGCGTGATTGGCACAACGTCTCGCGCAAACCCAGTAAGGTTTCCGCCGCTGCTGTCGAAAGGATTTTGATTGCTCATGTAACGTCTCCTAGCTTTAGTGATGGGGCAACCGAAGCTGCCCCACTTCGAAAGTTAGGTCGCTGCGACCGCGGTTCCGACAAATGTTTTCGGCTCGTAGTCCAGCTTCTCTACAACACCGATCACGGTCACGTCCGCATCAGTGCCAGTAGAGCCTGTGACCGTCATTCGCACATAGCGCTTGGAGCCGATGTACGAAATACCGCCTGCGAGCGAGTTGTCGTCGCCGTCCGCAGTAACCGTCAGATCAGTTTCCAGGCCGACAAGCTGCGTAGAGGCGACCGCTGTGGCGTCCGCATCGGCAGTAGTGTCGCTTTCTTCTACCTCAAACACGTAGCCAGCAGCGGCCCCTGCATCGGTCACGGTATTGGAAATCGGAATAAGCAGGGCGCTGTTGACGCCGCGCGTATCCAGCCAATCCGAGGACGCAGGAGTGGTGCCGCTAAGCGACAGGTTTCCGAGGTGAACCGCCTGTTTGCGGCTCAGTCCATCACGTTGGGGCATTCATACCTCCTATTAGCTTGCGCCGAAGCGAAGGACTTTGCCCGCTTCGAAGTTGAGGACAGCACCACCGACCCGACGGGTCGTGTAGTATTTGACGTAGGGCTTGGCGGTGTATTCATCACGAATAACCCGCATACCCATCCGATCAACGATCTGATAGAATTCAGACCAATCGGCCAGCCAGATTGCGTTGGCGTCAGTTGTCGTATACGAGGGCAGATCCTCGAAGCTGGCAACTGGGTAGCCCAACAAGCTGGAAGGCATCCCGGCAGCAAGAGACGGCTGCCACATCATCCGGCCATCATTGTCTTTGAGCAAACGAACGCCGCCCAGGGTTGTGCGATTCATGGCGAAAACCGCGTTCCGGCGATACGGAGCTTTCAGGCCGTGGATCATTTCGATGAGAATATCCGCACCAGATGGCGTGGCCGCAAAGTTTCCGTCAACCCCGGTCAGGAATTCTTCAACCTGGCCCGGAATTGTTGTGCCTGCTGTGTAGGTGCTGAAGCCTCGAGGCTTGCGCACACCATCACCGTTGACAAACGCAGTATTTTCCGCGCGTGTGAACTTCTCCGCCACTTTTCGCGCAAGCCAGCCCTGAATGTCGATGGCCGAATCATCCAGGATCTTCTGAGTTGCACGCGGCTCAGCGTACATCTCGTGAACCGGGATGCTCCAGGCACCAAGCTGCGGCGTATCGGTTTCTGGGCGAGACTCGGTTTCACCCACCCAGCCGAAAGTCGCCTCTTCCAGGTCATACATCCCTTCGAGCGAATCGGTAGAGATAACCTGCGTGGCCGCGTACTGGCGCACCTCGGAAGTTTCGAACACCTTGCTGACGATGCGCCCGCTGGTATCCGCGTCTACGAGATAGCCACCATCAGGGTCAGTGCCGACGGAGAGCGCCTTCGTTTCTTCTGGGGCCAGCATATGCTCCTTCTTGCGGAGGAACGATTCATAGGCGCGTTTGTATTCGCTCTGATCTTGCGCGCTGTGCTCGAACGCAGGGACGCCACGGCGTTTGGCCGCAACCGCAGCAAACTGCGCCGCCTTGAATTCCAGCTCATCAACCGTGGCGTCTTTGCCGTCGATCTGGATGGATTTGGGGCGGTTTTGCGCGTAGAGTTTGTCAATCAGGGCCTGCTTTTCGTCAAGCGATTTGTTGATTTTGCTGAGTTGTTCGGTCAGCAATACGTCAACGTCGCCCTTTCGGAGCATTTCCTGATCGGCCTCAGCGGATTTCCGCTTCAGCTCTTCGAAGCCAGTCTTGACCTCGAGTACCGCCTGCGTGACGGCGCTAAGGTCGATTTCATCCTTGGGCATTGAGAAGTCCTTTCAGATCACCAAGGGTTTCTATCAAAGCAGCAAGCTGCTCGCTCTTAACCTTGTCAGCGGCCTCATCCCGAGGTCCATCCTTAAGGCACTTCACCGCACCCTCGTAGCCGTGCTTGGCCAGGAGTTTGGCGAATCCGCTGGGCACGCCTGCCTTACGCAGTACATACTCAACGTCGCGGAGGCTTTGAAGCTGCTTCACGTCAGTCACCATAGCCTCCTCATTCATAGGGAAAGTCACAATCGACGTTTCCCACAAATCTGCTTTGTGGATTTTCCGAACCATCCCTTTTTCGTTCTGTTCGTACTCGTCTTCCACTACCTTGTAGCCGACGCTCAGGCCGCTAATGGCGCCCGCTCGAATCAACTCAATGGCTTCTTTGCCTTTCTGCACGGTAGGCAGGATGCGGCCCTGGATCATCAAACCCTTTTCCGATTCCTGCATAGCATCCCAAACCCCGATGGGCTGCGAAGGATCATGCTGCCACAGCATCTTGGGCTTGACGCCGGAAGTAGCATTCCGCGCGATGCAATCCTTAAAGGCGCTTTTCATCATAATATCGCCGCCCTGGTCTACGTTGCCATAAACCGACGCGTAGCCTACAATCGTTCCGCCAGAGTTAGTTTCCTTAAACTCTAGCTCAACTGTTTTGTGTTCGATCATAGTTTCATGCCTCATTCAGATCTAGCCAGCAACGGCAGTTGATTATGTTCCCAGCACTACCGGCTGGATCACCCGGAAAGTCTACCGCCTCTGTTGTCCCGTTTATTCTCGGGACTTGAAACGGGGAATCTAGGGATACTGTGGTGCCCTGCATAGCTACATGACTAAATTCTGAGTTCCCGACGAACGATCTAACTTTGTCATCTTCGCCCGTTTGCCACCCTTTAGTCAAGGACTTTCTGCTTTGGCGGGCCGAATCAATTATGCCAAATTGAGTTGCAGCGTGAATCTCAGTTGTGGCGATAATTTTCGCGCGCGTTTTAGCAATCTTCGGCACCCGAATAAGTAGCTGTTTGGTTATTTGAGTTGGCGTCAGCCCCTGACGCTGCCCGTCGGTGATGATTTTGTTAAACTGATTTACGGTAGTTTCTGCAATCAGCTTAGATCGGCTCAGCCCGTAGGTGCGGGCGTACTTAAACAAGGAACGGGCTTTCATTCCCGTTTCCGACTTGCGAGACAGCACTTCAGCGGAATCAACGCCAAGGCCAATTCCGGCTTCCCATCCCGCCATCAGCGCATCCATGAATAAATCAGTGCCCGCGCGATTGGGCAGGGCAAGTTGCAGCCGCTCTTCGTAGCCGTGCAGGATTTGCGTACTTACCTGCTCCAGCAATACGACAAGCCGCTCTTCTGTAGCGGCGATGATTTGATCTTCTGCCTCCAAGAGCGCCAGCAGCTTGTCACTCTTTTCCATACGCCAGTTCCCCTAGAACCTTGTCCGAAGGATCAACGCCCTGCTCTACGCCGTTCTCGTCTTTCGGACTCATGTGACCCCGGCGGCTGCTGCGTAAATCTGCCATCAGCATGTTGCCCAAGGGAGGGGGGAGCGCCGGATACCCTTTCAGTTCCCGCGCCTCGTTGACGGTAATTTCATCTGACGCATCCACCATTTCCCACAACTGCATCCGCTTTTCTGCGATTGCCTCAATCGAGTCGTAATCAGGCTTAATTGTTGTACCACCAAAATCTTCACTCAGCCAGTAGTTGAGTTCCTGCGCCAGCATGTTTGCGAGAGGAATTACTGTATCCTCGAAAAAGCCTAGACGCGCTTCTCGGTAGTTCGAGTAAGTGTTGTCTCCTGGGATGTTGAGTAGCAGGGGCGGCACCCCAAAGCCTAGCGAAATATCACGCGCCGCTGAGTTCTTCTGCTCCAGAATGTCCATGTCGGCAGGAGAGAAACTCATAGCCTGCCACTTCATTCCGCCCTCAAGCAGCATAGGCCGCCCTGCATTTGCCGCGCCGCTAAAATTCTGCTCTACCTCGTCCCGCAACCGCTGAAATTGCTCGTCGGACATAGTAGTTTCTTTGTCCATCATCATAGCACCAGAAGGGCGCGCCGAGTTTTGGATCAGTGCCTGCTGCCATTTCATACATTCATTATGCTGGTCAATTCCGTAGGCCGCTGCCTCGATCGGGCTTTGCCCAGACCACTCATTAAGTGGATCAAACAGCATGACGTGGCGAATGTCAGATTTACCTGTTTGCGGATCGGCAGGATAGAACAGCTTATTTTTTCCGGCCCCATACTCGTAGCCGCGTGGAACGCCTGTCGGTGCCAGTTTTACAGTCATGCGGTCCGGGCGCAGCGTCCACAACTCGACAGGCGTTTGCCCCGAGCCACGCACACATTCATCAAACCCCTGCCCTTCAAGCAGCAAATAGCTGATCTTAGCACGCCACCACTCTGCGCCACTCTGCCAGGGATTGGGCTTTTCAATCAGAGCCAGAAACGGATGCGTTTTGACATGCAGCCCGCTGGCGTCAAACGCTTTCCAGTTCATAGCCCCGATAGAGTCGGCAATTTTTCGAATAGCCTGGTAGGCCACAACGTTTATCTTATAGCCTTCTTTCGAAAAAGACTCATAAGTACGCGGCGACCAAACAGCATCTGGTACTTCGTAGTACGCGGCTGCATATGCGCGCGAAGTTTTAGTTTCCGGCGCAATCGCGGTACTAAACAGGCGGGAAAACAGTTTCATAGCATCCTCAATCTGGGTTGGGACTTGAAGCGAATCATAGGCTCCAATCCATAGCGACAGGCGTCGATTATGTGGTTGTATTTGTCAGCGGCTTTGGGCATAATATCGCCGCTGAGTCTATCCACCTTGTAGGAGTATTTCGAGAACTCCGCAAGAGTGCTGACGCAGCGCGGATGGATTACGATGCGGTCAAAACTCTTCATGTAGGTGATACCATCTTCGATGGAACCCGGGCCTTTTTTAGCCCCCGATGCTGCGGGCATACCGTGATTTTTGAGATATGAGATAGTCTCCGGCCTAGCCGAGTCCCAACGCGAGGTGTGGAGGGTGATGCCGGGCAAGGCTTGCGCAGCCGCTGCAACCGTTTCGTCAATCTCCAGCTTCTTTTTATACAGCTCATATTCGATATAGAGAGTATTTTCGCTGATCCACATCTTAACGCCCGCAGTAGGATCTTCCGCAAATCCAAAATCTCCCCCATAATAGGGACCGTGCCAGTCCTTTTTGGGCGAAAATTCTTCTGCCACGAACTTATTGCGAAAGACCTGCGCCGCGGTCATGATAAGGAATTCGCCTTCCCAGACGTGGCCGTAAATGTCGGGGCGATTCTTTTGATCTTCTAGCCGCTCTCGGTTCAGTACCTCTGGAAACCAGGGATTATCTGACCAGTTAAGTTCCGTGATTTTTGTGTGCGCGGCGGGGTTTTCTCGAAACCTTCGGTGAGTAGCGCTGTCGGGAGATTCGGGGTTGTAGCTGACCCAAATCTCACTCTGCCACCAATCGCCCTGCGCGCGAACAGTAGGAATGAGCGTTCTCCAGGCCTCGTCGCTGACCCGCTCTCCTTCATCAATCCAGGCGCGTAAGATTCGAGCCTTAGATTTTAGCGTATCAATATTGTGCCGCAGACCTACAAACGCGTAGTTGATTCTGCGGTCCTTAGATCGGATAAATTTTTCGCCTATTTCGTAGTAGGCTTCCAGCCACGGCACTGAACGAATGGCCTCTTTAACTTCCTGCAAAGATGATTCCTCTAGCGAGTTAAGATGCTCCCGCCCGCAAACCATTAGGCCGCCAACGCCAGAGCGACCTAAGCGATAACCATCAATGGCTGTCATTAGAGCAAACGCTCTAGTTTTTGATGAACCCCTGCCCCCGTGCAGTACGCGGTTCCGCGCCTCTCCCTGAAAAATAGGAAGAGCCTTTGGCGCTAAAGGAATTGTGGCGGTAACGGCCATTATTGATGCGTCTCCATTATTACAAAATTAGTAGCTACAAGCTTACCTTCAGCGATAGACGGCGCGGACGTTCAATCACCTTCTGTCACCAGCGCAGTCAACCCCATGACAGCCAAAGCTGCGCCCGCATCATTTCCGATTACCGCCAAAATCCGACTAGGTGCTGGGATAACAGGGTCAGATGGGTCATAGACCACCAGCGCGGCTTGAGCGCGCTCTGCACCGGCCATATTGACCGTGTAGGGTGCCGAGTCCCACGCAGGACGGGACAGAGTGGATGTAGCTGCGACCGGAAATATGGCCCGCGCGACAGTTGATGTGACTGCGTATTGCGCACCGTCGCCATCTTCGCACATGAAGGTTCCAAACGTCGATCCATCAGCCGGTCCTTCCCCGAGAACCATCGCCAAGTCGTTAGCATCATCAACCATCGCAATGGGGCAGGCGATGGTCACGCGCATTACATAGCTGCTCATAGCGTCACACCCGCCAGATCCGCAAAGTATGCCTCAGTTGCGGCGCGTTCGTCTGCGGTCAATGCCCGGTCAATCCAAACCCCGCCCCAGAATTTTCCAGATAGGCCGCTAGTTCCAACGGATGTGTTTTGCGACCCTATTGCAAGCCCCTGGCTCCCCGCCGCGCTGTCGTCTGCGGGGATAATGGTTGAACCCGTCACGCCATTGGCTCGACCACTCAAGGAAACGGTTGACGCCTGTTCAATCGTCAAAATGTGGTCCACCCCGGCGGTGACTGTCGCAATCGAAACGAACGAGCCGGAACTGCTGTACCATTCCGTGCTTGTCACCCCTTGCCGTGGCGCCCCCTGAAATGACTGGCTTGTGGCAAAAAAGCGCAACCCTGCGGCAGAGTTCCACCCGCCCACATGCGACCACGTTTCACCAAGAAGACCTCCGGTCGTAACTGACATCCAATCCCCCGCACCATCGAATTCTAGATAGTACAGCGCGCCGGACTGACGCAGGACCGGGCGCATTGCCAGTACGCTTTGCGACCCGTGATTGCCTCCACCTGATAGATCCGCCAGTCCCGC
>Ga0255047_10000909_pt1 | contig 23244 bp, 25 predicted proteins | sample JV7_2_1_MG_FD_183640 | JGI IMG/M metagenome (GOLD analysis project Ga0255047, IMG submission 183640) | Seawater microbial communities from Jervis Inlet, British Columbia, Canada - JV7_2_1 | ecosystem: Environmental > Aquatic > Marine > Inlet | place: Canada: British Columbia | collected 2016-10-06 | reverse complement strand
GGCCGATCCGGACTGGATCCGCGCGATCGCTCGCGCCCGGTTCAATCCGAACATCGTCAACAGGTCAGACCGTTGGTTCGGTATGAGCGAGAGCGGCAGGTCTTTGCCGGCACTCCGCATGACGGTCACAACGCGGGCAAGGTCGGCGTCCGCCCCGACGACCAAGATGCCGGTGGTGGTAGGAGCCGCGCACAACTCGGTGACTGCCTCCAGAGAATCTGGCGTCGGGTCACTGGGCTCCTGTGCCGAGGAGAGGATCGTGTCGAGATCTGGGGGCGGAGGGCCGGCCAAGACCACCGACCACTTCATACGACGCCGGCAGCGGCAACCACTCCGCGATCCACGGCCCGGATCGCCTCGACCACAGCCCCGCTGCGTACCGCCCCGGTGTCGTCGATTTGGCGCAGCAGGTCCAACAACTGGCGAGCATTGCGGACGAAATCGCCGATTCCGGGACCCTCTTCATCAAACAGGTCGCTGAGACCGGCGCCGGCAGCCCAGGCTGAAACTGCCGCAGCAAATCCCGGGTCGGGAGGGCGGGTCGGCTCGAGGCCGTTGCGCCTTTCTGCTGCGACGATCCGATGCCATATCTCCTGGACCAGCTCGCCGGGGCCAACCAATTCGGGTGGCCACGTTCCCGGCGTATCGGTCCTTCGCGGCTCGTAGGTGAAGGCAGAAGCGAGACCCGCCACCTCCGACGGCGAAAGACCAGAGAAGACCCCGGCCTCCAGGCAATCGGACAGGACCAGATCGAGTTCGTTGTACAGGGAGCGAAGTTGGTCGCCTTTCTCGGTGAGACTCCATCCCGAGATGTACCCGAACTCTTCGAGGATCGCGGTTGTCGAATCGAAACGGCGGAGCACCGCAGGTCCGACTGAGGCAACACGCCTGCGGTGCGACTCGATTCGGGTTTCGAGCCTTCTGGCGGCCCTGGCGGCGTCGAGATTGGTGCTCAAGTCAAACTCGTGGGTGCCATCGCTTGAGTAGGCCGGCGCAGGAGCCTCGGTTGGCGTGAACGAAGCGAGCTGGGCCGCCACCCGAGAGCGATAGGAGGAGTCGCGCGGTCGAAAGGGTCGGCGGAGGTCGACCCGGCCGATGCTCCGCAGCGATGACGGGAATCTGCCCGACGCAAACCGGCGGCTCTCCCCGGATTCGGTTACGGCCAGGACCCGGGGCTGTTTGCCGGTCCCGACCGCGACGACCACCACTCGCCGGGTCTTTCCTTGCTCCTCCCATTCGAGGACTGCTCCCGGCGCGATGGTCGACACGAAATCGGCCATCACGGCCATGTGCGATCTGCCGTCGTCATCCACTTCGGCCCAGATGTCGATTTCGGGGTGCTCTGCGGCCGTGCGCAGCTCGGCGAGTCGACGCAGATCGTCATCGAGGTCGGTCTCTAGGTCCGTCCGTTGCCGAGACCGCGAGAACTCAGCAAAGGATTCGGCCAAGAGTTCCTCCGCTCTCCCCCTGTCGTACCTTGCGATCAGGTTTACCGACATGTTGTAGGTCGGTCGGAAGCTCGACCGCAGTGGATGGCTGCCGCGCGCGGCGATCCCGGCGACTCTTTCGAACTCGAGGTAGGGAGAGTGGAGAACCACGGCAGTTCCTGAGGTGTCGATTCCACGTCTCCCTGCTCGACCCGTCAGCTGAGTGAACTCACCCGGCTGCAGCACCTCGTGGCCCTCTCCCGTGAACTTGGAGAGGTTCTCGAGAACCGCCGTCCGCGCCGGCATGTTGATGCCCAGTGCCAGGGTCTCAGTCGCAAACACCAGTTTTACGAGACCTCTCGAGAATAGAACCTCGACGGTCTCTTTCATCGCAGGCACCATCCCGGCGTGATGTGCGGCTACGCCTCGTGAAAGTAGCTCTAGCCAGCCGGCGAACCCCAAGACGTCGAGGTCCTGATCGTCGAGATGCGCGGTGGATTCGAGGGCGTAGGCGGTGATCTCCTTCGCCTCGTCGGCCGAAGTAAGTCTGAGCCCGCGATCGACAACTGCACGGGCGGCGGCGTCGCAACCCTTACGCGAGAAGATGAAGTAGATCGCAGGTAGCAGCCCGCGCCGACGCAGCAGTTCGCAGGTCTCATGCCGACGGGGCCCGGCGTAGCGACTGGCTCGCCCTCGATCTCGCCGCAACATGGAAGCGAGGCGGTCGTTGGGCCGGCCACCCGAAAAGGCGGGAAACAATCGGAGCTCGTGACCGGCGAACCTGTCCCTCACCAAGTAGGTCACTTCGAGTGGGACCGGCCGTTCTTGCTCGACCACCAGCGTCGTGGCACCCCTGCGATCCTCGATCCAAGACGCAAACTCGCTCGCATTGGCGATAGTGGCCGATAGGCATACGAGCGGGACCTGCTGGTCGAGATGGATGATGATTTCCTCCCAGACTCCTCCTCGCGTCCTGTCGGCCAGGTAGTGCACCTCGTCGAGGACGACGACGCTGAGATCGTCGAGGCCGGAGCTGTTGGCGTACATCATGTTGCGGAGTACCTCGGTCGTCATCACCACCACCGGCGCCGCTCCGTTAATTGAGTTGTCACCGGTTAGCAGGCCGACACGCTCGGATCCGTACCGGGAAACGAATTCGGAGTACTTCTGGTTGGAGAGGGCCTTGATTGGTGTCGTGTACATGGCCCGTGTCCCGTTTTCGAGGGCGCGGTGAATGGCGGCTTCGGCGATAGCGGTCTTCCCGGAGCCGGTCGGGGCGGTGACGACTACCGATTCGCCACGGTCCACGCCTTCGGCCGCAGCCAGCTGGAATCCATCAGGCTCGAAATCGAGTCCATGCAGATAGGCGACGGCGCTCAACGTCGAAGGGTGAAGCGCACGATCCAGATGGTCGCCTCGTAGAACACATAGAGCGGTACCGAGAGCAGCAGGAGTGTGTACGGGTCGCCGCTAGGGGTAATGACAGCTCCGAGGGTGACGATCAGGAGTACCGCCCACCTGCGCCCTGCGGCAAGTTGCCGCCAACCAACGGCGCCGACCGCCGCGGCTGCATACAGAAAGACGGGAAACTCGAAGGCGATTCCGAACACCAACAGAAACCGCATCGCAAACGAGAGATAGAAGTTCCCGCCAATGACCGGATCCAGCGAATCGCCACCAAAGTCGATGAGGAATCCCAAGCCTCGTTGCAGCGACCAATAGCCAAAGGCGACGCCGCCGAGAAACAGGACCACGAGGATCATCACCACAGGTATGGCGATGCGCTTTTCCCGCTTGCTGAGAGCTGGGGCAACGAATGCCCACAACTGGTAGATGACTATCGGACTGGCGAGTATGAACCCCCCGAACAACGAAAGCCGCATGAAGAGAGAGAACGCCTCAGTGGGTCTAAAGAAGGCGAGTTGGGACTCGCCGGTGATCTGCTCGTAGGGGTCGACCAGCAGGTCGAAGATCCAGTTGCGGAATATGAAGGCTGCGATCGAACCGATCACAATGGCTGCCGCCACCTTGAACAGCCTTTGCCGCAGTTCTGTTAGGTGGCTCATGATCGGCTGTTCGGTGCGGCCTCTCATTCCTCGACCTCGGGTGGCTCGTCTGCCTGATCGGTCGAATCTCCTGCCGAATCCCGCCTCCGGCTGACAGGCTTGTCCGTGGCCGGGTCGGTGGTGGATCCCAGCTTGCGGCGGACGTCCTTCAGCGGCTCAGTGGCCTCGTCGTATTCGCGTTCGATGCCGGCTTTCAGCTCATTGGCCGCACGGCTGATCTCGCGGCCAAGCTTGCCCAACTTGCGAGCGATCTCAGGGAGTCGGTGCGGGCCAAAGACGAGCAACGCCACCACGGCGATCGTCACCATCTCGGCAGGGCTGACACTGAACATTGGGGAAATGCTAGAGCCGGCTCCCTGGTTCGGAACCGGCTCTTAGCGACAAGTGGTGTTTTGGGTCAGCCGAGTTGCTCTGCCCAGTCCGCCCTGTCGAGGTCGGTTGCGAAGTCGGCAATCTCGGATTCGGTGATGGGACCGCGTTCGTCTCGTACGTCGTAGGCGACGCCTGTCGCCAGCAGAATGCTCACGACCCGGTGGTTTGCTGGGCGGCGCTGCTGATCTCCGCACTCCGGGCAGGCGAAGACGTAGGTGCCGGTGCCACTCATCGCGGTGAGTTCCAGCGTGAGTTCGATCGGCGTGAGTTCCACGTCGCCGCAGATTGCGCAAGTGGTTCGGATGGTGGTCATCAGTTTCGCTACTCCAGCCCGATGAGGTTCGTTCTTCCCATTCATCGGGACGGCCCTGAGACCCCTAAATGACCATTTGGCGCCTAGTCACAAATAGCGCGCCAGGATCCTTTCGCGCAAGTCGTCGGTGGCCGCAGCGACCTTGTCGCCTGATAGCAGTGTGGCCGTCGCTCCCAGCCTGAGTAGTAGTCGAGCTGTGACCATCGGGTCGGTCGCGCTGAAGTCGATCACCCGGGCCTCAGGCCCGTCGGAGACAATGTTTACGGGGTAGTACTCAGCGACCCATGATGCGGTGGGGCTCAGCTGAATGCGGGCGGCGACGTCGTCAACCGACGGTGAGTAGCGGACCTCGGGAACGGGTGAGCTCTCGGGTACATCGAAGGTTTGCGCAGTGGTGGTGGCCTCCCGTATCCGATCGAGTCGGAACACGCGCTCGGCGTCCGCCCTGCGGCAATGCCCGCTCACGTACCAGTTGCCGAGCGTGCTGAAGACCGCCCACGGTTCGATGTCTCGGTGTGTTGTGTCGCCTGAACCGAGAGCGGTGTAGGTGATATTGACCACGGCGCCGTCGCTGGCGGCTTTTCTCAGCAGCGAGGCCAGCTCTGGCTCAGATCCGATGTCGACCGCCACACTTTCAGCGTCGGGAGCGATAACCGCCTGCAGCTTTGCGACCGCAGACTCCAAGGCCGGCGGACCCGAGCCCGACGACAAGACAGCCATGCCTCCCGCCAACAGCATCAGAGCCTCGGCGGCCGTCAAGCGGACCGGCTGGCTGAAGTAGTCAGCGGCGTCGACAACCACCTCATCCTCGTCGACGAAAGCATCCATGAGTTCGCCGGGTCCATAGCCCGGTAGACCGCACACCAGAACAAGATTGAGATCCGCAAAGAGGTCGGACCGTGAGTACGAAAAGCGCTCGCAGACTTCGTCGACCGTGGTGCCGGGGTGTGCGATAACCCAGGGAAGCATCGCCAGGATGCGCGCCAGCCTTTGGGCGGTGCGACGGCTGCTCATGATGCCGCCGTGACGTGATCAACGAATCGGTTCCGCATTTCGTCGGGCCCCAGAATCTCCGCTTGGTCGTCGAAGGAGATGAGCCATCCGATGAACGCCTCGACCTGAGCGACCGGGAAGCGAGCGGTGATCGAGCCATCCGATCCCTCCGTGACCTTCGCGGTAGAGGTCAGTTGGCGTCGGGCCCACCAGGCAACTCCGGCATCGAATCGCACATCGACGATTACGTCGTCTTCTCCTGCCATCCATGGCGCATCAGGCAACTCGTCCTGGAGGGTGAAGCCCGCCGGTCGCTCGAACGCTCCGGGTTTGTCGCCGACGCCGATCTTGAGCATCCGATCGACTCGGAACACCCTGGTGCCGGCGGGAGTTCCGCCGACCACATACCAGTGGCCGCGGCGATGGGCAAGACCGTATGGAGAGACCTTGCGCTCCTTGTCGCGGTAAACGAACGACACCACGCGTCGCGTCGAGACTGCGTCGAACAGGTCGGCGAGCGACTCCCCCTCTGCTCCGAGATCTGCGGTGAGAGGTTCCCCGGCGGCGAGTGCGGGTGAACCACCCAGCTTGAAGATGGCTGCGGGTCCCGCGGCCTGACCGCCGAGTCGAACCATGGTGGCTGCGATCCACAGGGCGGTGCGCTCCTCGTCGGTAAGGCCGGCGTCTGTGAGCGCGTATTCGTCGGGGGCGACAACGTACCCCTGTTCGACCTCCCAGGCGTCGGTGTGCTCCATGCGCATCGGGACGCCGAGCTGGCGCAACAGGTCCTTGTCGCGTTCAAAGGTACGTCGGAAGGCCTCGTCGGTGTCTTGGTCGTAGCCGGCAACGGTATGTCTTATCTCATCCGCCGTCACCGGGCGACCCACGGTGAGCAAGAAGGCCAGGAGATTCAATACCCGTTCTATGACCCGATTCATCTCGAATCAGCGTATCCAGGGAGTCGGGCCGATCACAGGCTCTCGATCAGCTTGTCCACCCGCTCATCGACGGCTCGAAACGGGTCCTTGCACAGGACGGTTCGTTGTGCCTGGTCGTTTAGCTTGAGATGCACCCAATCCACTGTGAAGTCCCGGTTGCGCGCTTTGGCGGCCTTTATGAAGCTCCCGCGCAACTTTGCTCTGGTGGTCTCAGGCGGATTGGTGAGGGCGCGGGTGACGTCGGTGTCGGTCACGATCCTTTCCATCATCCCGCGACGAGCGAGGATGAAATAGAGACCACGCTCCGGGACCACGTCGTGGTAGGCGAGATCCAGCAGCGCCAGTTTCGGGTCATTCAAGGCGAGGCCCCGACGCGACCGGTATTCCTCGATGAGGTGGTATTTGGCTACCCAGTCGCATTCGCGCCGTAGCGAAAGCGGGTCTTTCTCGAGGCCGGTCAAGAGGTGTTCCCACATGGCGACGGCAGATTCGACCTGCTTGGGGAACCCGGTGGTTCGGGAGTAGCGCATGACTCGCTCTAGGTACTCCCACTGGATATCCAGCGCAGAGAGCTCTCTTCCGTTGGCGAGTCGGATCTTGCGGCGGCAGGTGATGTCGTGCGAGATCTCACGAATGGCTCGAATCGGGTTTTCCAACGTCAGGTCTCGAAATACGACATCGTCTTCGAGCATCTGGAGCAATGCCGCGGTTGCTCCGACTTTCACGTATGTGACGTACTCGGACATATTCGAGTCGCCGGCGATGACATGGAGTCTGCGGTATCGCTCTGCATCGGCGTGGGGCTCATCGCGGGTATTGATGATCGGCCGGCTACGGGTCGTGGCGGAGGACACCCCCTCCCATATGTGCTCGGCACGCTGGGCCATCGAGTAGACCGTGCCGCGGGCAGTCTGCAGCAGTTTGCCTGCTCCTGCCCAGATCTGGCGGCTGACGAAGAACGGGATCAGAGTGTCGATCATTCGCTGGAAGTCGCTCTGCCGACTGACGAGGTAGTTCTCGTGGCAGCCGTATGAGTTGCCGGCCGAATCCGTGTTGTTTTTGAAGAGGTACACATCGCCTCTGATGCCCTCTTCGGCAAGACGCTGTTCGGCTGAGTGGAGCAGTCCTTCGAGCACCCGCTCCCCCGCTCGATCGTGGGCAACGAGGTCATAAAGACTGTCGCACTCGGGCGTGGCGTATTCGGGATGGCTGCCCACATCCAGGTAAAGACGAGCGCCGTTCTCGAGGAAGACATTCGAGCTTCGCCCCCAGGACACGACCCGTCGGAACAGATAGCGCGCCACCTCATCAGGAGAGAGACGGCGCTGGCCGCGCAGGGTGCAGGTGACCCCGTATTCGTTTTCCATACCGAAAATGCGACGTTCCACCGCGGCGAGGGTACCGGCCGCGCGCTCATTGGGGCGTGGGCTCCGTACGATTGTTGGGTGGAACAATCCCGAGAGCAGTTCGTCCACCTGGCCGATGTCGGTGATCTCGTTTCAGCCAGGGTCTGTGTAGCCCTGTTGGGCGCAGATGGAATTGAGGCCCGCCTCCACGGTGAGGCGCTCGGCCCCTATCCGATGACGGTCGGCCGGATGGCGGTAACCCAGATCTGGGTGCCCGGCCATGCCGTGGACCGGGCCAAGGAACTGATGACGGAGGCTGAAATCGAGCATGCCCTGGGGACAGAGATGCGCGGTGGCGCCATCGCCGATCGGGAGGCTCTCCCGATGAAGCTGGCGGCGCTCGTCCTTGCCTTGGTCCTGGCAGCAGCCGTCGTGCGAGAACTGATGCGGGTGTTCTAGGCGGAGTCGACCTCGGTTGCTTCAAGGCGACGGAAAGCTCGTCGGCCGTTGGTCCGGTCGACAACGGCCGCCTCCCAGTCCCCCGCCACGACGTCCCCTTCGATGATCGAAGCGCAGGCTGACTTGGCCCAACTCAATGCGGCTTCTAGTGGCGCCGAGTCCTCGTAGGACTCCTCGAGACTGGCGATGAGGGCCTCCTCTTGTCCACCGATCGCTGAGAAGCGTCGTTCGGCGTACATGGTTCCGTCGTAGGTCACCTTGAAGATTCTGGTGTCCTCGACGTCGTTGCCCACCTCAGCCAACATGAGCTCGACCTCGTACGGCTTCACCTCTTGGGTAAAGATGAGACCGAGGGTTTGGGCGTAGGCGTTGGCCACACCCTTGGCCGTCACATCCGAGCGGGAGTACGCATATCCGGTGAGATCGGCCCGACGGATTCCTCCGATACGGAGCTGTTCGAACTCGTTGTATTTGCCTACTCCCGCAAAGGCGATGCGGTCGTATATCTCCGAAATCTTGTGGAGAGTGCCGCTCGGGTTCTCGCCCAAGAGGAGAATTCCATGTTCGTATTCGACTGCGACGATGGATTTGCCGCGCCCGATGCCTTTGCGGGCGTACTCCGCTCGGTCCTTCATCAGCTGCTCGGGGGGGACGTAGAACGGCGTGGTCACGCTGTTGCCTCCATTGCGACGCGAGCCGCCGTTCCCACGCGATCGTCTTCGACCTCGCGATAACCGTCGTGATCGATCATGACGACGTTGGGGTAGATCCCACGTTTCAAGTCGGGGCCCCCGGTGGCAGTGTCTTCCTCGGCAGCGGCGACGAGTGCGGCGACGGCTATATCAAGGGCTTCGGCCTCGGAGAGGTCATCTCTGAATACGGTTCGCAGATACAGCCGTGCGTCGCGCCCACCGGAACCGGTGGCGGTGTAGTCGGTCTCCTCGTATCGGCCACCGACCACATCGAACGAATAGAGGCGCCCCTCGTCGGCTTCGACGTCGTACCCGGCAAAGAGCGGGATCACCACCAGGCCCTGCATGGCCATCGGGAGTTGGCGTCGAACCATCGAGGCCAGGTGATTCGCCTTCCCTTCGAGACTGAGCCGCCGTCCCTCGATCTTCTCGTAGTGCTCGAGTTCGGTCTGGAAGAGTCGGGTGAGCTCGACGGCTATCCCGGCGACGCCCGAAATGGCCACGGCGGAGAAGCTGTCGGCCGGGAACACCTTTTCGACTCGGCGGTGAGCGATGATATTCCCGGAGGTGGCTCGCCGATCTCCGGCCACCACGATTCCGTCGGCATAGCGCAGGGCGATAACGGTGGTTGCCTCAGGAGGGTCGATTTCGATGCCGCCGGTGCCGCCGTCCCAGCGAGGCTCAACTCCCCGGCTGCGGAGCAGGGCTGAGAAGCTCTCCGCCGGCGTTGTGGGCTCGAGCGGGAGGCTGCCGTCGATTCCCGGAGTCACTCCCCGCCCTTTTGGACGTAGTTCTTTACGAACTCCTCGGCGTTTTCCTCCAGCACGCTGTCGATCTCGTCGAGGAGATCGTCGATCTTCTCGGCCAACTCTTCACCTTCCGGTGCCGCGAGCTCAGCGGACTCATCGGTCTCCTCGCGAGTGTCCTCGCGGCGGGTTGGTTTTCGCTCTTGTTCAGCCATCAGCTCCTCCGAGTGCGTGAACGAGGTCGGCGGCGGTCTCGGCGCCATCGATGAGATCGGCTACTTGGGACCGCCCACCTCGACGCGGTTCCATCATAGGCACCCGTTTGAGTACGTCACCGCCGACATCAAAGATCAGAGAATCCCAGTTGGCGGCGACGATTGCGCTGCCGAATTTCTCGACGCAGCGACCACGGAAATAGGCGCGACTGGAGGCGGGTGGTGTCGTGGCGGCACCCGCAATCTCATCGTCGCTGAAGAGTCGCTGCATTCTGTTTGCGGCGACAAGTTTGTGGTAGAGGCCTTTGGTGCGATCGACGTCGTGGAATTGCAGATCGAGCAATCTGAGCTTGGGATCCGACCACTCGAGCCCATCCCGCTCTCTGAAGTGCTCGAGGAGATCGAGTTTCGCCGCCCAGTCGAGACGATCGGCAGCTGAGCGAGGATCGGCCTCCAACATGTCGAGCACCGACTCCCAGTGCGTGATGGCGTCGGCATCAGTAGATGACACCCCTTCCATCTCGGCGTGCTTGGAGATCGCCTCCAGATAGTGCCATTGAAGGTCCAGCGCAGTGATCGAGGACCCGTCGCCGCGCTTCAGGGTGGTCTTGAGGGTCGGATCGTGGCTCACCTGCCATACGCTTTCGACCGGATCCAGCAGCGCAATTGGGTCGCCGATCGACCCAGCTTCGATCGCTTCCAACACAAGGCGGGTCGTAGCCAGTTTGAGGAAGATCTGGATTTCGCTCTGGTTTGCATCGCCGATGATCACGTGGAGCCGTCGATACTTCGTCGGGTCGGCATGGGGCTCATCCCTCGTGTTGACGATCGGGCGCTTTAGCGTCGTCTCCAGCCCGACCTCTTCTTCGAAGAAATCCGCCCGTTGCGAGACCTGGAAGTCGACGGCGGGCCGACCGTTCTCGCTTCCAACCTTCCCCGACCCGGTGACTATCTGCCTGCTGGCGAAAAACGAGGTCAGATGGCGGACCAGGTCGCTGAACGGGATCGATCGAGCCACCAGGTAATTCTCATGCGCCCCGTAGGAGTTTCCCTTGCCATCGGAATTGTTCTTGTGAATGAGGAGGCGCTCATCAGCGGCGAGTGTCTGCCGAGCCACCTCGGAGGCACGCTCCATGACCACTTCCCCGGCCTTGTCGTGAAGCGCCGCCTCCAGTGGATCGGTGCACTCGGGCGTCGCGTACTCGGGATGGGCGTGATCGACGTAGAGGCGCGCCCCGTTGCTCAGTACGACATTTACGAGTCCAGATTCGAAATCCGTCATCGGGGCCGGCTGGTACCCAAATCCCCTGGCATCCCGTCCCGGACTCTCCTCCTCGAAGGACCATTGGATGCGAGCGCGATCGCCGGCGTATGAGTTGATCACCAGACTCGACGCCAGAACGGGATTGAAATCCGCTTGGTTTGTGATCGTGATCCCGAACTCGGTTTCCGTTCCGAGCACAGCGCCTGCGACGAAGTCGGTCACAGGTATTGGCCGGTGGTGACCGCTTCAATGCTGCGGCTGTCACCATCTCCCTCGATCAGCGTCCTGACATAGACGATGCGCTCGCCCTTCTTGCCAGAAATCCGGGCCCAGTCATCCGGATTGGTGGTATTGGGGAGATCCTCGTGCTCGCGGAACTCCTGCTTGACCGCATCGAGCAGGTCCTCACCGCGGACACCGCGGGTTCCTTCGGCGATCTCCCGCTTGATCGCCTCCTTCTTGGCGCGCCTCACGACGTTTTCGATCATCGCGCCCGATGCGAAGTCCTTGAAGAAGAGGACCTCCTTGTCGCCGTTGGCATAGGTCACCTCGAGGAAGCGGTTGTGCTCGGCCTCGCTGTACATATCGGAAACCACCGTCTCGATCATCTCGTTTACATGGGCGGCGCGATCGTTGTCATGGCGTTCGAGTTCGACCGGATCGAGGGGCAAGTCGTCGTCGAGGTAGATGCCGTAGATCTGGCGGGCCGATTCAACTCCAGGCCGCTCAATCTTTATCTTCACATCGAGTCGGCCGGGCCGCAGGATCGCCGGATCGATCAGGTCTTCACGGTTGGAGGCGCCGATGACTATGACGTTCTTTAGCGCTTCGACCCCGTCTAGCTCCGACAGCAGCTGCGGCACGATGGTCGACTCGACGTCGGATGAGATTCCGGAGCCCCTGGTGCGAAACAGCGAATCCATTTCATCGAAGAACACGATCACCGGCACGCCTTCGTCGGACTTCTCTTTGGCCCTCGAGAAGATGAGTCGAATCTGGCGTTCCGTTTCACCGACGTACTTGTTGAGCAGTTCGGGGCCTTTTATGTTCAGGAAGTAGGAGCGAGCATCGTCTCGGCCAGTCCGTTCGGCAACCGCTATCGCCAATGAGTTGGCGACCGCCTTTGCGATGAGTGTCTTGCCGCATCCCGGTGGTCCATACAGGAGGACTCCCTTGGGAGCTGCCAGGCCGTATTCGTCGAAGAGCTGCTTGTGGATGTAGGGAAGTTCGACGGCGTCGCGGATGGTCTCTATCTGGTCCCCCAGCCCGCCGATGTCCGCGTATCGAACGTCTGGGACCTCTTCGAGAACGAGTTCCTCGACTTCGGGTCGCACCAGTCGCTCGTAGACGAGACCGCTGCGGGCATCGATCCGCACGTGATCTCCAACTCTGATGAATGCCTCCCGCATGGGCCCGGATCGCTCGACGACGCGCTCCTCGTCGGCGCGCCCGAGAATGATGACCCGGTTGTCGTCGAGGACCTCTTTGACGGTCGCGATTTCGCCGGTCGGCTCGAAGTCCCTGGCGTCGATGACATTCATCGCCTCATTGAGGAGGACTTCCTGACCTTGCTCCAGTTCCTTAATCTCGATCGACGGCTCAACGTTTACCCGCAGCTTGCGGCCGGAGGTGATCACATCGAGCGTGCCGTCGGTGTTTATACCTTGGACGAGTCCGAATGCATTTGGTGGAGCGGTCAGCTTCTCGACCTCGTCACGCAGGACGGCCAGCTGCTCGCGCGTCTCTTCCAGGGCGACCGATAGCTTCTCGTTTTGAGAGACGGCTTGGGTGAGGCGGCCCTTGGCTTCGAGCAGCCGTTCTTCGAGCACTCGCACCCGGCGAGGGGCATCCTGGAGACGGCGGCGCAGGACGGCGATCTCCTCTTCCAGCATCTTGATCGTGCTGTGGAGTTCTTCGTTGTTCGCTGCTGCCATGGTGGCTCCGGTCCAGACGGCTGGGACCGGGTCACCCCGGTCCGGGAGCGAAGTATACGTCTGGCCCAGTAGTCGGCCTATCTTGCCTTGAGTCAAACGCCGCCGTCATTACAATCCCCGCATCACGAGCACCATCGGAGTGTTTTCACCATGAAGGTTTGGATCGATCAGGACCTCTGCACCGGAGACGGCCTCTGCGAAGAGATCGCTCCCGACGTCTTCGTGCTGCTGGACGACGGTCTCGCCTACGTGCGGGAGGGCGCCACGATTTTCGCAGCATCGGAGGGGCATTCGGAGGGAGCTGGTGGGTTGGCCCTGGTGCCGGCCGGGCAGGAGGACATCACCATCGAGTCCGCCGAGGAGTGCCCCGGCGAGTGCATCTTCATCGAGCCATAGCCTCCATCGAAGCTGGCTGAGCTTCGATACACCTCTACGTCCGTCCGGCCGCTTCTAGTCGGCGGGGTCTTCGGGTTTCAGTTGGGCGGCGGAGTGTCGGGCGATGGTGATGAACCCGGTGTGACCGACCATCTGGCTGGCCGGACGCACCGACCGCCCCTCAAATTTCCACTCTCGGTGCATTCCCTCGAAGGTCTCCGGGAGGAGGAACCACCCGGTGCGACGTAGGGCATCGGTAAAGCGTTGAACCTGCGGAACGGTCGGTAGATAGGCGCAAACGACCGCCCCAGCTGCCAGTTTGCCGCCGGCCGCTTCCGCGACACTCCACGGCTCCGGAAGGTCGAGCATCAGCCGATCTGCGTCTGGGTGCTCGTCGAAGACATCGCAGACATCGCCTTCCAGCATGGTGAGGTTGTCCGGTAGACCGCCGTGGAATCGGGAGATGATCCGTTCAGCGTGGGTTCTGTGATCGTCGCGTCGCTCCACAGTGATTACCCGGCCTGTTTCTCCGACGGCTCGCAGCAACGCAAGAGCGAGGGCACCCGATCCAGTGCCGGCTTCGATGACCGTCTGCCCGGGGGCAACGTCGCCCCAGTGGATGATCGGACCCAGATCCTTGGGGTATATGAGTTGTGCACCTCGCGGCATGTTCAGTACGTAGTCCGACAGGCGAGGGCGCAGAGCGATAAGGCGGCTGTCGGTACTGGATCGGAGCAGGGAACCGGGCTTCAATCCGATGATCTCGCGGTGATTCAGGTAGCCCGCGTGATATTGGAACTGGCCGTCGTCCGTCAGATCGATGAGGTAGGTCCGGGCTTTGGCGTCAAGCAGCAAGCAGAGATCACCCGCGGCAAACGTACCGCTCACCCTCCGATGATTGCTGATAGCGCGCCCAGTGTGAGCGAGAGCACCATCGCCCCAACCAAAACAAAGATCAGAATCCTTACGAAGCGCTCGCGGTGACGGAACATGGCGCAAACTCTAGGCGAGCCTCAGCCAGGATTAGCATCTGCCCATGGATCCGCTGCGAACCGGCGCCAGGCTTCTCTCCCGAGGGTTGAGAGGCGGTAACGCCGCCCTCACCTTCGTCGGAGCGCTACTGGCGGCGCGCGGAGTCTTGCGATGGCTCGATCGCCCCGATCGTGAGTTGCTCTATTCGAAACGACTAAAGCCGGGCGAGGCCATCAAGATCGGGCTCGTAAAGGAGTAGTCAGTACTCAGTACTCCTGACCTACCCCAGTCGGTAGACCTCTGCCTGGGCGGAGCCCCCGACGGCCTCGTCCATGGCTCTTCGGCTGACGCCTCATCGCGATGCGACCCGGGGCCCTGCCCGGCTCGCAGTCCGTCGGGACGGGACTATCCCAGTCGGTAGACCTCTACCTGGGCGGAGCCCCGACGGCCCTTTCTCCGGCCCATGAGGTAGACCAGGAGCAGAACGACAACGACACCGATCGCGGCGGCGACTCCGATGTTGCGGGCGCCTTCGGCGGTCTCGTCGACGACTCCCTGGATCTCACGGAGTTTGTCCTCTAGATCAGATCGTTGCACAGTCATTTTGCTGCCCTCCACATGACAAGCCCCGTGACCAGGAGCAGAGCTACAGCGGATGTGACGTATCCCAGCCCGCTCCAAATGTTCCCGTCGGGCATGGCTTCCAGAATCAAGCGCAGGGCGACAACTGCCAGGAACAGCGAGGCCAGCACGAAGACCAATGAGGCGGCAAGGCTATATCCGAATAGCCGCCCCAGCTTCTTGGCTGGAACGATTGTGTGCTCGCGCAGGTAATCCTTGGCGAGATCGATGAACTCTGAGATGAGTTGTGGCAGCTCGGTTGGACCGGCCATCGTCAAACTCCGCGTCGATTAGTGAAAGGCTACCCGATTCGGAATTGGGCACCTGTAGTGTCGCCCTCCATGACACCTGCCAGGCACGACTACCGGCAGCGCAATCTGAGACTGATCGTCGCAGGGCAGGGCGTGTCGTTCTTTGGCGATTATCTGGCGTTCTTCCTCGCTCTTCCTGTATTCGTCAGAGACAGGACGGGAACAGCCAGTTCACTGGGACTCCTCGCCGCAGCCGAGACTGCCGCCGTTCTTCTCTTCGGCTTTGTAGCCGGAGTGCTCCTGGACCGGGTGAGGATACGGAGGGCGGTCGTTCTCGCCGATCTCTCGCGTGCTCTGGCGTTCGCACTGCTGGCGGTGGCTGTGTCGCTCGATGTTGACGCCGTGTGGATGGCGTTTGGCGTGGCCTTCGTCGTTGGCTCGATGGGAACGGTCTTCGACACGGGATTGCAGAGCTACATGCCGTCGGTCCTGGAGCGGGACCAACTGCCGGCCGCGAACGGAGGAGTTGAATTCGTCCGCAATCTGGCAATGACTCTGGGGTTTGTGGCAGGTGGGTTGGTCATCTCATGGGGAGGTGGAATCGCCGGAGCCTTCTGGCTCGATAGCTCCACCTACATCATCTCGGTGATCACTTTGTTGGCGGTCAAGGAATTGAGGCCGCGGCCATTGCCGAAGCGAGAGCCGATGATGCGCGCTCTGACCTCGGGGATCTCCCACTTGTGGAACACCAGGAAACTGCGATGGGCCACCGGCGCCGCTGTGGTCACGAATCTCGCCTTTGCTCCCCTCGCCGCAGTTCTGACTTTGTACGCCGAAGTCGAACTCGGACTCATTGACGGGCAGCGACTGGGGTTGTTCTTTGCCGGTTTCTCCGCAATGGCGGCAATTGGCGGCCTCACCGCCTCTCGGCTCATGGCCGCGATTGGAGTAGGCAGATCGGTGGTCTTGGGGGCGCTCCTCTTCGGCCTCGGCGCAGCCGGCACCGGCGTCGCCAACGGCTGGTGGGCGATCGTGCCGCTGGGAGTCGCCACCGGAGGGGTCGCGGTCAACCAAGCCGCGTTTGTCACCTTGCGCCAGCGTCTCACACCACCTGCGCTCCTGGGCAGGGTGATATCCGCATCGCGCACTATTGCTTGGATCGGCATCCCACTGGGCGCCACCGCCGGCGGTCTCCTCGGAGACGCCATCGGTCTGCGCCCACTGTTCATTGGTGGAGGCGCTGCCATCTTTGCGGTATCAATCCTCATCGCGTTCAGCCCTTTGGGCCGCCCGGACGCACCTACTGGAGGGCAGATTCTCGTGCCAGCGCGCGTCGTGAGCACCGATTGGCTCAAGAGCGCGGGGTCATGAGGCAGCGCAGCCTGGTATCCACCGCGAGCGGCCTGCATGCCGGGGCGTTCGAGTGGCGCGATTGGGCCTTGATTGTGGGAATCGCTCTCATGTGGGGCTCGTCATTCGTTTGGATCGCCGAGGCGCTCGAATCGCTCGAACCGGCAACAATCACACTGTTGCGATTGGTGCTGGGTTGGCTGGCTCTCGGCGCGACCAAGCGAGCCCGCAGCCCGGTGGACCGGGCCGACCTCGGCCGCGTCGTTCTCCTCGGACTGGTCTGGATGGCCGTACCGTTGCTCTTGTTCCCGATTGCACAGCAGTGGGTGGACTCCTCGATCGCCGGGATGGTGAACGGCGGGGTACCACTGTTTGCTGCTCTCATCGCCGCAGTGCTGCTGCGTCAACTCCCGGGACGCATCCAGATGCTTGGCCTTGGGGTCGGCTTTGCGGGAGTGGTCCTGATCGCCTTGCCGTCCGTAGCCGATGCGGACGGCAGCCCGCTCGGTGTTGCCCTGCTTCTCTTGGCTACGGCCCTGTATGGATTGGCCGTCAACCTCTCGGTTCCTCTTACCCAGCGTTATGGGGCGCTGCCCGTTCTGTGGAGAGCGCAGCTGACTGCCATCGTGGTGACGGCTCCTCTCGGGCTGATCGGACTCCAGGATGCTTCATGGGCCTGGTCTGGTGCAGCGGCAATGGTTCTGCTCGGGGTGTTTGGCACCGGCTTGGCATTTGTGGCGATGGCCGAACTAGGCAAACGAGTGGGGCCAACTCGAGGCGCGATCGGTATCTACTTCATTCCGGTGGTAGCGATGGTTCTCGGCGTACTCCTGCGAGACGAGACCATCGCCGCCGCGGCGGTCGCCGGTACCGCGCTGGTGATACTGGGAGCGTGGCTCAACAGCCGCCGTGAGGACTGAGTTTCGTTAGAGAACCGGGGCGAGTTCGTCGAGAGCATCTAGGGCACGATCGACTTCTTCGGCGCTGGTGTAATGAACAAAGCCGATGCGAACGAGGCCGCCGGAATCGAGCAGGCCCAACTGGGCCATGGCGCCTATCGCGTAATAGTGCCCGTCCCACACGTAGATTCCCCGCCGTCCCATCTCCTCCGCCACGTTGCGGGCGCTCTTGCCCGCCACGTCCACCGCAAAGGTGGATACGCGCTGCGGACCGGCGGCATCAGGCCCGAACACCCGGATACCGGGTATCTCGGCCACCCGTGTCAGGAATCGCGTGCTGAGGGCGTCTTCGTGGCGGGCTATCTCGCTGAAGGCAGACTCGAGTTGGTCGCGCCTGTTCGATCCGGTTCCGAGCGAGGCGATGTAGTCGACGGCTGCGGTCACGGCCACCAACGACTCGAAGGACTGGGTGCCCGTTTCCCAGCGATCTGGAGAAGTGTCTGGTGACGGCTGCACCTTGTACGGCACCAACCGTTCGAGGTGCTCGTTCCGTCCGTACAGGATTCCGGTGTGGGGCCCAAAGAACTTGTAGGCGCTCGCAACCAGAAAATCCGGTTGAAGAGTCGCAACGTTCGAGATTCGATGAGCGCTGAAATGCACCGCGTCCACGTATGACAACGCACCGACCCGACGCGCTGCCTGAATAATCGGCGCCAGATCGGTCACAGAACCGAGAGCATTCGAGGCTGCCGTGACCGCGACCAGTCTGGTGTGGTCATCGATGGCGTCGACTACGGAATCGGCATCCAAGACTCCGGTTGCCGGATCGAACTCGACATAGACGACCTCAACGCCCTTTTCGACGGCGGCTTCTCGCCAGGGAGTCACGTTGGCATCGTGGTCGAGCTTGGTGAGGACGATGCGATCGCCGGGCTGCCAGTCGCGCGCGATAGCGCGTGACACGGCAAAGGTGAGGCTTGTCATGTTCTGTCCAAAGATGATCTCGTGTGGATTGGCGCCCATGAGGTCAGCGGCCGCGGCGCGGGCTGCATCAGTCACCTCTTCCCCGTACCGACTGGCGGCGAAGTCACCACCGTGGTTGGAGACGCCGGAGGCGAGGACCTCGCTGGTGGCCTCGATGACACTCCGAGGAACCTGGGTGCCGGCCGGTCCGTCGAGCCAGGCAACCGGTCGTCCGTCCTGCGTCCGGGACAGAGCTGGAAAGTTGCTGCGAATCGCAGCTAGGTCGTATGACATGTGGAGGATCGTACAAGTCGCGACGTACGGTCAGGTTCGATGCTCGCCAACGAACCGTGCGACTGGTCACCTGCCGAGATCGGTGCTGGCGGAATACCACCGAGGCTTCTGCACGCAACGGTGCGCCTCCGGTCTGTCCCGTGGAGTGCGGGCTGCTAGCTGACTGAGTAGTCGTAAGAGATTTCGGTGGCGACCTGAATCTCTGTCGTCCAGGCCGTGGCCCAGGCAAAGGCCGTGTGGTCCCCGTACCAGACTTCATCGGTCGTGGTGCATTGAGTGGTAGTTCCCGGGGCCAGGTAGGTGGCGTCACACCAGACATGGCCTGCACCCTCCAGGAATACATATACGCCGTACAGCTTCTCGGTTCCACTGTTGGTGACCCGGAACACCCACTCGACGGAGTCTTCGTCCTCGATGATCACGACTTCCTTGCCTTCGAGCGGGCCCAGAAGCTCGACCGTCATTGTGAGCGATCCGTCGATGACCGGAGCGTTCGCACTCGGAACGTCCTCGTCGGCCGGTTCGTCTATCCACTCTTCGGGTACGACCTCGTCTTCCACCGGGTCGGGATCGAACCCATCTAAGGCGTCGATTCCCGGGACGGCCACGACGGGCTCTGAGATGGCGTTCTGCGTTGCCTCCGGCATCGTGGTTGTGACTACCGCAGCCGCGTCTGCTTCGGTGGTCTGGGAGGCGGTGAGCCGGGGAGTGAGAGCGAGAAACGCTGCAAAGATCACGCCGGCAATCACTGCGATCATGGCCGTCCTGCCGGTGCTGTCTGACATGGTCCTACCCCGTTGCTACCTGTAGTGGTTAGGTGACCACTCTACGGTGCTCGGGAAGCGCCGGCGCCTGACTTGAGGACTATTTGCGTCTTGACCCAAGTGCCTAGTCACTGGCCGCAATGGCGGTGAGAACCAGGCGTGCCATGGCGGCGTGCCCGAGTTCGTTTGGATGCAGGGTGCCGGGGGTGAGATAGCGGGGAGTGGGCCCTTGCAGCGTCGCGCTCTGTGCCGCGGTTCTGTACCAGGAGGTTTCACCGTCGTTTAGAACCAACGGCGAGCCGTACCTACCGGGAGCCCGGTACCAACCCTCAGGGAAATCCAGTGGATCTGGAAACAAGCGAGGCGAACTGGCGAACTCGTCTGGATAGCCGTAGTTGGGCCACGGAGCGCAATAGCCATGGCCGCCCGCAAAGCGATCCGACACTCCCCCGACCCAGGTCCAGCCGTAGGACTCAGTTGCTGCGCGCAACGACTCGTTTAGTGGATCGAGTAGGCGCTCAACCCCGGCGGCCTGTTCCTGTTCATCGACCTCGTGGAAACCGAAAGGCGGGGTGACGTCACCAACGATTTCGTCGCAGATCTGTCCCTCGGCGTCACCGCCGGTCGGATCCGGATACTCCATGAGGTACACGGATTTGATCGACATCTGGTCGAGCCTCCGATCGAGACGTTCGAGCGCGCCTTCTAGCCCGTTGAAGCCCGGAATCGCCTTGCTTGTTCCTGGTACCGACTCGCACCCGAAGCGGAAGGGTGGGTCGTAGGTGAGCCTGACATCCCGGTCCCAGATTCCGTCTGCAGCTGAGGCCCACACGTTGTCGAAAAGGACGCCGTAGCAAATGGGGTTCAGGAGTGGGTCGGCCTCGACCAAAGCGCGAATGATCCTGGAGAACCCGACGTCATTCCCACCGATCTGCACCATCAGTATGTCGATCTGCCGGTCCTGCACTATCAGTTCGAGGTCATCGAGTTGGGCGACGATATCGGGGTTGGATCGGCCACCCAAAAGACCGGCGTCGATCCTTGCCCCGGAAGCGGCCAGGTCGACGAACGTGACCGAGGTGGCGCGGCTCTCGTCTTCCAGAGCGAGTGCGGCCCGGGCCGGCCAGGCAACGGATGAGCGATGGGTGAGCGCGTGGCTTTGGAGCACCTCGGGGTCGGTGGCATCGGCCCAGTGGGCCGTCCCGCCAGTCAGAGCGGTGTCGGGGCTACCTTCGCCGCTCGCATACGAATCACCAATCGCCACTACCAGAAGATCGTCGATCTCCATAGATCCGCTGTTTCGCGCACCCACGGTTCCCCATGGAAGGCGCAATCGAACTCGAAGATCCACATCGTGGACGCCCTCCGGCAAAAGGAGTGAGAGGCCGGGTCGGGTTCTGTGGTAAACCCCGGTGCCTCGGGGTCCAGAGATGCGCCATTCGTAGGTCAGGAAGCCCGCCGTAGGCAGTCCGAGATCCTTGGCCGCGGGCGCCGCTGTCAGGGTGACGCCCAGCAGGAGTGGGGGGCAGTCGCCGGGGCAGCTACCCGGAGCTCGATGATGCGTGTACTCGGGTGTGTTTTCGATCTCGATGAGGCCGTCACCGTCCGCGTCGAGGCCGAAGCGCGGTTCGAGCGACCATGTAAAGGAGACACGGTTCGACGCCTCCTGGGCGGCCGATGGGTGAACAGCGCCGCCCAGGACAAGACCTGCAGCCGCCAAGGAAACGAGCAGGGCCGCGTGCCACCACTTGAGGTGTCGCTCCCCGGGTGAACCGAAGGTCATTCCCCGGAGATTGGCAGAGTCAGGCCGACCATCGCCCCGCCGTCTGGAGCGTTGCGTGCGAAGACCTCACCGCCATGGTCGTCGGCGACTGCAGCCACGATCGATAGGCCGAGGCCCGAACCAGGCAACGCCCGGGCTTCCGGGGATCTATAGAAGCGCTCAAACACCCGTTCCAGGTCATCCTGCGGTATGCCCGGACCGTGATCACGCACGGTCAGGGTCCGACCTTGGAGCGACACGTCGATCCGTTCGCCCTCACTCCCCCACTTCGCCGCGTTCTCCAAGAGATTCGAGATGGCCCGCAGCAGCCCGTTCCGACGTCCCTCGATCAAGGTGGCCTCGAGCTCTGTTGAAACTTCCAAATCGGTCCGCCTGCGCAATCGATCGGTGGCTTGGGCAACCAGCTCGGCGAGGTCGAGTTCGACACGTGGCTCCTCGTGGCGCCCGATGGTCGCCAGATCGACCAGCTCGGCGACGAGGTTGGTCAGCTCGACAGTTTCTGAATTCACATCTGCGAGGAGTTCAACGCGTTCAGCACCCTCCACGGCACCGCGTTGCAGCAACTCAATATTGGTACGTAGGCTGGTGAGTGGGGTTCTTAGTTCGTGGGAGGCGTCTGCCACCAGGCGCTGCTGGCTCAGCCTGGCTTCTTCGAGGGCGGCCAGCATGCTGTTGAAAGATGCCGCCAACCTGCCCAATTCGTCGTCGCGAACCACATCGATCCTGGCGTCGAGGTCGCGGGTCGCTGCTACGTGTTCGGCCGCGTTGGTGAGTTCTCCGACCGGGCGAAGGCTGCGGTTGCTGATCAACCACCCCATGGCGGCAGCGATTGCTGCCCCGCCCAGGCTGAGCAATAGGAGCCTGAGTCGAAGCCCGGCAAGGATCTCATCGGTTCCTGTCACATCGCGGGCCACCTGAATAGCCAATCCCGGGCTCATGTGTCTCGTCAGCATTCGGTAATGCACACCATCGATATCGATGTCGCGCAGCAAATCACTGCCACTCTCAACGGCAAGGGCGAGGTCGGCCTCGTCTACCGGGAGCAACAAACCTGATTCGCCAAAAGCAAGTATCGAACCGGAAGCGTCTATGAACTGGGCGACCGCATCCTCTCGGACCACTTCACCGAGCGGACCAAAGCGGCCACCCTGGCCCAGCTCAGGCTGGGATCCTTGGCCGCCAATAAAGCCGGGCCGGCCCCTGAAGTCATCCAACTGCAACACCCCGAAGATGCCGACAACCGGCCCTCGTTCGCTTAGGAACGCGTCGACTTCATCGATCGCCTCATCCTTGGCGAATCCGTAGGAAAAAAACGCCACCACCGCGACTGCCAGTCCAACGGCAATCGTGACAAAGACGGTGAGGCGGGCGCGGAGGCTCAATGCTCTCGGGCGACGTATCCCACGCCGCGCACGGTGTGAATGAGGCGGGCCTCATCGGCTACCTCGGTCTTGCGGCGCAGGTAGCCGACGTAGACATCAAGCGAATTGGACGATGTTTCGAAATCGAAGCCCCAGATGCGGTCATAGATGGTGTCGCGGGATAGAACGATCCCCGCATTCATCACGAGTAACTCAAGAAGGTCGAACTCTGTTTTGGTCAGCTCGACGAGCCTGTCGCCCCGATACACGGTCCGCGCCGCCGGATCGACTACAAGATCGGCCACGCGCAGAACTCCGCTGTCGGAGGCGACGTCGCGCCGGCGCAACAGCGCCCGCATGCGGGCTAGCAATTCCTCGAGCGCAAACGGCTTGATGAGGTAGTCGTCGGCTCCGGCATCCAGTCCGGCCACCCGGTCAGCGAGCTCGTGGCGGGCAGTCAGCATGAGGACGGGAGTGGTGTCTCCCGCCGCCCTCAGTTTCCGACACACTGCCAGACCGTCGAGGATCGGCATCATCACGTCGAGCACGATTGCATCGGGTGGGTCCTTGGCGATCTCGACCAGTGCTCCTTCGCCGTTCTCGGTCGTCGTGACCTCATAACCCTCGAACTTCAGGGCGCGCTCAACGGACCGGCGGACGGCGTCGTCGTCCTCTGCAACTAGGACGCGGTGCTTTGCGGACATGGATGATGAGCGTACCTGGGACGGATGAGAGGCATGTGAGAGCTGTGTGAGCGCGCGGTAAGAGGGTACTTTGACCGGACCTCGGAACCCTAGGGTTGCGCCCGATGAGCACTTACGCACGTCTTCTAAAGGCGCTAGGCAG